>Ga0307513_10010464_pt1 | contig 11626 bp, 8 predicted proteins | sample 15_EM_MG_FD_202174 | JGI IMG/M metagenome (GOLD analysis project Ga0307513, IMG submission 202174) | Populus trichocarpa ectomycorrhiza microbial communities from riparian zone in the Pacific Northwest, United States - 15_EM | ecosystem: Host-associated > Plants > Roots > Unclassified | place... | reverse complement strand
CGCCGGTGGGATGGTCGAGAGGGTTGGCTACTTCTGGCGCGGCCGCCGCCCACCGGCGCCTGGCCGGCTGCCGGTGGTGCTGCCAACGGTGTGCGTGCAGCTGCCGATGTTCAACGAGCACGCGGTCGCCACTCGCGTGATCGACGCCGCCTGCGCCCTCATCTGGCCGGCGGGTCGCCTCACCGTGCAGGTGCTCGACGACTCCACCGACCCGCACACCCGCGCCCTGGTCGAGCGGGCCTGCGCCGACGCCCACGCGCGCACCGGCGTGCGCTGCACCCTGCTGCGCCGCGCCAGCCGTCAGGGCTACAAGGCCGGCGCCCTGGAGGCCGGACGCCTGCGGACCACCGCCGAGTTCATCGCGATCTTCGATGCCGACTTCGTCCCGCCTCCCGACTACCTGCTGCGGGCGATCCCATACTTCTACCGCCCGGACGCCACCACCGACAACGGCTTGGCGCTGGTGCAAGCTCAATGGGGCCACCTCAACCACGACCAGTCCGTACTGACCCGCGCCCAAGCCCTGTGGGTCGATGACCATCACACCCTGCAGATGTCCTGGCGCTCGGCGATGTGGCGGTTCGTCAACTTCACCGGTACGGCGGGCGTCTGGCGCGCCAACGCCATCCGGTCCGTCGGAGGCTGGCGGGCGGCGAGCCTCGTCGAGGACTGCGAGCTGAGCTTCCGCCACCTCTTCGCCGGCTACCGCACCACGTTCGTCAACGACATCGTCGTACCCGCCGAGCTGCCCGCCACCTACGCCGCCTACAAGACACAACAGCGGCGCTGGACCCAGGGCTGGGTCCAGCTGCAGCGGCTGCACCTGCCGACGCTCGCCTTCCGGCACCGGACCCCCTTGCCGCGCCGCGTCCACCTGCTCTACCACATGTGCATCTCGTGGCAGTGGCCCGCGTGGTCGATCTGGACGACGCTGCTGCCCATCCTGATCCTCAACGACCTCTGGTACGGCACGCTCGGCACCGCCGCCGGCCTCGGCCTGTATCTGCTGCCCACAGCGGTCTGGGCCGTCACCACCGGGGTGCTGGCGACGCTGGAGACGAAACACACCTACCCCGGGCCACCGACGCCGGCGACGCTCGCCAAGCGCCTCACCCGTGTCGTCCCGTACGTCGCCGTCAACGCCGGCATGCTTCCCCACCAGTTCAACGCCTTCTGCGAAGGCCTATTCGGGCCGCTGCACACCGCGTTCGAACGCACACCCAAGGCGGGGACCGGCACGACTACGCGAACCGGCGGCGTCACGATCCGCTGGCCGTACACGCTCGCTGAATTGGCCTTCGCCGCCTACCAGCTCGCCTGCGCCGCCATCTTCGCCGCCCAAGGCCTGCTTCTGTGCGCGTTCGGCGCGACCATCATGGCCGGATGCGTCCTCGCCATCGCCTACCTGGGAACCCGCTGGCGGTCATAAGTTGTGCGCGAGGGATGCTCCCTTGTGGACAGCCAAGTCTCGATCTTCTGGGTGGGTGGACCTCGAAGCGAGGAGGGCCTGCGCCGGACTGCCAAGCCGCGCACCGCCACGTAGCGGTGGTGTTCGTGACCTGTGGTGACGGGGCGGTCGGTCTCAGCCAGACATCCCGAAGGACAACATAGCGCTGTGTTCCGGTTGAGCGCATACGGCCTGGCAGGGGATGAACAGGCCAAGAAGGCCACTTGCTCCGTTCAGCAACCTCTGGTCGAGGACGAGCCTACGGTCGTACTTGAGGTTATCTGACGAAATGGGGGGATGAAGATGGTCATCAACCACCTTGTGGCGGCCCAGTTGAGCGATGGCCGGGTCCAGCTCTGGGCGTCACGGGATCACACCGCAGGCGCGTGGTCGCTGTGGAAGACCGATGTGGACCCGGACTCGTCGTGGACGGGATGGCAGCAGTTCGCTTTCGATACGCCGCGGACGGTCGTGGTCGGCGCCGGTGTGCTGTCCAACGGCGCCATCCAGGTCTTCGGGCTCGCCGCGATGCCGGCGTGGCCGGTGGCCAACGTGTCCATGCGGAAGGTTAGCGACGATCCCAACGCGCAATGGGCGGGGACCGGGCTCGGCTTCGACGGCAACTGCACCGACATCACCGCACAGCAGCTCAGCGACGGACGGCTGCAGATCTTCGCCCTGTCACAGGCCACGATGGGCGGTTCATCCCGCCTGCTGTCCAGATGGCAGCTCGAGCCGGCGTGGGACGCGCCGTTGTCCGCCGTCGCCGACATGAACGTCGGCCGTGGTCTGTCGTCCATCGTGGCGCTACGCCTGCCCGACAGGCGCATCCAGCTCATCGGGGGGACCAACGACGGCTTGCTGTCCACCTGGAAGGCGACCACCGACCCGAACGCGGCCTGGCTGCCCTGGACGGCGTTCCAATCGACGCCTCCGGTGAGCAGTACGACGCAACTGGCCTGGGCGCCGCTGCCCGATGGACGTCCGCAGGTCTGGTCGGTGAACCGGTTCGGCGATATGCACAGCACGTGGAAGACCACCGAGGACTCGAACTCGGCTTGGGTGCCGTGGTCGACGTTCGAGGCACCGGCCAACGTGGTCGCCTTCGCCGCCGAACCTCTCAGCGACGGGCGGATCCAGTTGTGGGCCGCCGACCGGGATGGGGCCATGTACTCGACCTGGAAGAAGTCCACCGACCCGAACGCGGAGTGGCTGCCCTGGGAGCCGTTCCCCGTGCCGTAGTAGCGAATCGGCCCAGCTTGATCCTGAGCAGGCGCTGACGCGCAGGGGCTGGAGTACCAGGGCGCGCAACCGGATAAGATGTGTTCAATGGTTACCTGGTCCGAGCCGCGAGCGCGTCCGCCCTGGCAGGACGGGCACTTCATCGGCGGCCATCCGGTGCTGGACCTGACCAACACGGTGTTCAACCGGGCACATCCGGCGCCGGACAACGAGCTGTTGAAGACACCGTCCGATGTGCTCACTTGGTGTGCGTCGGTCGGGCTCTTCGCGCGTGCGCCGGCGCTTGGCGACGATGCCGCGGCTGGCTTGGCGGCGGCGGTGCGATCCGTCCGCGAGCACGCGTGGGCGGTCTTCGACGCCGTCTCGCGAGTCGACGCCGTCCCCGGCCCCAGTTTGGGTGCGCTGCTGGAGCGCGGCGGGGCGGGTCTGCGCGTGGGTCACGTTCAAGCCCGCCCTGACGGCCTCACCGCCGACTGGGGCGTCCCTGGCGCGATTCCCGAGGCGTTGGCGCTGCTGGCGGTGCGGGCGCTGTTCACGTTGCCGGCCGAGCGGGTGCGGGCGTGCGGGCGGTGCGGCTGGCTGTTCCTGGATTCCTCGCGGGGCGGGCGTCGCCGCTGGTGCAGCATGAGCACGTGCGGAAACCGGGAGAAGGCCAGCCGCCACCGGCAGGGGGACCCGGCCACGAACGGGCGGATGTGTGCGACGCACTCGCGGCTGTGGGTTTCGAGCAGGTAGTGCCCGGCGTCCAGCAGGTGGCTCCGCGCGGCCGGGAGCTCACGGTGGTAGGCCAGCACCTCGTCGAGTTCGAAGTACGGGTCGTGAACGCCCCACACGATCAGGGTCGGCGGCTGCTCGGTCTCGTGGTACCGGGTGATCTCGCCGAAGCGTGCGACGTGCGTGCGGTAGTCGGTGAACAGCTCCCAGTGGGCCTCCAGGCCATGTTCGCGGGAGATCGCGCGCCAGTCCAGCTCCCAGGTCTCCGGGGGTATCCGTTCGGCCAGGCGTTCCGGCAGGTCCCAGAGGTACTGGCGCTTCGTGCCTTCGTAGTTCAGCCACGACTCGATGCGGCTCTTGTTCTCCTCGGTCGGCTCGGCCCAGTAGTCGCGGGAGGCGTCCCAGTTGCTGTTGAGCCCTACCTCGTGGGCGTTGCCGTTCTGCACGATCAGGCCGCGGACGGTCGAGGGCGAACGTGTCGCGAGGTGATACCCGACCGGCGCCCCATAGTCGTGCAGGTACAGGACCTTGTCGGTGACCCCGAGTCGGGCCAGGAACCGCTCGATGATGTCGGCCAGCCAGGCGAACGTGTACTTTTCGCCCGGCTCGGGCAGTGACGACAGGCCGAAGCCGGGCAGGTCGGGAGCCAGGACGCGGACGCCGGTGTCGGCCAGCGGTTCGATGATGTGGCGAAACATGTGCGACGAGCTGGGAAAGCCGTGCAGCAGCACGAGCGTGAGCGGGCTGTCGGCGGTGCCGGCCTCGCGGTAGAAGACACGATTCCCGTCGATGTCGGCGAAGCGGTGCAGTACACGCGCGGTAACCATGGCCTACTCTCATCATCGGTAACCCTTTAATGGACTGATACAGGTTACTGCGATGGCGGGAGATCCGCATGGCCAGGCATCACGAGGGCTACCCGGCCAAAATTCGATGGCGTCCGCGAATTTGAACGATCAAACTGGACGCCGTGAACTACCCCGACGATGGCGCCGTCAAGGTCGCGCCGTGATCGAGGTGCGCGACCTGGCCAAGCACTTCCCGGTGCATCGGCGCGAGCCGGGCCTGCGCGCCGCGTTGCGGTCCCTCGTCCGGCGGGAGTACCACACCGTCCGCGCGGTCGAGCAGGTCAGCTTCACGATCCCGGAAGGGGAGGTCGTCGGCTTCCTCGGTCCCAACGGTGCCGGCAAGACGACCACGTTGAAGTGCCTGACCGGTCTGCTCCACCCCACCGCCGGCACCGTCCGGGTGCTCGGGCACACCCCGCACCGCCGCGAGCCCGCCTTCCTGCGCCGCATCTCGCTGGTCATGGGCCAGCGCAACGCCCTGTTCTGGGACCTGCCGGCCGCGGACGCATTCGAGGTCAACCGGGCGATCTACGGCCTCGCCGAGGCGCCCTACCGCTCGGCGCTCGACGAGCTGGTCGCCCTGCTGGAGCTGGAACCGTTGCTCGGCAAGCAGGTCCGGGTCCTCAGCCTCGGCGAGCGGATGCGCTGCGAGCTCGCCGGAGCGTTGCTGCACCGGCCGGACGTGCTCTTCCTCGACGAGCCGACGCTCGGCCTGGACGTCAACGGTCAGGCGGCGGTGCGCACCTTCCTGCGTGACTACAACGGCCGCTTCGGCGCGACCATCCTGCTGACCAGCCACTACATGGCCGACGTGACCGCGCTGGCCCGCCGGGTCCTGGTCATCGACCACGGCACGCTGCGCTTCGACGGCGACCTCGCCGCACTGGTCGAGGCGCACTCGCCGCACCGGCTGATCCGGGTCACCCTGCGCGAGCCCGCACCGGCGCACACCTGGACGGGCTTCGGTGAACTGGCCGCCGTCGACGGCGCGGTGGTCACCCTGCTGGTCCCACGCGCGGAAACAGCCGCGATCGCGGCCCGCCTGCTGACCACCCTGCCGGTCGAGGACGTCGCGATCGAGGACCCACCGGTGGAGGACATCATCCGGGCGGTCTTCGCCGATGCGTGACCTGCTCGCCGCCTACCCGCCCCTGGTGCGCAGCGCGACACAACTGGCCGTCACCTACCGCGGCCGCACCATCCTGGGTGTGATCACCGGCTTCTTCCCGCTGCTGACAATGGCGGTGTGGCTCACCGTCGTCGCCGAGGCCGGACCACCGGCGGGCTGGACCACCGGTGACTTTCTGTCCTACTACGCGGCGGCGACCCTGCTGTGGAACCTCTCCGGCGACCAGGTCGTGTGGCAGTGGGACGCGGACATGCGCAGCGGTGACCTGTCCGTGCGGCTGCTGCGCCCCGTGCACCCATTCCACCAGTACGCCACCAGCAACCTCGGCCATCGCCTGGTGTCCCTGACGATGCTGGTACCGGTCCTGGTGATCGCCGCGCTGCTCGTACCGGGCCTGGACTACCCGACCAACCCGGTCCGGCTCGCCGCCACCGCCCTCGCGCTGGCCCTGGCATATGCGGTCGGACTGACCATGGCGTCGACCTTCGCCCTCATCGGCTTCTGGAGCACCCAGACGACCAACGCGTGGATGCTGTGGTGGGGGCTGGGCTCGTTCACCTCCGGCTGGGTGGCCCCGCTGGCCCTGATGCCCGACTGGGTACGCACGGCAGCCGCCATCCTGCCGTTCCGCACCACGATGGGATTCCCCGTCGAGTTGTTGATGGGCCGCCTCGACGTGCGCCAGACGCTGTTCGGCTTCGCCGTCGGCCTCGGCTGGCTCGCGGTGTTCGCCCTGCTGTACCGGATCATCTGGCGGCGCGGCATCCGCCGCTACCAGGCGGTGGCCGGATGACGAGGTGGATGCGCCACGTCCGCATCCTGGGCATCTGCTGGCGGGCGGCCGTGGCCAGCGAGGTGGAGTACCGGCTGAACTTCGTCTCCAACGTCGTGCTCAGCATGTTCTGGATGCTGTGGGCGGTCGCCGGGGCGTCGGTCTACTTCCGGTACACCGGCGCTGTTTCCGGCTGGACCAACGCGGAGGTCCTCGTCGTCATCGGGCTGTTCTTCACCCTCAACGGTCTACGCCAGATGCTGCTGCAACCCAACCTGGAACGCATGACCGACTACGTGCGCCTCGGCACGCTCGACTTCCTGCTCATCAAGCCGTTCGACGCGCAACTGCTGGTCAGCCTGCGCCACCTGAACGTCAACACACTGCTCGACCCGGTGCTCGGCCTGGCGCTCACCATCACCGGGGTGGTCCTGGCCGGCCGGGGCACGTCGGTGACCGCGCTCGCGTCGTTCGCCTGGATGCTGGCGTGCGCCGTGTTGCTGATGTACGCCCTGACCGTCTCGATGATGGCGCTCGCCGTGAGGCTGGTAGCCGCCGAGGAGCTCGGCCGGGTCACCTTCGCCTTCCTCGAGCTGTCCCGCTTCCCGGTAGACCTCTACCGCAACCCGGCGCAGACCATCCTCACCGTCGTGCCGATCGCGTTCCTGACCACCTACCCCGCCGCCGCGCTGCTCGGCCGCCTCAACCCGTACATGCTGCTGCTCGCGCCGGCGGCGGCCCTCAGCGCCGTCATCCTCGCCACGCTCGCCTGGCGGCGCTCCCTACGCTCTTACACCGGCGCGAGCGCCTGACCCACTGGCGTAGTGTGCCCGGCGGTCGGGTGCACTTTGGATGTGGGGATCGGGCCTTGACGGTGATCGACCTTGGGGTCGTGGGGAACGCGCCGGAGCCGGGCGCGGGTCTTCCGCCGCCTGGGCGGCGTACGTGGCGCTGGATCGCGGCGGTCGTGACCGTGGCCGCGGTGTTGGCGGCGGGCGGGGCCGAGCCGGTGCGTGGGCGCCTGGTCGAGGTGACGGTGCCGGCCGCGGGTGTTCGCGTGTTCGGCGGACCCGGTGGGGTCTACCTCGTCGAGAACGAGACGATTTCCAAGTACGCACTGCCGTCCGCTCGATTGGACTGGCGAGTGTCGATGTCCGGACATGTGGTCATGGCCGCGGGGATGCCGCTGGTCACCAGCGACGGGCTCGGTTCACGGACCGTCGCGTTGGATCCTGGCACCGGCGGCGTGCGGTGGCGGCGTGCTGGCGCGCCGGCCTTCGCGAGCCACGGCGGTGTGCAGTTGCTGACCGACCGGCGGTCCGGTGTGGACACCGTGCGGTACGAGGTGGTGGATGTCGCCTCCGGCGCCACCCGCTGGGAGTTGACGGAGCAGGACGGCGACGACGTGTTCTTTGACGGCGACCGGTTCGTGCGGTGGTCGCCGTCAGGTCAGGTCGAGGTCCGTGACATGGGTACCGGCCGGGTGTTGTCTACCGGTGTGGTTCCGCCACCGGCCGGCGACGGCTTGCCGTTCCGGGATGTGTGGGGGCGCCGGCTGGTCGGCGACTTGCTGCTGGTGGCGCGCGAGGTCGGCGGTGTTCGGGTGAGCGACGCGTATGACCTGGATCGGCTGGTCCCGCGTTGGAGTGCCGACATCGACCTGGCGGTGCAGGAGGTCTCCGACTGCGGGTCCGATGTGTGTGTCGGCCAGGCGACCGGAAAGCTGGTGATCGACGCGGACACCGGCCGGATCCGTTCCACCGGGACGAGGGTCATCGACGCGGATACCGGGCGGGTCCGCTGGTCCACCGACCGGCCAGGCCTGCTGGAGTCGGTCGGATCGGTGATGATCTCGTACGACATCACCGAGCAGCCGCCCGAGATCCGGATCCTCGACGCTGCGGACGGCCGGCTGCGCGCCGACCTCGGCCGCTGGCATATCGGCTGGCCGCACGGTGATGGAGATGGGGACGCGTTGGCGATCCGCGGCGGCACCGACGGGACCGTGTGGATCGCGGAGCTCGACCTGGCCCGGGGCCGGGTCCAGACCCTGGGGATCGTCCGGGACGCCGTCGACTGCGAGACCAGCTGGCGGCTGGTCGTCTGCCGCCGGCCCGACGGGACCACGGGGATCTGGTACTCCCGCCCACGCTGAACGCGCCCTCGGGCGGCTCGGGCAACTGCGTCGTTGGGGTGCCACGTTCTACCACCGCCTTAACAACCAGCCGCACGTGGGCGGCGGTTGCGACATCGGTCGGCGGTTGACCGTCGAGGTCCCGGTCAGCAACGCCGACGGCGTCGCCACCGCGCCATCGTCGATCTGGTCTCCGGCGAGGCGGACGGATAGCGGCGCCACGCGAGTTTGAGACAGCCCCCTACAGTGAGGGCCCGCGCAGACAGCGAGGCATCTGCATGAATGACGCTCCTGGGCGCCCGCCCCGCTTGGTTCTGGGGCTGGCACTGCTGGTGCCGGCCCTGCTGGCGTGGCTGTACTCGTACGTCCTGCCGACGGTGAGCACCGTGTCGGGCAGCCTGCACGGCGGGCCGGAGGGCGAGGACCGGGACTGGGTCGGGTTCGACAACTACGACGCCCTGGGCGATGCCGGCTTCGGCCAGGCCCTGTGGCTCACGGTGATCCCCCTGTTCGTCGTGTGGGTGATAGCGCCGACCCTCGCGTGGGCCGCCACCCGGGCCGGGACCACCGCGCGCCTGGTCACGCTCGGCGGCTTGGCCCTGCCGATGGCGGCCTTCGCGCCCATCGGCCTCGCGGTCGGCTGGTTCGTGTCCCGGTGGGAGCGTCCCGACGAGCTGACCAGAGACCTGGACACTCTGTCCACCGTGCTGTGGCTGACCACGTTCGGGTTCGTCTGCGGGGTGGCCGTCACCTGCTATCTGGTGGCGATGCGGCGCCGCTCCATCAACGCCGGTTTGGCCATGGCGGCGTTGCTCACCATCGTCACCGTCGCCGCGGCGCTGCAGGTCTACGGGTACCCACAGGTGGTCAACGCCTCGGTCTACGGCGATGAGCCCCTGTCGCCGACGGCCGCGGCCGCCGAATACGTCACCTACCGGTACGAGTTCGGGCCGGCGCAGGCCATCGGCACCCTCCAGCTCCTACTGCTCGCCCTGCTCGGGCTCGCCGCCACGCTGCTCGTGACGCGGGCCAGGCTGCGGCTGGAGTTCGCCGGCTGGCGCCGGACGCGGGCCGACCTCCAAGACCCCGCGCCCGGCTTCCCGCGGGGCGAAGGTTGGGGCACCACCTTGGTACTGCTGGCCGGTGTGCTCGCGCTGACGCTGTACGGCATCTGGCCCTGGCTGCGCCCCACACTCGGGCTGACGGTCGGCGAGCTTCCGGAGGGTAGGAGCGCGGCGCAGATCGTCGCCCACGGATGGTTGCCGCCGCTGGTCGGCACGATCGTGGCGGTGGGGATCGCCCTGCTCGGCGGGTTCGCCATTGGTGGGCTCCGGCCGCTGGGCGAGCGCAGCGAGCTGTTGCTGCTGCCGTTCGCCCCGTGGCTGTTCGTGGGCGTCGGCCCGATGATGGTCAGCCTCTTCGAGCGGACGCGGGACCTCGAGCAGATCGACACCTGGGCCGGCCTGGTGCCGCCCGGCTGGGTGTCGATCCCGGCCCTGTATGTGTTCACGCTGCTCTTCCGGGGACTGGGCGCCGGCTGGCGGGAACGGGGCACCGGCCTCGGCCGCGACGTACTACTGCCGGCCTTACCCATGGTGGCCCTGCTCGGCGGCCTCGTCTGGGTTCTGCGCGCCCAGGACCTGCTGTGGCCGAACCTGGTCGCCCCGCGATTCGACCAATACCCAGCCGCCGCGCTCGTGATACTGCAGCACGACTCGTACACGCCGACCGGGCAGATCTCCCTCGGCCTGCTAACGCCGCTGCCGCTGCTCATCGCCCTGGCACTGGGCCTGCTGGCACTGCAGCTGACCTACGTCGAGCGGCTGACGCTGGTCTCGGACACCAAGGAACCGGAGCCCGGCCCGGGATGGTTCTAACTCGCATTCCACCCGGCCAGGAAATGAATCACGGCCAGGCGCTGAGCCGCGTTCTGTGCTTGCTGCAAGGCGCGCTGGCCACAAATGGCGGAATCGCAAACACAGCGTCGATCACTGGTGGCGAGAAGGCCGCGCTCATCGGCGCGGCCCTCTCGGGAATCTCCAAAGCCTTTCCGCGAATCGAATGCCTGCTATGCAGCCATTCGCTTACAGTCGAACGCCGTCTCGCACACGGCTTCGCACTCTTGCGTTGGAAGGTTCCAGCAGCGCCTCCTCCAGCCCCTTTGTGATGCACTGCAGCACTGCCTCAGGTCGGGTGACCTGCGGCATTAGGTTCCGTAGCTGCAACGCCAGATTCATAGCGATGAGCGCCGGATCCCGACTTTCGGCCGGCGGGAGGTAGGTCGTGTGTCGGCGGATCCAGGCTGAGGTTTCCCACCAGCTGTAGAAGCGGGTGTCGCGTGCAGGGTTCAGTGGCGGTGGGAATCCGCCAGGTCCCTGTTGCCCGATGGACCAGAGTCTGATCATCTCGCGGCTGAGGCCGCAGCGGGCGGCAATGTCACCCAGCGTTAGCCAGTCGTCGGCGTCCAGGCGCATCGCGACGCGTCCGTCGGCTTCGTGTGCCTCAACGGCTTTGAGCACCGCCTGGTAGGGATCCTGTCCGAGTTCTACCGGCACGCGGTGATAGCCAGCGAAGACCAGGTCCGCTGAGGAACCCGCCGTATTCACGCGCTCGCGACCTTCGCGAAGAGGCTACGCGCTTCGACTACCGCGGCCCAGTCGGGAGGGTGCGCATGGGTGCGGAATGATCCGGCCTGTCTCGTTGAAGCAGCCGCGGCAACGGCCGTCAACCATGCGGATGTGGCTCGCCACGATTTGGCGGACGGCTTCGGCGATGTGGGCAGCGCCGACGGGCTGATCGCAGGACATAGGCGTTATCCCTTGAACGCATGGATGTGTGAGCGTCGGGAGCAGGAAAGCGGCCCACTCCCGACGCATATTCCGGTCCACTTAGCCGACCCCGATTTGTGACGCCTCTGCGGGAGGCCATCGGGCGGCCGGTCCGGAAGAAGGCGGTTGGCGGTGGCACCCCCAACCAACCTTCGATTTCTGACCGTAGGCGGACGTTGACGAAGGCGGTGTAACGCGGCGTTACCCGCGCGGAGAGGTAACGGCTTGTTACGCCGGCTCAGCCAGCGGATCGATGCGGCAGCGGGCGGCCAGTTCGCGCAACTCGTTGGAGCCGCCGCGTCGGGCATCGCGGACCAGTTGGCCGACGACTTCGAGGACCAGGGGCCGTGTTCGTACCTTCTGCGGTGCCAGCTCGTCCGCGCGAAGGAACTCGCGGACCGCCTCGTCGGCGCGGCCGGCGGCGTAGAGGCCGCGGCCGGTGTCGATGTGCAGTTGCGCGCGTCTGTCGACGCCACGGATCTTCGTCCGGTCGATTTTGCGGGCGTAGTGCG
>Ga0307513_10010463_pt1 | contig 11627 bp, 6 predicted proteins | sample 15_EM_MG_FD_202174 | JGI IMG/M metagenome (GOLD analysis project Ga0307513, IMG submission 202174) | Populus trichocarpa ectomycorrhiza microbial communities from riparian zone in the Pacific Northwest, United States - 15_EM | ecosystem: Host-associated > Plants > Roots > Unclassified | place... | reverse complement strand
GGTTATACTAAAGAGAAGATAACAATCACCTTAGAACATCCCACCTAAGATAAGCTATATTGTTATTTGATTTTAACGATAAAAATATATATTATACATGCATGTTAATATTTTATCTAAAATGAATACTTATTTTTATTAGAGGTAAAAATTCCTAGGGCGGTGATTTGAGATGCAGGCTTGAAAATGAAGCGTAATCCTTGGTTTTTTATTATGAGGGCAAGATTCAAAATAATAATAAATGGAGACTCGGGTTTTGATTTATTTCTTTCTATTGCACAATTTATATTAATGCACAACAAATTAATTATTCCTCGAAACATATCCACCATAAAAAATCATAAATATTCCTACCAATTCAATTAATACAAGTATAAACCAAAAAAGAAAATCATGTGCTCATCATGAATTTATTCAAAACAATATACAAATTAATACATGTTCACAATTCAAAGATTAACGAAAGAAATCACAAAATTATTCAATCAACAAATAAATAACATGTAGGGGTTAAAATTGACCTTTAAGAGTTGTTGGAGTCGGTTGGAACTGGACTAGGGAGCTAGAATGAAGAAAGAAAAGTGTTGGAAAAAACAGTGTTGGCGTGTGTACTACACACACGAGACAACTAGTTTGGCTTTTGAGGTGTTTTTTCATGTGCCATTGGGACATGAAAGAGCATGGATGACTCCGTGATATAGACGACCTCTTTTTCTTGTTGTTGGTGTCGGCGGGGTCAGTCATCTCCATTGAAGATGGAAGATCGAAGGCTGGAAAGTTGGTGTTGTGTTGTTGGATTTTCTAGGCAATTTGACAACTTATATCTTGTCTCCTTTTGCTATTTGCTTAGGTTTTTCTTTGCAAAAACTCTTTCTTTCAATGTCCAGGTGTGCTCTCTTCTCTCTATATCTCTTTCTCTATTTATATTGCTTGAGATCCTTTGTAAGAAAACTAAACTAGAAAAATAATATTGCTTGAGATCCTTTGTAAGAAAACTAAACTAGAAAAATAATGTTAGGTAATTATATTTTTTTTTCCTGACTATGAAGTTCTAATTAATTAAATTTTATTTTTTTAATGTGTAGAATATCTTTCAATAATTTTGCAATTTTCTTAGAATATTCTTCAAAAAAAGATTCTTTCTCTCTTTTGCATAATCTCTCATTATTGTTTTAGTCCCTAATCTTCTTAACCCCTTGTTCTTTCTTTCTTCTAATTTCACTCCCTAAAATCTTTTTCTTTCTTTCTTTTTTCTTTATCATCATAATTAAATTAAATACCAAAAATTAAATTTTATTGAAAATATAATTTTTGAAAACACAATGAGAAAAATAGGGTACATGATCCTGTTCTTAACAATACCCGAACCCTCAACACCGTATCCTAAGAATACAATTCTCATATGAAATCGGAGTAATATACGAGATCCAAGATTGTAATATATTTCAGGAGTGGATCTTGTTTGTTCTTATTAAATACACAATATAGACGTCTCAGTATATGGAAAAACAAAAAACAAAAAAGTGTTTTATAATCCAGTTACAATACAACAGAGCAAACAAGTTTTAGTTTTCTTCTTCCTTGGCTGGTGCTGAGTTAGACTGCCGGAGTTTCCTTTCCTCTGAAAGTAGTTTTGCAAACCTGCATGCATCACAAGTGTTTACTTACAGTTTAGTGTGTGGTAGTCCAGCAATATATAATCAGAAATACTGATGCGGAAGGGTAACGCTAATTAATTGTAATTATATATTACCTTTGGAGTGCTTCTTCGTATGTACCACCATCCTCAAGCGGTTCATATGCACCAGTGTCCAAATTTATGCGCGAAACTGGACTCTTCAGCAGGTCCTCTCCGACTTTCACTAGATTTTCCAAGTTTTCTGTTGTTGCTATATCAACAGAAGATAGATCACCTTGCAGCTTGTCCTCCTGATTTTCAGAATAGCTAAATTAGTTTGATCAATATAAGTTTACAAAAAAAAAAGGCATTGAGCTTGTGGAGAGTATATTCTTCATTGACCTAACAATCATCTCATCCGCGTATTTGTTCATAAAATACTGTGGCTTGGTCATACAAGAAAAGATGTTATGTACCAGCTGCCAAAGAACCCTTTTCTTAATACTATATTATGTTTTTGAGAAATAATGTTGATGTACAGACTCTTACATCAATCCGGAGGTAGTAATTTTCAGAATGAAAGGCTTGAAAAACCACAGAGTTGTGGTAATCAACCATATCAGAACTAGCATTATTGTAGCAAGTTATCAAGGGAGTACGTCCATTGTGGAATAACCAGCCGATAACCCCCCACTCTGAAGCTGCTTTAGCACTGTATGTTGTTCCATTCTTATTGGCACCAGTCCCAATAGAGATCACCAGATAACGTTCATAATTCATTGGCTTGATAGGGAAAAAGTCTGGATTCTTCTTAGACATCTGTTTGGCTACTTCGCTAATGGCCACCAAGGTCTGCATGAATCAAATTGACAGACGAATTAATGAAGTATCTATTGTTACCAAATTAAAAGTACGCTCCTTCCATTTTTTGTTCTTTTTTTTTGGAGAGGATCTTACTGGGTTATTAGCAGCTATGCCACCATCGATGAGGTTAAATTCTTCAAAATTTCCTTGTGCATCTTGGTTCTTGAAATAATGAGGAGGAAAATAAGTTGGAGCTGCTGAGGTAGCTATGCATATGTCTGAGAGTAGTGCATCTTTGATTGGATTGTTTGGAACCTCCATGAAGAAATGAATGTAATTTACTAAGGTTAGTAATGAAGTAGAAAAAGAAAACCAAACTGAAAACTGACGTGTTAATAATATGTAGAGATGACCTGATACGAAGAAAAGATCACAGGCTGGATTTTCTTGATGTCAAAAGTTGGGATAACCACATTTGTCAAGGTTTGGTGCAACCTTGTGTCCTTTAATATATCTCTTACCAGCTTGTGTAGATACTTGCCATCATACTTAGGTCCAGATATAGCTTTCCAAACATTTGTTGGCCAGGCAAAAATCCCACTGCATTTTAGCCGAATGCAAAAACAAAAAATAATATTAAATTTTCATATGGCACAAAATTGGCATATATGGTCCTGTACATATATCATGTCAAATATATATCTAAGGATTATATATCCTTTGTCTTTATACCTTGTTTGTGGGAAAATTTTAGGTGAATTGTTAAGGTAAAAAGGAACTATATCTTTGGCATCAAAAAGAGGACGTTGCTGTTCGTTTGGTGCAGCTAACATTGCAGTTATGAGACCACCAGTACTTGTTCCTGAGATTACATCAAAATAATCTGCAATCCTTGCATCCTCGCCATCAAGCGCCTACATGCACCAGCCATAAAAGATATATAACATTAGAGCCATACGTTTTCCGTATAGATATATTCATGGTCCACTTGTATAAAAGTAAGTATATCATAGCTTCTGCAAAATTAATTTCTTGAGGAACAACTAAATTAGAGAAGTTTCGAAATTATACATACCTGTAGTTGAGCTTCAAGGTAAGCAAGAATGACTCCGGGCAAGATTCCTCTAATCCCTCCTCCATCAATACTAAGGATGGTAATCTTACTACCGTATACTGGGGGTTGAATTTTTAAAGAACCTTTTCTTGTCAACATGTTTGAGTTGCACGTTGATGAAGCTTGAAAATGGATCGACAGAATTAGAAATAGAATGAGCAACAAGTAACGTACTGTAAGTACGAGGAACAGTTTGATTTTAAGGATAGAAGAACAACTTAATGGAGTTGATCCATAGAAGTGGCTGGTAGTCTATCTCTATATACATGTAAGAGTATTCAGATGTATATGTATATATATATATATATGTATATGTATATGTATATATATATGTATATATAGAGTGCACTAAACGATGTTAGGTGAAATGATTCCTTTCCTAATAATAATTTGGAGGTGCCTAAGGTGCCATACACGTTATCAAAAATAAAATAAAATCATAAAAACATTGGCTAGGTAGCTCTTATTAATTGATCATTCTAATCCATTAAGTATAAGATTAGAACTCAAGGCATCAAAGCGCTGACCTGACGAATTTAATTAATTAGGAAGGTTTGGCACGATAATCGTAGAACATTATTCAAGTAATTAATTGTTGAAAGAAAGGTTGTTGATTATAATATCTAATTTTTAAGTTACTTTTCTAATGAAGCAACCAAGCGGTAGAGTTTGCGTTTGTTCTTCCGTACGTGTTTCATGCTTCCAAAATAGTGGAGGGAACAAAAGGAAAGAAATTAACAACTCTCAAATGGAATTTGGATTACCTGGAAAGATGGTTCTTTCATCATATGTATATATAAAAAGCGCAGTGAATTTAATTAAATATATTTGAAGACTAGAAATGGCTTGAATTCAGTTGTATTTACCTTGTATCTATCCTTCAAATAATTTTAAATGGTTGTTGAAAAATTAAAATTATTTCCTCTTTATTTTTTGTTTTGATTTGTCTACGTAATTAATAAGACTATTATTCATTGATAGGAAAAGTTGAAAATGTAAATTACTAAGATTGATTTATAATAGAAAAATTGGCAATCTTTAAATGAAAGGATTTGTTCTATTTTTCTGTAATTTCTTTTTTGTATAAACTATTAGCTATCAAAAATAGAAAAAGAAACATCGACGAAAAACATTTCGTCGCTAATTTTCAATGAAATTGACAATGAAGAATTTTCATCAGCAGTTTCCAATAGAAATAACGACAAACTACGTTTCGTCGATAATTACTAATTAAATCATTTATTGAGTAAAAAATAAAAATAAGATCGATTAAAAATTCATTGGCAATTCTATTAGTAATTTTACACATCATGATTTACTGATGGAATATTTTTTTCAACAAATGTAAGTAAGTTATAATTGACAGTTCCTCCCCTTATTCTTCTTTTTTTTCTTCTTCTTCTTCCAAAAAACTTAATACCAACAACCCCCCTATTTTATCACAAAGCCGGTTACCCCAACCCACCAGCGTCGATCTACATTTATTAGTAGTGTCAACATTGATTATTAATTTTTTTTTTGTGAAGTTTTGATATATTAAGTAAGCAAACCCACCAATTTTTTATAACTCATTTATGTTTTAGGTTTATTTATTTATTTATTTATAATTTGCTTGTATATTCTAGATAAATTTATTGTATTAATGTGTGATTTGTATGCTAGGATTTATTTGGGATTTAGGAGAAATAGAATTTTGTTGTCATTTGATGAAAATGAGTTTGATTTTATAACTTACGTGTGTTATAATTGAATAAATGATGGGTTACTTTAATAGGTATCAATCATATTTTTTTAATTTTATTATTAAGTTGGAAAATTAAGGAAAATTGATTTTTTTTAATTAATTAAATCAATATTATTCTATATATATAGGTGTCATAATTAAGCAATGAATTATTGTTTTTGGATGTATTAAGATTCATTTGAAGGGTTGTATAGGCATGATTATCTTTAAGGGGTTAAAGGTTTTATTAATTTTGTACATTCTAAATCGAGGAATATTAGTGCAAATGAAATTAGATGTCCATGTATGAAATGTAAGAATAAAAAGTTTAACCATAAATATGTTGTGATGATGCATCTACTTAAAAAATAGTTCGTCGATAAACACTTATGTTGGTATGCATATGGAGAACCATATGTTCCTCACAAAACCATGTTAAAAAAGATTGGTAGGCTCAACTTCTAATTCTAGCAACATACATGGATTTGCAGATGATAATAGCAATCCTTATAAGAGTATGGTGATAGATGCAATAAGAATGAATCATGGTTATTCAAGTGAAGAATCATGTAACATCCCTTCATATTAAAAACCAAATGTAGATACAACTAGGTTTTTAAAACTTTTAAAAGATTTAGATAAACCATTATAGGATGAGTGCATAACTCAATATAAATTATTGGCTATTGCACGAGTTTTTATAATCAAGTCAGGTTATGGTTTGAGTGAAGTCAGTTATGATAGCATAATTAAATGGGCTAAAAGCATGTTACCTAAAGGGGTTAGGCTGAAACAAAGTTTTTATATTGTTAAATTCATGATGAAACCTCTTAACCTAGGATACCATAAAATTAATGTATCCAAACTTTTACATGTTATACTACAGTGAATATGCAAATTTTACCAAGAGCAAAATATATTAGCATGCTCAATATAAACCAATAGTGGTAAAGAAAGGACATTTATCGCATACAAAAAATTGAGATCCTTCTCAATCATTCGTAAGTTGTAAAGGTTATTTATGTCTACAAAGACTTATGAACACATGGCATTATTAAGACAATGTTGTGGATGGAGTCATGTTTCACCATATCGATAGTAAAGTTTGGAAGCAGTTTAATAGGATGCATCCTTAGTTTTCAATGAAACCGCAGAACATGCATCGTAGCCTATATACAAATGGATTTAATCCATTTAAATCATTTATTGCACCATATTTTTATTGATTGGTCATAGTAACATTTTATAACTTGTCCATAGGGATATCTATGAAGCATAGTTTTCAGACTCGGCCTAGTGGTCGGCCCGGTCCAAGGCCCGGGTTCCGGGTTTTGACCGGGTTACCGGGTCGGTCGGGTCATTTTTTTTAAAAAAATCAAAACAACATCGTTTTAATAATTCATGTTCTTGTCTATGGTTATACTTGGTCCTTACAGCTAAAGTAGGGATATAGATGTTTATCTTCAACCATTGATTGATGAGTTGAATTAGTTATGGTCAGTCGGGACTTTAACATATGATATCTCAAGAAAACAAAATTTTCAGATGAAGACACCATTAACATGGACTATAAATGCTTGTCTGCGTATAAGATGGTTTTGGGTTGGAGCACATATGGAGAATTATCTTGTTCATACTAAAAGTAATTAGACCTTCACCTTAATGAATAGTGGTAGAGCCTTTTTTATTATCACTGAAGGTTCATGCCAAGTCATCATTGATATAGAAATGATATAAATGACTTTTTAAAAGGTAAGATTGAAAGGGATGTTGCACCGCCGATACTGTTGGGTGAAGAATTATATAATATAGTTTCGTAGTATAAGGGTATTGTATTTAATTTTTATTTTGAAATTATTGATTTTTATTAGGTTATTTTAATATTTACATTAAATAAAAATGAATGACTTTATGTGAATTTGTTTTGCGAGTTTACAAATATTAAAGCTACGTGTTATATCACAAGTGTGATGAAATCGTCTTTTGAGGAACCACTGTTTTAGTGGAGTCAGCTCTAGGATCATTCTAAATAGATGACTTTAATAGATGATTGGCGTGGATTGTTTAAGGTAAGATAAAAAAAATATATTTTTTGAGTTAGTATATAGTTTTTTTCTAGCATTTGTAATATATTCTATGTCATGTAGGTTTAGGAATTAGGAATTAGGAAATTATGATATTGTCTTAGAATTGGAATAAATATTTAAAGACGATGTTGTGTAATCACTAAGTGGATAAATATTAAATTGACTGGTGATATGCTTGAGGCAACCTGTGTTTTGATGGATGGTTGTGTTTTTTGGTGTTGTTTACATGCACAATGTCAACAGGATGAAATTTTAGGTAGAGCCATGTATAGTAGAAACTCTACAAAAACTTTGTTAAAATTGGATATATTCATTCATGTTGAATTTCACATTCATATTTATGAACTTATATAAGAAAAGAATTATAAGTGTTATAATGCATGATGGGAAATGTCCCAATAATGATGCAAGAATTAACAATACAAGGAAAATTTTACTGGAAAAAGGAAAACGAGAGTGTGGCGAGAAAAGTGTAGGGAAACCACAATATAATTAACTAAGTATCAAATAATTAACAAATTTTAAATTTAACGTTGTAATCTAAAAATTCCAAAATCTCGTGTATATTATTTTGTTCCAGGTTGCGTAATTTATGGTATGTGCCCATAAATATACATAAAACCAAGCCAGCTTTTATGAAGTCGATGTGTAAAAGAAGTACATAATTAATAAGTCATGTCATAAAGAGTAATTGGGAGAAGTTTCAAGAGTTTATAGCGTTGGAATAATTTAAAAAGTGATCATGATCTAGGTTATAAAACAAAAATAAAGAACCACATGGTTTGGTGAGCTAACAAGCCAATAAATCTCTCTCATTTATCAACCATGCAATGCACCTGGTAAAAGTTTTAAACTTTTTTCTTCTTTTTTTTCAATACGATGTTTATTTGTTATAAGTTTTTACAACTTATTTATTTTGTAGGAACAATAGCTAGAGTGTGAGCCTACTACAATGGAGTTATATGAAAAAATACATAAGAAAGGCAAATAAAAGAAAAGAAGTGAAGAAGTTTGTAGATAGCATAGCTGAGGTGTTCGTTGTAAGTTTTTTTAAAAAAAATATTCTTGTAATTTTTTTAATTCTTTTAATTATAATTGACTTTTTTTTTTGTTTTGTAGGAAATATATAACATCGTAATATTTGAAAGCATGAAGAAGACACTTCCACCCATCCTCTTCACAATCCTCAATTGTGGTTGGAGGCTAGAGAAACTGATGGATTTGATAGGAATCGAGTTTACAAAATCTTTATGGCATCGCCAGAGTAATGAGGTTGGGCCATACTACTTTAATTCTAAGCACACAATAGTCTAGCCCAAGTCAGATGACATTGAAATTCAAATCGAGGGTTCTAAAATAGGTTGAGAAGTGAACAGCTAAATTAAAAGAATAAATGAAAGTCAGATTAGAAGAAGAAAATAGGCGAAATTGGGAGAGGATGATGGGATAAATGGATTCACATTATCTTGTTCCTCATTCTGGTTTTTTTGGCTCAGGTTTTTCCACCTTCACCTCCACCTTCATTTGTGTAATGATGTATTTATTATTGTAAAATTAGTATTGTAATGAATATTGGAGTTAATAAATTTTTGATGTTCAATAAAATTGATAGTGTTTGGTTTTATAGTGTTTGTTTTTTTTAATTTAACAACTACATAACTAAAATACGAATATATTACTAATTTTCCGAAGAACTCACCAACAAATAAAAAAATTATCAATGATCCAATCAGCAATAGAGGCATTATTTAATCAAAAAGTTATAGAATGGTTAAGGTTTAAAATCTTCAGACTTAGCGACGAACATTCTATTGCAAATTTCATTGCCTACTCCATCGGTAATATTTAGATTGTATCGACGGAATAGTTGACGGAAAATTTTATCAATAGTTTATTTACCGATTGATGGTCGATAAAATCTGATCGATGTATTTTTTTTTTTTTTTGTGCCAATATTTCATTAGTAATTTGTAACACCAATAGATAGAAAATCCCCAATAAAACTTTTCCTGATGATGTGTTTTTATCAGTAACTCTATCGGCTACGTAAAAAACTAACAGAATGGTGTTTACTTGCAAAAAAAATATTTTGTCGATATTTTTCAATTTTTGGTGGTGCGTGATCAAATAATTTTTAAAATTAGTTCATTTTATTTTAGACTCAGAAGAATTTTGTTTAATTAACTATTGAAATAAAATAAAGAATATATATCAAAATGACTAATACTTCAAGGAATCTTTGTATGAACTAGGTAGTATAGTTAAAACTTGAAACAATATTTCTTCATGTTGTTATAAACAAATTAATATAAAAATGAGAGCTTCATTTTTATCACAAATTCATGTAAATAGTTTTTAAAATTAATAAATAAAATAATTATTTGAATATTATTATTTTTTAAATAGTTTTTTTTATAAAATTAAAGTAAATATAATAAAATAATAAAATAAATACGATTATAAACTATAAAATATTTCCAAAGTTTTATTTTGATTACTAACATTTTAGTAAATATTTGTAATTGATAACTCTTGAGAAACTTTGATAGTAAATAAAAATTGATGAATTATTAAATTTAAGATATTAATATTTATATTTTAATATTTTAGAATTGCAAAGTTTTTTACTGCTACAATTACTTATAAGCTTCTTTATTAAAAAAAAAGATTTATCTTTTCAATAAAATCTATTTATATCCCATGAATAATGAGGTATATAATGTGAAATAAGGCTTTATTTTGGACCTGATTAACTGGTAGTGCGATTATATAAGCATTAAAATAATATTAGCCATAAATAATTTATTTAAATTATATGAAGAGAAATTAACTCACAAGCATGAATAAAAATTTATTAAAATGATTTGTTCAAAGGACTTTTTTTATGCTAATAGAATTTTCCAAAATAAATTATTAAAATTTGATGAACACTTTCATTCAGAGGAGTTAGAGGTTATCAAAATCATAACCAAACATATTTTATATCAAAACTATGAATTCGATTTAACAATTTTATGATAGAAAAAACAATACCAAATTTTTTAGATTTACAGTGAAAAAATTTTCTTGGGATTTATACTCTTAATCCATCAGTACTATTTTTACCGACGGGTTCATGGACAAAAATACTCCATCAGTAAAACTCTCATCGGTGATTTCTAGTATCGGTGAGTCCGTCAGTAATAAAATTATTGGTGGATTTGCTAATGAAAAAAGCACGTAAATTATCCGCTTTATTATATCGGTATTTTTCTTAGAGAATTTGACATATAACCAACAGAAAGACCGTATATAATTTCATCGGTAATTAAAGAGTAGCAGTGATATTTATAGTAATTATTTTCCAACTCTCTGGAATACACCGACGAACTTAATCCATCAGTAAGGCCGTCAATAATTATTTAAAAATAAATTAAACAAAAGTAGAAAATAATTAAAATAAATTAAATTAATATAAATCAACACTCAATAATCCTTAAGAACTGAGTTGCTTGGAAAAAAACATCAACTCAAACAAATTTGCAACAAATAAATAACACAAAAAATAAACAATAGCAACAAATAAATAAATCAACTAAAAACAATTTCCACCTAACCTAGAAAACCTATTCCTGAACCCATAATCCAGCAACAAATAAATTCATTTAATTAAAATTGAACAACAAAATTAACTAATAATAATTAAAATTGAATAGTATAATTGAAAAACAAATACAACTAAAAGTCAAAAAAATTGTTCTCATATGAAAATAATTCCTACAACAACATTCATACAATTATTAAGAATAGAAAAATTAAAAAAAAAACAATACTAAGAAAAAAAATATAATGAATAAAAACACAAAACAAAATGAAAAAAAATGAAAAATCTTACCTTAATTTCATTACGAGTGAAGCTGAGAAGAAGAAAAAAATTCATAAAGTATGTTAATAAATATGTTAATTGGCAAAAAAAAAAAAACTAAGAAGATAAAAGAAGAAAAGAGAAGACATACTTGCATGTAGAGGAGAAGAAAAGAGAACGAGTTGAGGAGAGAAGAGAAGATAAAGAAAAAGAGGGACGTTGGTGTTTTTTATAGATAAAGAAGACAAGGAGGAAGAGAAGGAGCATCTGTTATGAAATTAGTGATTTTGATCTTGCTTTATTACCAATGATTTTACTAATGAATAATTAAATATTAATATTTTTAATCATTCTGTCGGTTATTCTATTTATCATATTTAATTTAAAATTTTAATTTAATCAGAAATTTTCATAAACCCCTAAAATGTCTTGTATCT
>Ga0307513_10010462_pt1 | contig 11627 bp, 9 predicted proteins | sample 15_EM_MG_FD_202174 | JGI IMG/M metagenome (GOLD analysis project Ga0307513, IMG submission 202174) | Populus trichocarpa ectomycorrhiza microbial communities from riparian zone in the Pacific Northwest, United States - 15_EM | ecosystem: Host-associated > Plants > Roots > Unclassified | place... | reverse complement strand
GGGGAATAAAATGGCACAACAATTTAGAGAATGAGTGAGTTTGCTGACAGACATGAGATTTAGGCGAAAAGATGGAACACATAAAACTTTGTCTAATGTGATATTTGAATTAAATGGTATGGTGCCAGTGGAAGTGATTGGGGCACAAGAACCCGTGGGTAAATTAACAATCGGAATTTGTGAGGATTCAGCTTTAGTGAAAATTATGGAGTCATAAGTGATGTGATCAGTAGCTCCACTATCTAAAATCCAAGGTTTGGTGAACACAGAATTTATAGAAGGGTTGAAAAAAGAAGCCAAACCTGCAGCATTAGCATAAGCATTGCTATTATCAGAGGAATGAGTTGAACTTATCATAGAAACAGCTTGTGCTAGTTGCTGGAGTTGCTCTGCAGAGATCTCATTTAGGAGATTAGATTGAGAGGCTAGCTGGGATGGCGCACTGAAGCCATGTGACTGGCCCCTATGCACTGGAGCTATGTCTACTGCGTGAGCAGCAGGAAACGACCCACGCGGATTAGTGTTCCCTTTCGATCCTTGACGTTGTTGCTTGGATTGGTTGTGTCTACTGGCTTGAGTTCCTGTGTTATTGGGTACCCATGTCCCATTTTTAAATTTACAACGATCCTCAGTGTGTCCTCTCCTGTCACAATAGTTGCAACGAAATTTAAGGGTCCGATATTCTTTAATTGTGTGACCGTTTCTATCACAATGCTCACAGTGTTTGTTTGTAGAATCATTCAACATATTGTTAGATCTGCTATGAATTGCAGCTGCAATGGAAAAATTGTCTATTGATCCTGTTGATGCTGATGTTACCTGTCGCTGAGTCTCATCTTGAATGACTAGTGAATAGGCTTGACGAACATTGGGTAATGGAGACACCATAAGGATGTTGCTACGAACACCATTGTAACTGTCATTGAGACCCATAAGGAATTGCATCATTCGATCTTCTTCCTTTTATGCACTGTGTGCGTTCATCTCATTACATGTGACAGGGGTTTGATGTGTTTCTAATTCATCCCAGAGATCTTTGAGTTTCTTGTAATAATCTGAAACTGTCATGGTGCCTTGTGAGAGAGAAGCGATGGATTTTTGTATCTGATATATGGTTGGAGCATTCTTTTGTGAGAACTGATCTTTAAAATCCTGCCACACTTGATGAACAGTTTGGCATGGACAACTGCTTTGGCCAGATCATGTTCCACTGAGTGAGCAAGCCATGATAAAATCATATTGTTGCATCGATTCCAGAGAGCATACTCTGTTGGTTGTTCAGTTTCTGAAGGAGGTTGAATGGTTCCATTTATAAAGCCAACTTTGTTCTTGGCTGTGAGAGCATGAATCATTGATTTACTCCAAGATGGGTAATTGGTGCCGTTCAACTTTATTGGAACGAGCATGAGACCGGGGTGATCTGATTGATGAACAAAGTATGGATGTGATGAATCCATATTGAGATTTTTTGGAATTGTTGTTTTTGGTTTCTGGCAGTATTTGGTTGGACAAGGTTATTAAAGGCGGCTGAGATGTAGAAAGCGACAAATACCTAGATACTGCTCTGATACCATCATAAAAATAAGTGACTGAATGGTTTGTTGTATTTCATAGATCAAACAGTACAGTATATATAACCACAACTTGCTATCATTCCTACTATTAAGGCTTTGAAGCTGTGATCCAAAATTAGCGGGATATGACCTCTGCTAATTTTGGACAAGTAAAGATATTATTAATATTTACATAGGTATTTCTTAATAATAACAGTTATGACCAAGGAGTCATAATCATGGCCAAGCCCAGCAAGAATATATGTGAGTGTATCATCAAATGAAGGTCTCGCCAGTAACAGTCAATTCATCTGTGATCTTCCTTATGCTAAGGAAACAATCTGTGGTTATTTGAGATCTATTAACATTCATCTTCGCCTCTTGTTCTTGTATTAAGTTCAGTGAGATTATGATATCTTGGCCTTTCCAAACGCTGGAGAGTATAATTAATAGAGAAATTGCATGAGAAAAAGGAAAAACAAACCTCCTCGAGCCATGTTCCTTTTTTTCTGCGAAATTTCGTTGAATGAATCCAACATTTTCCCTCTTAAGCGAAGCTTTGTAACGGTACTACGTCCACGTTTTATTTGCGACGTTGTAAAAAGGTCGACGTACGGCGTTTTTAGCCAACTTTCTTCCTCGACCTGAGAGCCCGTCCATGTTTCAGATGATCACTGTTTGCTGCAGCAGTCTCTTCGTCTTCCTCCTTTTCTTATCAAAACCAGGCTTGCAATGGAAGTCTTTCGCTCTGCCTCTCTATATGTTGAACACCAAGGAGGCAGCAGAGGAGCTCGAAATGTTGAGATAGGAAAAGGTTTGTGCTTAGAATAATTATTGGATAGCTTACCTTATATACTCCATATACAAGGGCATTGTATACAGAATTTATATACTCCATATAAATACAAGGGCATTTAGTTTTCAACATGAAACTGGTTTTGACATGGTAAAACTTCATTTAATTCTGAAGTCCATGCCCCACGTTTGCTTGTTTTACCTTTATATATATGTGGTTTCAGGCTTTCTTACTGGGATTTCTAGTTTTGGTTTTTTGCAATTTCTGAAAACATGATTAATGTTCTCATCATGATTACGTTTGATCATTTTTGAAGCACTAATCTTTGTTCAAATACTGCTCAGAGGCTAATAAAAGTAACTTCATTTGCTAAAATCTTGTGCCATTTATTTCACTTTATTATGTTTTGTTTCATTTGCGAACATAATAATAATGCTACAAGTCTTGTCTCGTGATCATTTCCGGAGAAAACACACTGCAACAAGAATTCCACTGAATCTCAGGGAACAAAATACATTGGATTTGGTAGCTTGAAAGTGCGGTTCCCCAAACACTCTCCTTGCAGATCACTCCATTGGTCACCAACGTTCCCCCATATCCTGTAACCTTCCTTTTCTAATTGCCTTCTTATTTCTGACTTGTATGCGAAAGCGCTTTGTCCTTTGAATCTTGTCGTCCTGTGGAGATTGAGACAACAAAAGGATTAGGAATCTCGGGTATATCATGAGCCATTTAAACAGTTATTACTCTGTATTATGTTGACATTCAATCATGCACACATCTGTTTCCTATTTTCAATCCTGCCGACATGGAATTTGAACATCCAGGGCTCATCCACACAACTTCTCTTGGAAAGGCAAGTTTTTGGCATTAGGTGGTGGTGGGCCTAGTTTCCTTTTCCAATTTGGATAGGCTTCTTGACTGTAGATTGAGCTAATTAAGGGGTTTCCTAGCCTATGATTCTGATGGAACAGGAGTGCTTCCTTGTATTGATGTTGATTCGAATGGCATCCGAAAATATGCGCGGTTAATTGGCATGATATTAACTTCAAAATATTGTTGGAATATTGCCAATTATGTAGCTGCCATTGTCAAAGAAGATGGCTGCCATGTGAGAGTCAAAGATGGCTGCTGGTGCAACATTTGCAGCCCCTTGACATTGTCAAAGAAGGAGGCTGCAATGGTGGGTTGTTGGTGGCAACCAACAACCATTGTCTAATGTCAAAGTTTGGTAAGTTTGGCAGCCACCATTGTTGACAAAGAAGCAAGAGGAGCTGTCATTGAAGCCTATAAATAGACACCAGGAGTGCAGCACAAAATGAGAGAGAGAGCAAGAACAAAAGAGAGAAGAAGAGAGAAAGAAAGAGAAGGGCTGCCACCAGCAGCCCTGCTGCTGTATGCAGCTGCTGCCTTATGTAGCAATGAGAGATGGGAGTTGAGTGGATGTGATCCTCCTCCGTGTGTTGTATTCTTTCTCTATCTCTAATAATATTGATCTCTCCCGTGGATGTAGGCAATTTGCCGAACCACGTTAAATATTGTGTGCTAGTGTGCTTAGCCTCCTTTGAGCAATGATCATGAACACTACCGTTCCGTAGGGGGAGCAGAATCCCCAACAATTGGTATTAGAGCCACCACTAGTGGTTTCTCCCACCAACAAATTGGTATCAGAGCTTATGGTTTAAAGTGCTGTTTGATTTTTACTCAAAAATGAAAGTTGTCAAAATTGTGTTTTGACCATACCACTGTGTAGAGGAGGAAGAGACGAAGCCACTGGTGAAAATGGTGCAAAATTCTGACGTGGGACATGCCCGCACGCGCCAACACGCGCCGGAGAGGAGGCTGCCCACGCGCACCAACACGCCACACGCGAGCCACGCGTCTTCTTCGCCCGAATGGCAACCCCGACCCGAATACCAGATGACCCGACCCACAAGACTGACCCGGATAAGGATGACATCAGCATGACATAATTGTGACGTCAGCATGCACAGTTGGCATGCCATGTCAGTGACCAGTCAGTTGACACGTCAGCATAGTGGGACCCACCAGACACGTCATCAGCCACGAGCCGAAATGAGTTGAGCCGAGCTGAGAGGAGCCGAGTCGAGTGGAGCCGAGCCGCGAGCCGGGGGATAGGATCCAGTGTAGTTGATCCTACGTGCAACCGGATTTGAGATTGAATATGAGCCGCTCATCAGGCCAGAATTGTTTTGATCAAATCTTAGTCGTCGGAAATGCGATTTGGACGATTTCAGACTTGTTTCCAGCTAATTTGATCGTTCCGGATGTAATGGTATGGTCCGATCATTGAGATTGTGACCAAAAATGGTGGTGGTGAATTAACAAAAGGAGATTGCCCGATTAGGAGGCATCTAAAGGTAATCATGGTGGTCGATGAAGATGATGAAGAAGAAGGTGCACATGTTTACCCAATTACATGTGTTGAACTGCTAAATAGAGAGATTTTTTATTTGCCGAATGAAGGCAAAATTGGGACACTCTGGACACCCGATTATGTGGATGATTTGAGGTGGAGAGTGGAAATTGATGAAGACCAATCTTGACGAATCTAAGCACTGGTAGTCTCGCCAGATCTTGAGAAATCAGGTATAAAACCAGGATATTCCAGATCGCTTGTAAAGGAAAGCTGCAACAAAGCTAGCAAATAGTTGTATATACGGAAAGACAATACGATGGATAAATATGGCGTAAGAAGTTCTGTCTAGGAGATTGGGTTTTAAGCGGGACCAGTGTGACCCCTCCAATCTTTCCTGGGAACTTGCTTAGTTGAAGGATTATCCATATGGTACTATTTTCGTATATATAGCAGTTTGAAATGAAACGGTTGAAGACTAGCAAGACGACGACACAAGGGAACAGTTGAGTTCCGTATGTTTAAAGATCTGATGGAGTGGTGATTTCTCCAAAGAAGTTAGATTCAGTGACTGTGATTTCTCGAGGGTAGAATTGATGAAGACCCTGATAATGGAAGAGAAATACAGCAATGAGATAAAGATTGGCACCCTATTTTGACTTGAACAGGTGTTGTGACAGGATGAGCTGCTGTCAAACATAAGCAAGAAATATGGAGAAATCTGGAGAACAGAAATTGCACGAGGGCACACGGAGATTGTGCAAGAGTACCCGTGATCCAACAAGGTACTGTAATGAGACAACAGGTGCAAGGAGAAGAAGTGTTCCCAGATGAAGCTCAGAGCAGAGACTATGTGTGAAGGTTGTACAACAGGAAGTCTCTTATGCTCTTGAAGAAGACAACAGGCGAAGACCTTTCCAATACATACAAGGATGGAAAGAGAGCTGTTGCAGAGGCACCTAATTGAGGGGGTGCAAACGCCTGTGATAAAAGGCGACCGCCTATGATGAAAGACGAAGACATCAAAGAGAGTTGGTGTAGGTGGAGCTGTCAAGCAGAAAGGCACAGAAGCTCCAAACATAGAAATCGAGGTGGAGGATTGCGAGGAGTATACCGCAACTTTCTCTTTCTATGTAATCAGTGGCAGTTATCTCTCCCATAGTCCACATGGTGGTAGATAATTTTGGAGCCCCTTTGATACATCCCAGCTGAAGGAGGATGTGACCGCCTATGAAAGCCGAAGACACCTTAGAGAAGGTGTGAGGGTCGTGATATGAGCCCAAGATCAGACTGCCGCATGACGACGAGCGGAAACACCTCAGACAGAAGGTGTGCAGGCCATAATATGAGCCCAAGTTCAGACCGTCGTATGACGACAAACGGAGACACCTCAGACAGAAGGTGTGTGGGCCACAATATGAGCCCAAGTTCAGACCGCCCTATGACAACGGGCGAAGACACCTTAGAGAAGGTGTGAGGGCCATGAAAGGAGCCCAGTTCAGAACGCCTCAAAGCCAATATGATGGCTAGATATGAGTGGACAGGTGTATAGCCAATGAAGTGGTTATGATGAGTATGGATACAAATGCAGGATTGACTTTCATGCCCCTAGGCTAAAGATCAATGAGTTAGATAACATTTGCCTTGGACAATAAGTAGATGACTTGTGGAGCATTAAGACGCGACTGCTAGGAATGAGCAGAAGACATGCGCAGGTTCCGGGAACAAGTTGACTCTTGTCAAGGTGGTAAGCTCGGTAATGGCATTGTAATACTCAGAGTATAAAGACAGATATGGATCAACCTTTAATGGGCTGCCCCCATGGTTAAAGGTGGAGAGCTACCTGGACTCTTTGAACTAAGATCGGGAGACTCACGGAGAAGTAAGGCGTGGTTCCTAGAGTGAAACAGAGGGCAGACGCAACTCCGGGATGAGTAGACTCTTGGAAGAGTGGTGAGCTCGTGATCACATTGAAATACTCTATGACTGTCGCACTTGGAAATAGAAATTTCTGTTTGAAGAGGTGTTGTAAGCCTTGATGTGAGGCTTGATAAATCATTCCAGAACGAGCATGGATGATAAGCTTGAAGGGGAATGTTGTCCCAGAGACAAGCGTTAACACTCTTCAGATGTGATGTGACAGACCATCTGATTGTAGTGATCCTTTTGTGTGAGAAAAGGTGTGCTTTGATGACTCTGGTGATTGAAAGGTTTGGCAAGTACCTGTAAACTTGGCCAAAGATGTTCTCAGAATAGTAAGCTTGGAAGAGCTGCAGGATGCAAGCATGTGCTGAAGAAGCAAGAAGACAATTACCCACATAAATGGCAAAGAGGGTGATTGTTGGAATATTGCCAATTATATAGCTGCCATTGTCAAAGAAGATGGCTGCTGGTGCAACATTTGCAACCCCTTGACATTGTCAAAGAAGGAGGCTACAATGGTGGGTTGTTGGTGGCAGCCAACAACCATTGTCTAATGTCAAAGTTTGGTAAGTTTGGCAGCCACCATTGTTGACAAAGAAGCAAGAGGAGCTGTCATTGAAGCCTATAAATAGACACCAGGAGTGCAGCACAAAATGAGAGAGAGAGCAAGAACAAAAGAGAGAAGAAGAGAGAAAGAAAGAGAAGGGCTGCCACCAGCAGCTCTGCTGCTGTATGCAGCTGCTGCTCTATGTAGCTGCTGCCCTATGTAGCAATGAGAGATGGGAGTTGAGTGGATGTGATCCTTCTCCGTGTGTTGTATTCTTTCTTTATCTCTAATAATATTGATCTCTCCCGTGGATGTAGCCAATTTGCCGAACCACGTTAAATATTGTGTGCTAGTGTGCTTAGCCTCCTTTGAGCAATGATCATGAACACTACCGTTCCGCAGGGGGAGCAGAATCCCCAACAATTGGTATCAGAGCCACCACTAGTGGTTTCTCCCACCAACACATATCAACTGCAAAGTCAACACTACAAATAATAGCAACCAAGCAGTTTTAAAAGACGTGATCATTGAGAGGAAATATGGCGAGGAAGCCTGATATGCTATGTTCTCAAATCAATGTATATCAGGTATCCTTCCACGTGATTTCCGATTTAGTAATCATTTTGAAGGAGAATATATGTTATGTTCAAGTCTAGAGAGAACTATCCACTCAGGCTAATCATTTGCCTCATTGAAAATATATTTATTACGTAGATTTTTCCGACCTGGACGTTTCGTAGTGTGTGGTTAATTATATCATCTTACTTCAAGATTAGTCGCTCATAGCCGATGAAGCCCTGATCATGCAGATTATCACTAGTGACTTGGCCAAGTGTTTCCTGGTCCCTTCCAGTGATCAGGAATACTTTAAAACCATTTTGAACCAGGTTGTTAAACAATCCAAGAACAGCAGGAATTGCTTGGCATCCTCCCTTTAATGCCCATGCCTTGAAACCAGCTGGATCGAATGGGTCACACCTACAGGACAGGACACAAACACCATTGATTAATAAGCGTATATATACCATTGGACAAAGAATATATAGGACCATGCACACATACCCATATCTCTTTTCCCTGTAGTAGAGGAGATTAGAGATGCAGGTGTCGTCAACATCTAGGATCCAAGCATCCATGCCATCATTGGAGGGATCTATCTCATTAATATAACTCAAAACTTGGTCAACAATCAAGTCAAGGTCCCTGTCATACTGTCCTTCACGCATGTAAGCTTCAACGTACCTCAAGCATTGAGAAGGGACCGTGCGCCACGCACGCACATTGTTAGCCTCCACAGCCAACCTCCAGCTCAGGTAATAGGAAGCGTCTTCTGGTATCATGCCGCCTTGTGGATAAGCCCCAACCCCAGTTTCCTTTGAAAAAACTGCCAGCCACAAAAATAAATACCATTTAATGAGGAGATTTGTCACATTATAGTGATCCTAGCTTACGTGCTTGAAAATAAAGATGGTAACCTATGATGAGGTGGCCTTGCAACCAAAACACAGTCAGGCAGGATGAGGGAAATTATGGCTACGTAAGGAGAGGAAACGTGAGGGTATATTTATGGTAAACGTGAAAAGAAGTGTTGGGGTTAGAAAATTAGAGTATCACAAACGTGAGGGTATATTTATGGTAACGCAAGGAAGAGGTTTAATATTATTTCTCAAGCGTCCTTTCCTCGTGGAAACTGCTGAGAAATGAGGGAGGGAAAGGTCTTTGTTGCCTACCTGATTTGACTCGGCGCCAGCTGTTTATTTGAAACGGCTGGCTTTTTATGCACTGTTATTTTTTTATTTTTTTAAAATTATTTTTAATATAATACATAAAAAAAAATTTAATAAAATAAATAAATTTTAATTTTTTAAAAAATACTTTTAATATACAAAAACAAAAATTACTCTTGTTGTCATGCGGCTTGACTTGTTCTCGGAGTGAAGGAGACTCTCAAATCTGAATAATTAAAGTTTAGCTTTGCACTTTGGTTTTGGAGGAAGAACAAGGAATATCGATAGAAACTAAACCATGCATTTGTATTTTTCTTTCTTTTGACAAGTCATGTATGATTTTGAACCAATAAAGGTAGGAATATTTGTCCAGTCATAGATATTACATTATGATTTAAGATTACAAAGAAACATTCATTCTTGAATAATTTTAATACTGTGACGACGATAGTTGTTTTTTAAAGTTTTTTTATATAAAAATTTATTAAAATAATATATTTTATTATTTTTTATACCCGCATGTGATCAAAACGATATAAAAATATTGAAAAAATTAATTTAAAGCAAAAAAAATTTAAAATTTAAAATTCTTTTAAAAATATTTTTAAAACACAAAAACAATCAAGTTTTTAAAGATAAGTACTAGGACTACTAGTACAATTTCAATTTGATAATTTCATTTTGGGTGTCCTAATCAAATACCAGTACTGGTTCAAATTGAAGATGGAGAAAAATAGTGCTTAAGAAATGATGAAGGGCTAATATCTTATTTTCCTGGTAGAAGGTTAATTGAACCTTCCAATAAATCTAAAACTAAAAGAATTACAAAGAAAGTTCGGGGTGACTTCCCAGCCTGCCATGAACATGCACAAGGGGACTTGGAATCTGGGATGTTCAGCCCCAGACACGGTGCCCTGAGCCAACAGATCATCGGATGATCACAGATCAAGTGCCCTGAGCAGACAAATTAATAATTTGTTTTTGAATTTATGTATTTCTCAATCTAAAGGAGTAGAACTTCAATTTTCTAACCTTTTTTTTTAATAAATGAATATAAATGCAGTTTTATATATATATATATATATATATATATATATATATATATATATGACACTTGAATATATCTGCCCCACAAAGAAAATGCCAGTATAAGCCTTGGAAGTATCATAGTCATTTCAATGGGACCAATGCACATTTCAAAGAAGCTTCATCTTGTCTTGCTTGCTAGGTTTGTAGTGGAAAGCAAACAAAATTTATTTAAACATGCAATTGATAGATGATACAGTACTGAAAATAACACCACTACAAATTATATATCTTCCATTATTTTTAGATATTAAGTATAATATACTCCGGTCCGGTAATTATCGGTTATCTTTCTTAATATATTAGATTTATTTTATTGGTGATATTAATAATATTATAATTATTAGAATTTTGATGTGATCGAAATATTTTCTCTTCCCTGCACATTTAATATTGTTTCATGAAAGTGATCTGAGTAGCGATAAGATATAAGTATAGCATTTTAGACTTTTATAAACTGTGACATTTCTTTTTAGAAAAAGTGATAATATGTAAAAATAGAACACTACTAAAAAAATGGGGTATTAGCATCTGAATTTAGCAACGGATAATTCCGTTGCTAAATTCAGTAACGGATTTGCAACGGATTGCATATATATTATTTTTTTAATGTCAGCAACGGATTTTAGCAACGGATAATCCGTTGCAAAATTTACATTGAATTTAGCAACGGATTTTCCGTTGCTAATTAAAAAATAATTATTTAAATTTTAATATAAAACCAAAATTACGAACACCATTGATTACATTTACAAGAATTAAATCTCAACCGTTGAGTGTTAATTTGCTGGCTTTGGTAAATATACACCAGTGCTCGATCTCCCCCCACACCGAAAGCCAAACAGAGATAATGAAATGAACAAAACCAAAATTAATGATCTTCCACTCTTCCAGTCTCCTTCGTCCCTAACAACCTCGATCCATAGCTGTAGAAAAATAACCCTCTCTTCATCAATGTGATTTTCCTTTATCCCAAACATTTCATCTTCTTCGCGTCTTCAGCACCCATAATTTCTTTTCTTCATCTTCTTCTCCTTCATCTGAACAAAATCGAACCACACCCATCATTATCACCATCGAACATGCTGATTTAAGGTATCTCCTTGTAAACGGGTTGGGTGTTTAACGGTTTTCTTCAATAGTTCAGGTAAGTAATTAAGGGTTTTTGTTTTTGTTTGTTGCAATTTAACTTGCACTAAAAATTTTTCACCTAACTTTCCCAATCCAGGTTTCTTTCTGTCCTGTAGAACAATCTCGGTCACCTGTAACTCAAGAACACAGGTAATTTTTTTTTTTCAATACTTTGAATAATTGTTTTAGGCTATTAATTCGATAATATAGGGGTTTATGAAATGTTTTTACCATGATCTATAACCTAATTATGCATGTCTAATTGAAAATTTATCAAAACCCCCAATTTAATTTTTAGGGTTACGGTTCAAATTTTTTTTGATGTTCGTAAATTTTTTGATCTATAACCTAAAATAGCTGTCACTGGATATAAAGGGAACATAATGATAAGTTAAGGTACAGGAATTAATTTTTGATTAGAGGTTGTTTATGTTTATGTTCATGATGTTGAGTTTAATTTCCACACATACCTTATCATTACTATCAC
>Ga0307513_10010460_pt1 | contig 11629 bp, 11 predicted proteins | sample 15_EM_MG_FD_202174 | JGI IMG/M metagenome (GOLD analysis project Ga0307513, IMG submission 202174) | Populus trichocarpa ectomycorrhiza microbial communities from riparian zone in the Pacific Northwest, United States - 15_EM | ecosystem: Host-associated > Plants > Roots > Unclassified | place... | reverse complement strand
CCAGGCCGCACCGGCGTCCGGCCGCAACAGCCCTACCGACATCGAGAGCGTGGTGGTCTTGCCAGCACCGTTCGGGCCGAGAAGCCCGTAGAAGGAGCCGGCGGGAACATCGAGATCGATGCCCGCCACGGCCACCTTCGTGTCAAACCTCTTGACCATCCCCCGGACCGCCAGCGCGGCATGCTCAACAGTCGTCACCCACCCGACGGTAGTACCTACCAGTTGGTGCGGCTCGGTCCGCAGGCCGCGGACCACGTGTAGGAGGCGTTCGAGTCGTCACCGAGCGTGTGTCGGGCGCGGTCGGTGCCGATGTTCCAGCCGCGCCAGTCGTGCTCCTCGGCGAGGTCGCGGGCGATGTCGCTGAGCGCGCATGAGCGCAGCGTGGCCGGCAGCCGGTCGAGCGCGGGTACGGCGTCGGCGGAGAGTTGGGACAGGTACAGCACGTCGATCCGGTTGGTCTGCTCGTAGCGGGTGACATTGCGGTCGGCGATGAAGTGGTCCGGGTTGAGCAGTGCCAGCCCGATCAGCGCGGCCACACCACTGCCGATCGCGGCCTGGGGGAGCCAGTTTGCCCGCAGCTTCACGCCTGCGGCCAGCACCATCACGAGTACCGAGCCGAGCCACAGCTCGCAGGCACTCACCAGTACCCGCAGGCGGGTGAAGCCGTAAGCCTCCTCGTACGTGTGCATGCGGAACAGCGCGGACGCCACGATCACCAGGCAGAGGGCGGCGAGACCGCCGAGCAGGACGCGGACCAGCAGTTGGTCGCGCGGGGTGTCGCGGGGAGCCCATCGGGCGGCCAGCGCCAGTACGGCGAGCGTCAGCGCGGTGACCACGAGGAGCTGCCAGAAGCCACGGCGGGCGTACTCGGCGTAGGTCAGGCCGGCCGTGCTCAGTACATGGTCGGCGCCGCCGAAGAGCACGGTGAGCTGCACCGCCACGAACGCGAGGAACACGGCGTTGAGCGCGGCCAGCGGGAGTGTCCACTCCAGACGGCGCAGGCGCGTTTTGACCGGCGGCTCGAGGCCGGCGAGGCTCGGCGGGGCGGCGAGCAGGTACGCGCCGCCGAGCAGGCCGACGGTGGCGAAGAGGAAGACGTAGATCCAACGGACCAGCGTGGGCACGCTGAAGTCCGGCGTGACGCGGCCGGCCAGCTCGGCGAAGGCCGCGTCGGCGGAGGCGAAGAGCCCGCCGAAGACGAGCAGGAGCAGCACGGATACGCCGGCCAGCAGTGCCGGGAGGCTGCGGCCGGCGGTGACCGCGAGCGAGGCGGTCACCGCGGCGGTGAGCAGGCAGAGGACGAAGAGCCAGCCGGCCGTACGCATGGTGCCGATGCTCAGCAGTGCCATCGTCGCGATCGTCCACAGTGGCCTGATCGCGCCCGGCGTGACGGCCGGCCGCAGCGCCGGTCCCTTCCCCACCGGGGCGCCGTCGTCGACCCACCCGCGTACCGAGAGCACGGCCAGCGCGGCGGCGCCAGCCAGCCCGGCGACCGCCCATCCGACGCCCGGCCGGTCCAGTGGCACGCTCGCGGCGGCCACCAGACCGGCCATCCCCGTGGCGCCGAGCGATACCGCGTCGGCGGGTCTGGACGGACCCGGCCAGCGGCGTTCGAGTGGTGTGGGTGGGCGCGGGGCGGTCACGTACGGCATCAGGTGCGGTGTGGGTCGCGTTTGTACCGGCATCGCTCCTCCATCGGTGTCTTCAGGGCAGGGGGCAGCGGCCCGGCGCCGATGGCGCGGGGCTGGTGTACGTCCGGGGTCAGGCGGGCGTGGGGATGGTGACCCTGATGCGGCAGCCGCTCTTCGCGTCGGTCGGCGGGTCGAGCGCCGCGATCGTGCCGCCGTGCAGCTCGACCACCCAACGTGCGATGGCGAGGCCGAGGCCGGTACCCCCGTCGGTGCCGGCCCGCTCGCCGCGCGTGAACCGCTCGAAGACCCGGGCCCGCTGGTCGCGCGGTATGCCGTCGCCCTGGTCGAGCACCTCGAAGCGGCAGTGGTCCGCCTCGGGGCGAGCGGTCACGAGCACTGTGCCGCCGGGCGGGCTGTGGCGGGTGGCGTTGTCGAGGAGGTTGGCGAAGACCTGCCGCATCCGGTCCGGATCCGCCTGGATGGTGCCGGCCGCGTCGGGGACCCGTACCTGGAAGTCAACCTTGCGTCCGGCGCCGACCGCGGTCACCGCGGCCTCGCTGATGACCTCGTCGAGAAACTCGGCGATGTCCAGCTCCACCCGGTCGAGCGGCACCACGCCCGCGTCCAGGCGGGAGAGGTCGAGCAGCTCGGCGACCAGCCGGCCGAGGCGCTCCGACTGGGCCAACGCGGTCCGCAACGCGGCGGGACTGGGCTGCGAGACACCGTCCACGAGGTTTTCCAGCAGGCTCTGCAGGGCCGTGATGGGGGTACGCAGCTCGTGCGAGACGTTCGCGATCAGCTCCCGCCGTTGCTGGTCGGCGGCGGCGAGGTCGGCGGCCATCTGGTTGAACGCCTTCGCCAGCTCGCCCACCTCGTCACGCGAGGTGGCCCGCACCCGCCGTGTGTAGTCGCCCCGCGCCATCGACCGCGCCGCGGCGGTCATCTCGCGCAGCGGCGAGGTCATGCCGTGGGCCAGGATCTGCGAGGTCACCAGCGCGACGACGATCGCGGTGAAGGACGTGCGGTAGGCGATCCACCCAATACCAAGACGAAAGACCACAAGCCCGGCGAACCCGGAGGCGACCAGCAATATGCCCAGCTTGAGCTTTATCGACCGCACGGGGTCGAGTGGCCGGGGGAGCAGGTCCCAGAGCGTGGTCATGGGGCAACCTCCAGTGCGTAGCCGACCCCGTGCACCGTGCGGATGAGGTCGCCGCCGAGCTTGCGGCGCAAGGCTTTGACGTGGCTGTCGACGGTACGGGTGCCACCCGCCGCCGCCCAGCCCCACACGTCGGCGAGCAACTGCGCACGGGGCAGTACGGTCCGTGGCCGCCCCGCCAGGTGCACCAGCAGGTCGAACTCGGTCGGCGTCAGGTGCGCCTCCACGCCGCCACGCCGTACCCGCCGCTCCGCCTGGTTGATCTCGAGGTCCCCCAGCCGGATCGTGGGCGCGTCCCCCCGCGACGCGACCGACGCCCGCTCGAAGCGCCGTAGCAGAGCGTGCACGCGCGCGGACAACTCCCGCATCGAGAACGGCTTGGTCAGGTAGTCGTCCGCGCCGACCGCGAGCCCGACGAGCAGGTCGGTCTCGTCATCTCGGGCGGTCAGCATGAGCACGGGCACAGGCCGCTCGGCCTGGATCCGCCGGCACACCTCGAGCCCGTCGAAACCCGGCAACATCACATCGAGTACGACGAGGTCGGGCCGCATCTGCCGGGCCGCCTCCACGGCGCCCGGCCCATCGCCGGCGATCCGCACGGAGAACCCTTCGGCCCGCAGCCGCGCCGCCACCGAGTCGGCGATCGTCCGCTCGTCCTCCACCACCAGGACCCGACGGTCGCTCATGGCCGTCCTCGCTTGGCCGCGGGCGACCAATCGGCTCCACACGCGCCGCGCCCGATGACTCGCTCGCTCATGTCCGGCACTCTATGCACCGTCCATGGAGACCTCCCGCGCGAGTTGTGAACAACCTGTGGAGAACGGTCAATCGCTGTCGCGCTGCTTTGGCGCCCGGTGCTTGATCAAGGTGCGGCGCCCCGGCCAGTACTGCGTCGGCGGTCGCTCCTCGGGATCGGTGATGGTGAACTGCGTTTCACCGCACCGCACGAGCTTCAAGGCCACCAGTCGTTGCCCCGGCGCCGCCTCCAGCCGTGGAATGACAAGAGGAAGAGCGGCGATCACGGTGGCGGCCGCGCTCGCTGTCATCGCGCCACCGCTCCCGGCTCGGTCGAACCGGATGTGGTGTATGCCGGCCTTTTTGATCGCACGGCATTCCTCATGATTGACCAGTTGGTCGGTGTCGGCGGTGACGAGGGCGGCGTAGCCGCGGCGCCGCATGTCGGGTATCAGGTTGAGGTCACGCTTCCCTTTCCAACCGATCTTTTGCACATGGTCGACACGATGGCCGGCCAACAGGGCGCGCAGCGGCTCAAGGACCAGTTCAGGTACCTGCTCGTCGAGAAGAATATCCACGGCCCTCAGGCCGTCTTTCCGTACTCGCGCACGTATCGATCGAATGCGACCGCGCCGGTCACCCCAATATCGCTGACGGACGGATAGAACCTGCGGATGGCGTCGGCGTCGAAACCCTCCTCGGCAAGGGAAGCGACCGTGTCGTAAGGCACTCGGCTTTCTTCGATCACGGGAAATCCGCCCAGCACCAGCGGGTCGATCCGCACTCCCGGCTTCGGGCGGGCGAGCGGCACCACCGTGTCGCCGGTCCGACCGACGAACTCACCGAGCACGTCGCGCATCGCGACCAGCACCTGCTGCCCGGGACGCTTGAGCACATCCACGGTCTGGTCCCCGATCCAGACGATGCTGTCGCCATCGGCCACCAGCTGGTAGTGCGACAGATGCTCGAAGTCGCCCAGGTCCTTGAGGTTTGCCACTGCCTTGCGGATCTTTTGGAGCGAGACCTCGGTGCGGAGCCTGGCCATTGTGCGGATAGCCAGTAGGTCCCGGAAGCTGTATCGAACGCGCGGACGACTACTCACCTCGGGTGCCAGCAAGGGATTGGGCTTTCGTCGCCAATGTGCGAGCTGCGACTCGGTCACGCCGCCCAATGCCGCAGCCAGCGTAGAGCTATATGGCATAAGGGATCTAGCCTCCTCCTCTGCGTTTAGGCCGCCCATGAGGGTACTCAGAATCGCATCGCCGTGCTGACCCTAAAATGGCGTGATTGCAAATGGTCACAGGCGCAGGGATTCGGGGGCGTGTAGGCGGAGCATTGTCGTTCCTACGTCTGGTGGGGTGCGGCGGCGGGTGGCCAGGGAGACGGCGACCATCACCGCGAACGCCAGGGGTACCGTCCAGGCCGCTGGTTGGGCGATCAGTGCCGCCGCCCAACCGCTCAGCGGCGGCCCGAGGATGGTGATCAGGACCGCGCCGACCGCGGCGCCGCCGCCCACCAGGATGCCGGCCGCGGCGCCCGCGTCGGTCAGGCGGCGCCACCAGATGCCCAGCACCAGCAGTGGGCAGAAGCTCGACGCGGCCACCGCGAACGCCAGCCCCACCACCTGCGAGACGTCGAGGCTCGCCACGTTCAGCGCGAGCACCACCGGCACCAGGCCGGCGACGAGCGCGGCCACCCGAAAGTCGCGTACCGAGCCGCGCTGGCCGGGGCCGCGGTCGCTGGCGTGCGCGAGCACGTCGGTGGAGATGACGCCGGCGACGCTGGTGAGCAGGCCAGAGCTGGACGACAGGAACGCGGCGAACGCGCCCGCCGCGACGAGCGCGGCGAGCAGTTGCCCGAGGACGCCGGAGCCGACGACGGCGACCGGCAGCAGTAGTACCACCGCGTCCGTCTCGCCGGTCATCAGCAACTGTGGTGTGTAGACACGGCCGAGGACGCCGTACAACGTGGGTAGGAAATAGAAGAGGCCGACCAGGCCGAGCACCACCAGCGTCGTGCGTCGTGCGGCGGCGCCGTTGGGGTTTGTGTAGAAGCGCACGAGTACGTGCGGTAGCCCCATCGTGCCAAGAAATGTCGCCAATATCAGGCTGTAGGTGCCGAAGAGCCCACCTGCGTCATTTCCCGGCAGCAGCCAGTCCGGCCCACGGGCAGTGTCCACACCGGACACATACGGCACCGGGTCACCCGCCTGGAAGCTCAACTCCTCCCCAGGTTGTACCTCCTTTGTAGACCCATCGGGAAGGGTGAGGGTCGCGGCGTGCTCGATCACGACGGTGGTCGCGGTCGGGAAGCTCAGGCCGTCGGGCGGCGTCACCGGCGGCCGTCCGTCCGCCTGCCAATGCAAAACCACAAACATCACTGGTACGGCGAGCGCCGTCAGCTTCAGCCAATACTGGAACGCCTGCACGAACGTGATCGCCCGCATGCCGCCGAGCGCAACGTTGGCGGTGACGACGGCGCCGACGAGGAGCGCCCCCAGCTCGTACGGGCCGCCGGTGACCGTGGTGAGCGTCAGACCCGCGCCCTGCAGCTGCGGCACGAGGTAGAGCCACCCGATGAAGACGACGAACGCGGTGGCGAGCTTGCGCAGCCCGCGCGAGTGCAGCCGCACCTCGCAGAAGTCCGGCAGTGTGAACGCGCCCGACCGGCGCAGCGGTGCGGCGACGAAGAGCATCAGTGCGAGGTAGCCGGCGGCGAAGCCAACCGGGTACCAGAGGACGTCTACGCCGTACTTCAGGATCAGGCCGGCGACACCGAGGAACGACGCGGCCGAGAGGTACTCCCCGCCGATCGCGGCAGCGTTCCACGTGGGGCTGACCACGCGCGAGGCGACCAGGAAGTCGGATGTGGTGCGGGCCAGCTTGAGGCCGTAGAAGCCGATCGCCAGCGTGACGAGCGTGACCGCGACGATGGCGGGAACGGTGTACGGATTGTCCATCAGCGTTCCGGACGGCGGACCACGGCGGTGAAGTCCTGCTCGTTGCGCTCGGCCAGGTACACGTACGCCCAGCCCACCGCGAAGAGGAACGGGAACGAGCCGACGCCGAGCAGCAGCCACGGCAGGCTGATCCCGAAGATTTTGACGGTGCTCGTGGTGGGCGCGACGGCGAAAAGCAGCGGCAGCGCGCCCAGCCCGATGGCCACCACCACCGAGATCCGCAGCGCGAGCGCGAGCTGGGCGCGGACGAGGCCACGGACCAGCGCCTCACCGACCTGGGTCTGCTCGGTGAGCTCGGCCCTGGCACGGTCATGGGCGCGGCGCCGCACCACATCGGCCAGCACGATCCTGGTCCGCTGTGGCGTGTTGCCGTCGGTGGTGGGCTGCTCCATGTCCGGCAGTCTCACCCACCACCGGCCGATGTCAAGCTCCGGCTACGCGAACGCCCTCAAGCCGACCACCTGGACGTGGGCACTGTCGCACGGCCTGTGGATATCTCAGCCCTGTGGATAATCAGTAGGGCCTGTGGACAAGCGAGGCCGCCTGTGGATAACTGGATCATTGATCCGCAGAAGCGGACCATCACCGTGCTGGAGTTGGCCGACGGCATCTATCGCGAGTCCGGCGTATTCGAGCCAGGACAGGTCTGGCGCACGGATAAGCCGTTCCCGCTCACCTTCGACCCGGGCGAGGTCTTTTAGCGGTTCCAGTCCTGTTTGGCGGCGCGTACGAGCTTGTCCTTCAGCTCACGCGTGTGGCGGCGGGAGACCGGCAGCTCGGTGTCGTCGACCACCACGACATAGCCGGAGTTGGTCAGCCGCAGCTCGGCGATGAGCCGCAGCTGCACCAGGTATGAGCGGTGGATGCGGACGAACCCGGCATCCGCCCAGCGCTCCGCCAGTGTGGCCAGCGGCACGCGTACGAGATGGGAGCCGTCGGCCGTGTGCAGCCGGGCGTAGTCGCCCTGCGCCTCGACCCACCGCACCGCCGAGCGGGGCAGCATCCTCGTCGTGCCGGCCAGCTCGACCGGGATCGTCGGGTCATCCTCGGCGCGGGGCGAGGCGGTCGGGCTCGTCTGCACCACGCGCGAGCTGACCACCCGGCGCAGCGACTCGCCGATCCGCTCGGGCTGTACGGGCTTGCGCACGTAGTCGGTGACGCCGAGGTCGAAGGCGTCCACAGCCGCGTCGTCGTACGCGGTCACGAAGACGATCGCCGGCGGGCGGGCGAAACGGCGCAGCACCCGGGCCAGCTCCATGCCGTCGAGACCGGGCATCCGGATGTCGAGAAACACCACGTCCACGTCGGTGTCGCGGAGTACGCGCAGTGCCTCCGTGGCATCGGACGCGGTGTGCAGGCGGCCGACGCGCGGGTCAGTGCGCAACAGGTAGGCGAGCTCGTCCAGTGCCGGCGGCTCGTCGTCGACGGCCAGCACGCGCAGGAAGGCGCTCACGCCGCCTCACTTCGCGAGGGGGCGGCCGCGGAGCTCACGGGCTCGTCCTGACCGCGGGATGAAACTTCGGCACTCGCATGCTCACCTTCGTACCCGCTCCGATCCCGGTCTCCACCACCAGGCCGAACTGGTCTCCGAAGACGGAGCGGAGTCGCTCGTCCACGTTGGACAGTCCAACGTGGCCGGAGTCGTGGCTGTCGGCGGCCTCGGCGACCCCGGCGACCAGCACCGCCGGGTCCATGCCCACGCCGTCGTCCTCGACGGTGATGTGGCACTCGGCCCCGGCGTCGCGGGCCTCGATGCTCACCATACCGACGCCGGGCTTTCGCGACAGGCCGTGGCGTACGGCGTTCTCCACGAGCGGCTGCAGGCAGAGGAACGGCAGGCCGACCGGCAGTACCTCGGGCGCGATCTGCAGCCGTACCTGGAGGCGGTCGCCGAAGCGGGCCCGCTCGATGGTCAGGTACCTGTCGATCGAGCGCAGCTCCTCGGCCAGCGTGGTGAAGTCGCCGTGCGAGCGGAACGAGTACCGGGTGAACTCCGCGAACTCCAGGATCAGCTCCCGCGCCCGCTCCGGGTCGGTACGCACGAACGAGGCGATCGCGGAGAGCGCGTTGTAGACGAAGTGCGGGCTGATCTGAGCGCGGAGGGCGCGTACCTCGGCGCGGGCCAGCATCTCCCGGGACGAGTCGAGCTCGGCGAGTGCGAGCTGGGCGCCGGCCCAGCGGGCGGTCTCCAGTGTGGCCTGCACGAGTCCGGGCGCGGGCTGGTCGTCGGCGATCGCGACGAGCGCGCCGGACGCGGTGCCGTCCGGGCCGGACATCGGTGCCACCACCGCGCCGCGTACCGGGCAGTCGACCCGGTCGCAGGGGAGATCGCCGGGGCCGAGCACGTTGGAACGGCTGGCGGTGAGCGCCTTCCGCGAGGCGGCGATGAGCTGGGCGGAGTGGTGGGTGCCCTTGCCGTCGAGCGCCAGGACGGCCTCGTGGTCGATCAGTGCCAGCCCTGGCGCGCCGACGAGCGCCCGCAGGTGCCGGATCGCCTTGGCCGCGCTCGCCTGGCTGAGCCCGGTGCGCAGCGGGTCGGCGGCGAGCCCGGCGGTATGCAGTACGTCGTACGTCGCTCGCTGGGTGGCGGTGGCGATGCTGCGCCGGGCACGTAGCCGAGCCACTCCCCAGACCGCCGCCGCCAGCGCGCTGACGAGCGCGACGACGGCGAGCGCGGCAGAAAGGTTCGAACCCACAGGTGTATTAGTAGGCGCCCTTCCGGGCAAACACCACCCCGACCGTGCGCCAGAGGATGCTCAGGTCGTACGCCAGGGACCAGTTGTCGACGTAGTAGAGGTCCAGGCGGACGGCCTCGTCCCAGGACAGGTCGGAGCGACCGGAGACTTGCCACAGGCCGGTGATGCCCGGACGGACCAGGAGGCGCCGCCGCACGTCGCCGAGGAAGTCGCCGTCGTCCGCGGGGAGTGGCCGCGGGCCGACCAGGGACATCTCGCCCTTGAGCACGTTGACCAGCTGGGGTAGCTCGTCGAGTGAGCTGGCGCGCAGGAAGCGACCGACGGGGAAGACGCGCGGGTCTTCCTTGATCTTGAAGAGCATGCCGTCGGACTCGTTCTGGTCGACCAGCGAGGCGAGGCGGTCCTCGGCATCGACGTACATGGTCCGGAATTTCCACACCCGGAACGTCCGGCCCTCGTGCCCGACGCGCGGCTGCCGGAAGAAGACCGGGCCACGGTCGGAGAGCTTGATGGCGATGCCGATCGCGAGGAAGACCGGCGTGAGCACCAACAGCCCCAGGCCGGCGGCCAACCGGTCGAGCAGGTTCTTGGCAAGCCAGCCGATGCCGGAGAGCGTGGGCTCCTCGACGTGCAGCAGCGGCAGGCCCTCGATCGGCCGGATGTGTACGCGCGGGCCGGCGATATCGGTGAGCTGGGGCGCGACCACCAGGTCGATGCCCGTGCCCTCGAGCTGCCAGGCCAGGCGGCGCAGCTCGCCAGGCTCGGCGCTGGCCGAGCCGCACACCGCGATCGTGTCGGCACCCACCTCACGCACGAGCGTGAGCACATCCCGTCCCGAGTGCACCGGCACCGGGGTCTCGATGCCACGGACGGCCGCGGCCCCCTCGGTGATGTGGATGGCGACCGGCACCAGGCCGGCGGACGGGTTGCGGGTGACCGCGGTGTAGACCTCCAGCGTCTCCGGCAGCGTGCCGATGAGCAGCATGCGGTGACCGGCGTGGCCGGCGCGCCGGCGCACCAGGTGAAGGACCCACCTCGCGGCGTAGCGGGCGAGCAGGATCAGCACCGTCGCCCCGACGAGCGCGGTGGCCACGGTGAGTCGGGAGAGGTCCGTCTTTGTGGCGAAGGCGAGGAACGAGACGCTCGCCATGACCGTCACCGACGCGCGCACCACTCGTTTGAACTCATCGGTGCCCAAGCCGAGGTAGCGGCGGTCGTAGGCGCCGTTGGCCCAGAGCATGATGAGCCAACCGAGCGGCAGCAGAACGTACGCCACGGTCTTGAACCACGCCTCGTCGGCATCCTGGAAGCCGGAGACGGCCTGGTCGAACGAGCTGATCGAGATGAGGCTGGCCAGCGCGGCCGCTCCATAGTCGAGCAGGAACAGCACCGCCGTGTACGGACGGTGCCAGCGGGACACACGCCTGCTGGCACGGGCCCACGCCGACCTCGGCACGCCGTTGTGCGACGGCGGCGTCGGCGCCTGGATCTCGAAGCTGTCGACGTGGCGCACGGTCTTGCTCCGGCCTGTGTTGGCTACCGGGCGTTGGAGGCTTGTCGTCACCTCACCTACGTCCTCCCGCTTTGCACGTGCCGCCCATGTGCCGTCAGGCTCGGGACTGACCACCGGATCAGTCTCCCATGGTCATCGCGGCGGACCCGTGACCGCAGAGACAATACGCCCCACCGTGATCGAATGGGACCATGGACCGGGCCACTATACCGAGGGTTGTCCACCCGGGATGTGCCCGTTGGGTCCGGTTCGCAAAACCGTAGGTCTCGGCCATTTCGCCTAGCGCACGAGCCGTGACAGTCTGCGATCGGCGAGGGGCTTTCCGCCGGTCTGGCAGGTAGGGCAGTACTGGAGGCTGGAGTCGGCGAACGACACCTCCCGCACCGTGTCGCCGCACACCGGGCAGGGCAGCCCGGTGCGGGCGTGTACCCGTAGCCCCGAGCGCTTCTCGCCCTTGAGCTCGGCGGCGCGCTGCCCCACCGAGCGGCTCACCGCGTCGGTGAGGATCTCCTGGACCGCCGCTCGCAGCTGGGCCATCTGCTCGTCGGTGAGGCGTGTGGTGATCGCGAACGGGGAGAGCTTCGCCGCGTGCAGGATCTCGTCCGAGTACGCGTTGCCCACCCCGGCCAGTACCTCCTGGTCGGTCAGCACGCCCTTGACCTGGCCCTTGCGGCTACGGATCCGCTCGGCGAACGTCTCCGCGTCGGCGGCGAGGGCGTCCGGTCCGAGCCGCGCCACGCCGGGGACCAGCGCCAGATCCCTGACCAGGTAGGCCGCGAGGCTCTTCTTGGTGCCCGCCTCGGTGAGGTCGAAGCCGGAGCCGTCGTCCAGCCGGACCCGCAGCGCGATCGGCCCCTTGCCGGGCTTGAGCGGCGCGGGGCTGTTGAACGACTCGCGGTAGTGCAGCCAGCCCGCCCGCGCCAGGTGCACCACGAG
>Ga0307513_10010459_pt1 | contig 11630 bp, 12 predicted proteins | sample 15_EM_MG_FD_202174 | JGI IMG/M metagenome (GOLD analysis project Ga0307513, IMG submission 202174) | Populus trichocarpa ectomycorrhiza microbial communities from riparian zone in the Pacific Northwest, United States - 15_EM | ecosystem: Host-associated > Plants > Roots > Unclassified | place... | reverse complement strand
GACGAAGGTCCGCCAGTCCATCAAGTCAAAAACTCTCAAAGGAAAGGGAAAGGCTCGAGCAAGGTCACAGACTGATGATGAGTCCGACGGAGCAGTTGAATTTGTGGACATACCAAGTGAGTCACTGCGAAATATTAAACTTAATCACTTCTCATTTTTTTCCTTCTTGTAGGCATTCGTAAAGTCAAGCTGGAACCCGGCCTCGAAGAACCCCCAGCAAAGCGGCTACGTCTCACATCACTTTTCATTCCCGGCACAATTGGAACATCGTCTCACAATGCCATCGTCGTCCCAGATTCTCCAACCCCAACAACGACTTCTTCCATTGAGTCCACTCTTAGTATCTTTCCATCATCAGCGCTCTCTTCGCGTTCTTCAACTCCACCACCTTTCTCACTGACACTTTCTCCTCTACATGGCCATCCTGTTTCGATCCCTGGAAAATCGTGGCCAGGGAACATGTACGTCGAAGATATGGTTAAGGGTTTTGTGCGCATGGATGCCCTCAAGAAAACGAGTCGAGGAAGATTCGAGGAGCGGTTTCAAGAGGTTTATGGCCAAGATCCTCCAAAGGCCAACACATACCATGATCAGGTGCGGAAATGGAACCTGGCTCCTTCCACAACTCGGAACACGGCGCTGGCAGCGGGGAGGACTCGTGATGGGGAGTGGAGTCGTTTTGCTCGGTCATCCCCTTTGAAAAAGACTCTGTAAGTTGTACTTGTACCAGTATGTTTTCTGTGTCGATTTGTAGCTATTACCTCGTTATATTGTTCGTCCTTTACTCTACCTGTGTCATTATCATCTGTCGTTGTAGGATCAATGTCTCTTAGAACATGTACACCATATAGATTTGTATTACAATTAACTGATACTCGAAGCTCAAACGTTAACACTGAACATCATAATTAAGGGTGGCTAATAGTTACGGGGGTGGTGTCCCTTTTCCTGAAGGCGCTGAATGATCTCTATATTGCGTAGCCGGATCATCTCATCTAAGAAAAAATCAAATTTGGCAGGTAACATTTCACAGCACATAGAATGATAACCACCAAGCCAAGCGTTCGTCTGCTCGGCAACAGAAGTGTTAAAAAACCAAGATGAAAGTGCGTCCATGAGCTCGGGATATTTGGCGGGGTTGCAATGGAGCTGGCAGTACTCATGCGTAACAGCATGCTTGTTGCGAAAATGCCATGCGTCAACGCACATCCCGATCCCTTGAAACCAGGGGTCCTTGGACTTCTCGGCCTGCTGTCGTGCATCACAGTTTGTGTCGTAGAATATGTGTTCCGGCTTTTGAGCGCCAGGCACAGAGAACGCATTCTTGAGCATAATCAGGAAGTTGGATACAGCCTCTGCCCCGAACATGGTAGCGCGAGCAAAGATTACTCCGCAAGGTCGGACCAATGTTTGCTCGTTATGCGTTCGACGTCTTCCGAACTGTGCCTTGACTGCGCGATTTCCAGTCGCAGACTTGGATGGACAGGGCTCTTGAGAATCGTCCACCACACCGATGGTCCCTGGATTCTTCTGGATATGCACACGCAGTCCGTTTTCATCAGCCGAGTATGATTCAAAGTCCTCCTGAATGTCTTGCTCTGGAACTCGATGCGAAGTACTAAGGGAATCAACCGGCTGGGAAATCTGAGCGTGTTGAAGTCGTTGTTTGTAGAGGAAAGAGCCAGTACTTCGTTCGCTGTGCTTTTTCTCGATCTCCTGATGAAGCGCAAGCGAGCATGTCTTCTTCTTCACAACCTTTGCTGGGCCACCTTTCGGATCTTCAACTGTCGTTTGGACGACGGGGTCCTCACAGCCGACGATAGCGCATGTATCATGAAGGTCTGTATGTTTGGCGCAGAACCGGTGGCGGTTGTTTTCAAGTGGCTCTCGACATCGGAACACACCGCAGCAGGGGCGACCAATGCTGAGACCGTCACCCACAATGGCTTGACATTTCTCTGATGACGAAGAAGTTCGAGTTAGCCGTCTATTCACATTTTATTTACAGAGGTGGCTCACGATAGCTTCCATCAGGCATTGAGAATATTCGCATACAGCGATCACAAGCATGTCGGACAGCATCCGGCTGACCATTCAGAATAATCCATCTATTTCTCTCCTCCATTGCGACTTTGAACCGATCCGCCTGTGACCCAATATGTGGAACCCTCAAAAGCCTTTCACGTGCGACAGCATCCTCCAGAAGGCTTAAAATGATGAACGCGTCCCAAATATGATTTGTCGTTAGGCGGTTACTGAGACCCCACTCAGACGATTGAAAGTAGGTTCGGTCGGTCATCGTGTAGTCGTACAAGCGACTGGCATTTGTGGCAGAAAACCTTAGAGTAATGTTGCAGTTAGCCTCGGTTTAGCAATGAAAGCGAATAATTTCTTACCATCCTAGTAACATCTTCGCTCGCCAACCATTCGCCAACGTGTTCTCCACATACTGATGCTCGCCAACTTGAATAAAATTTGGAACGCCAGGGTAATATACACGCTCGCCACCCTTGACGCTGTAGTTATTGTGATAGGTCGTCTCACACTCTGCGAAAATATAAGAACACGGGCTCGGTTGGTTAACATGTAGGCTTACTAGGACAATAATAATGAATAGCATAGGCAGGCTGGGTTCCGACGTCCCTTGTATAGACTACGACCTTCTTTTGAATCTCCTTCTTCAGTTGAACCTTCTTTGGACAGGTGTCGTTTGTGCAGCAGACGTTGGGGGGGTATATTGTAACAGCAGCTATTATCAAAAGTTAGATGAGAGGAGATTATGAAGATATTTCACTCAACTGAGGCCGTGTTTCCATCCATAGTTCTTAAACAACTGGTAGTCCTCTGAATTGAGTGGCTGGGATGGTATCTCCCAAACATACCCCGAAAGGATGTCCCAGCATTCATCCATAGCATCAAGTGGTATCCCAAGAGCGGTCCCAAGAAATTTTGCAACAGAATCCGGGAGAAAAGCAGGTGGAAAATCGGGGTCGCTCTCGTTAATTGGTTGAGGTTGAAGGATATCACGCTTAAGGTGTCCTGCAAGTCGTGTGAAGGTGACGATGCCATCCAAAGTTAACCCGCGAAGTACCGGGTGGCACTCGAGCCTTGCAAATAAGTCGATAGCAGACATGCTGGAGGAACGGAGGTGAACGTAGTGTAACTATTATCGCTGAACGGACGTGTGGGGTCAGGTGATCGTGGTACGGCAATTTCCGCCGCACAACGATCGCCGCAGTCCACGCCGCAGTTTCCAATTCCCAAACTTACTGAAAAGGTCGACTTAGGATCTGGGTTCCGTAATCCGGCAACTGTAGCTGTAGTTGGTAACACACAACGAATAAATCGTCGCATACAGAATCCTCGGCAGAGTGGCCTTTGATAAAACCACTGTGATCATTGAGGAACGGTCCTGCACCATCAATCTATAACTCTGAGTGAGCCAGAAACAATAGAAAATGCAGCTACTCACAATATGTTGGTATATATCTGCCTCTGGCATGTTCTCTCTCAAGCCAGTCCATTTGGACAAGATGTCAGGGAAGGATTGACTGTCGAGTATCTCCTGTATGTTTAAATAATGTTCGACAAACCACGCAGGATCAACAGTCCTACAAAGTGACTTCGCGCCTCCCAAGCGAGAGAGCCTTGTAGCGCCGGTTTCTGTCTTGCTCTGCAATGGTTAGAATTTGCTGTCCCAGAAATATCAAAGGAACGTGGAGTCGTCCCAGCGCGATATGAGTGGTGTCGCGGGACGGCGCCGTCTAATAAATAGCTAGGAGGACTTCGAAGTTCGAACCGATGCTAGACGGCGAATTTCTTAGGAATTGGTCAAGAAAGCGTGGACGATCGCGTCCAGTCCATCACGCTTGATTGAAATCTGACATGTGATCACTCCTCAGGCTGAGGGCTTCACTTGAATTCTCCCCCTACAACGTCGCTCCCACCATACACCTTCAGCTCAACATCCCTGCCGGATATCATGGAATGGTTTAGGCCAAGAATCTGCTTTCCATTTTGCCATCGGTTGTCATGCTGGAATGTGAAGAACGAACGATTGAAAGACTGAATCGGATTCCAGGAGCCAACCAGGGGCTTGAGATTTTAAAGTTAACACGAATGATCGCTGACAAGCGAGAGAACTTCAGACTGTTCACCATTTCTAACGGCACATTGACACCAGCACCGCTCTTACATTTTCTCTTCAAACGATGGGAAACTGGGCATCCGATTCAACTACTGGACCTTACCTCCTGCCGTGGCATCGAATGTTACCCAGGAGGTATGAGGGTGTTGGACAAACTTTCTGGATTGAAGGTTATCTGGGGCATTGACTGTGCCAAACATCAGCGTCACGAGTACAAATGCGGCGCTGGAAATCAGACCAGCAGTTGATCGGACCAGCATAAGACGAGTTGGCTTTTTTTCTTTTGACATGGCAAAGATCCCCAGTATCACCTAGTATTATCCACCATCCAGAAAGCGATTCAAAAACAATTGTATAAAATGGAAAATGCGAATTCAAACCTGTTACAGCCCCAAATTTGAAGCCTTTCCATTTTCTTTTTTAGACAATCACCATGAAGCAACGGGGGTAGAGAATGTAACCAAAATCGAAGGCCTCAACCACGGAGAGATAAACTCGAAGCCAATAGATCGATAAATCTATTAGAAAGAAATGGAATAAGCGACGGCTGAAGCCAGCGCCTCGGAAATCGTCGAATGCTATACTATAGATTAACCGCGCATGAACCGTTGTGATACTAGCAACCCCACACATGACTTTCTCAAATCACTCGAATCGTCCTTGATCATGGCATTTCTCCATCAAATCGTACTACTGCACGCTAAATCTGCGTATCCGACTCTAACAGTTGATCAACCTCACAAGGATCTCGAGTGCTTATTTCGGGGTGCGATGACCGTCTCTGGAACTGATCCGCATGGAATTTAAGTTGCGGCGCCCATTTGCCATCTCGTACTCCAGCTGTGTGAATAACTGTGGACGAAAAGTAAAATTTATGAGCTGCCAGAGCCCATGGTTTCGGATAAGAGAATATCACTCTCGAACTTGTGGTGAGGGTTCGCTGCCTGTAGTGCCGCTCCGTTCTCCCTTGCGCCTCACGCTGATTCGTGAAACACGTGCCATAGGGACCCAATTGATGCCGGTTTTGCCTTTCCGGCCGCGGTTTGAGGATTCTCGCTGATTCCATCCAACCTCGTTGGATGAAACCGTTGGAATGTAAGGAGGTCAACACATCCTTGGGTAAGCTCAGCTGAATTTCATCATTTGCATCATCAAAGCCATGCGAACATAAACAAGTCTGGCCCAACGAATTGGTCCCGATGCGGACTTACCCCTGACTTTGCTCGACATTTGCTCGGCAACCGGCGGAATTTCTAACAAGGCCATCATTTCCAGGTTTGTTGATTCGAGCTTTTTTTGGTTCCCTCTTCCCTCATCCTAATTCCTGTCTTTTCTCTATTTTCTCTTTAATTCAAAATGCTCTCGTTACTCATTTTAACGCTCTCCCTTGTTGCTGGGTTCGTTTCAGGCGCTCCGAAACACCTTGTGCCAACCCCGGCATTGGCCAAGCGCGCCCCAGCACAAGTCATCACAAAATGCACGGTCCCGAAGACGGCTGCTCTTACTTTTGTACGTTTTTTATTTTCGTGTTGGGTAGGAAGCTCATATTCGAAAAATTATTAGGACGATGGTCCTTATGTGTATCTGTGCGTTCCCTGCCAGAATTGAACTAGGAGATTTTTGACTCACTGTGCATTGTTTTTCTATTTAGCTACGATGTCGGTAAAGCCCTCGCGGCTGCTGGTGGTGTCGGGACGTTCTTTTTCAGTGAGTGTCATGTTCGTTAGAAATATTGATCATTACCCCTAACTCGAATCTCGTTCTGCTCAGATGGCAAAAACTGTTCGTCAGGATCTTCCTTTGTGAATTCGCCCCCGTTGAATTTACACCACGGATCTCCCTAGTCGGACCTTGTATCTATGATGAGGATCAAGCTAAGCGCGTCAAATGGGCCTTGGACAGAGGCCACCAGATCGCTTCACACACCTGGAGCCATTCGCACCTCACCAATCTCACCGCTGATCAGAGTGCATTATATTTTGTTTCATTTCTCTTTAGCTTCTTCTAATCAAGGAGACTATCAGTTCATCGTGAAATGTGGCTTGTCGAAGGTATGGCGACACGGCTAATAATCTATGATTGTGGCCCCTAACAACCCGACGTTCAGAGGCCTTGGTCAAGATCGCAGGTGTCATGCCAGCCTTCATGCGTCCTCGTGCGTCCTTTCTTGCAGTATCTATTTGTCGTGATTGTTGCTTAAACCTCTTTTTTCTAGCCTATGGCGAGTACAATGACCGCGTGCGTGAGGTAGCAGGTATCCGTGGCCAGACCCTCGTAAACTGGGACTTCGAGTGTGTCCACCCTTTTCTCCACTAAATGTGATCGATGACGTTGCGTAGCTCCGGCGATACTTGGGGCATTACTGCTCAGCAGAGCAACCAGCGATACACGGACCTCATCAAAACCAAACCGAACACCATCCTTGCCCTGAACCATGAAGTGCATCAGCAAACTGCGTGCGTATTACTAGCTTCATGGTCCATACACGTTTCTGAGCTCATCCACACATTCGTTGAATCTACAGCCAGGTTATCGTTCCGTTCGCGATCAAGGCTTTGAAGGATGCTGGATACCGTCTCGTTACCCTGGCCGAATGCCTTGGAAAACCTGCGTATCAATGGCAGGCTGCACCCCAAGCTCGCGATGTACGCATCATGTTCCCTTAATTCTTCTCTCCACTGTATCCTTCTGACTCGTTCAACCGAATGTCCAGGCCACATGGACATGTGCCGGAAAGCCCTGAATCGGTTGCAACCAGTAACATCAATACGCAAACGAAATTGACACGGCGAGCACCTATACACTCGCCCATCCGAGCTTAGCACCCTACCGTGTACCCATTCCTCTATTCTGCACAACGGATACCCCACCACCCGAGCTTAATACCCTACCGTGTACCCACTCTTCTATTTTACACAACGGACACCCCACCGCCGCCGCTAACACCTTAAATGAACTTTTTACGCAACTCGGACTCGTACATATTTGTACATACTCACTACCCTCTTTTCTAGGACACTCATCAGATACGTACAGTCGCCACGACATTGGCCTCACCCCTACCTACTTCCAACCTACACGTACAACACTAGTACTAACTTCGCTGTTGCATTATTCCTCCTAATGGTCTGTTGGCTTTGTAAAAACTATCAATCAATGGGAAATTTGGGGGCGTTGACGTTTCTTCTTTTGTTTATGAAACTCCGATGAAGTCCTATACATGATTTTCAGGTCTCTGAGATTCCTCGCCGCGACGAGCATTCAGGAATCAGAAGAAGAAAGTTGAGACCTCTTGTTGGTAATCCTTCATGCAACGCACGCAGAAGGGGACTGTGGGATTGACAGACAGAGAAAGGAAAGGAGAAATTCAGAAGAGTGATGTGGTCCAGGTCCCCAAATTGTGTCTGGTGGTAAACCTTTCTAAGGGAGAAGGAACCATATTACGATTTCAACTTCCCAGTTTTATTTTACTTTCGCAGCTACACCGAGATGTCTCCATTATCAGGTTGGTCTACACTACCATCCTTCATCACATCCGCCAGGAAGTGGCCAACACCATCGTACAATGCGCCCAACATCATATGTAAACAGAATCCTATGATAGGGAATACGAATATAGAGGACAGTAACCAAACAAATAACCCAAGAATGCGCATATACATACGCAGCCTATACATAACTAACAAGTAAAAAATCCAATATGTGGCCAACCAAGCGAAGAACAAGAGGAATGCAGAGGCCATAAAAAGAAAGAATAGGTTGCGCGGGAGTTTGATCACTGTTAAACTCATCAGAGATCGGCAATGGGAGCAGAATGTGAGAATAGAACGAACCTTGTCTAATTAGGACTCTCTTCAGGTAAAAAAGTCGCTCTCTTGGATGGGGTGGGAGAGTTGGCAGACAATATTTCTCGTGAACCCGTTTAAATATTACCAGACCCAGGAGTTGGGCCAGATATCGGACGACGACGGACGCTCGAAATGGCTCGGAGTGCTTGTACAGAATTTCAAGAAGCATGAACATGCATGCGAGACCGCTGACACAAACGACCATGAGTAGGGTCACGACGAGGGCTGTATTCATAAACCCAAAAAACGCAGGAAAGGTTGGTATTGACAAATCTGTTAAGTAAGCCGCATACGTGAAGCACGAGAACGCGTAAGTTAACGCAGAAGCCAACAATATCCCAATGAGATGGAGACAGAACCAAGAGCCCGTTGTCGCGACTAACATCATGTTAGAAGAAGATTCATTAGTCATTAATCCCAGATTGAATCAAAAATTACACACAGTAGAGTACTCTCGCTGAGTGGTCGACGTGAAATAGAGCAGGGCATACTTTAGTTGAGCTGGATTCGTAGAGTCCGAGCCAATATAATCTAAGAAATAATGAGTGAGATTGAACATGCATCCTAATAGGCGACACACCCTGCAGCAACAAAAGCTCCGAAGACGCATTCTATGGTGGTGGCCTCGGTCTGTAGCTTCGCATACAAGAGAGCCGATTTAGTCATCCCGACTATGAAGACGATTGAGGTAACTAAGAGGTGGTAACCTGTCATTGGAAGATGGCCGCTGGGAGAAATATGGTCCGAGTTGTGCTCGTCAGTCGTGTAATGGGGTCTATGGATACGAGCGAACTTATGTAGGAAGTTCCACACATAATCCAGATAATCAACATCGAATAACCACGCCATTCGACGCGTGTGGTCCACTTCGTATACGCCTATGATATGTAAACTGAGAAAATCAGCCAAGGAAATGCGGCTATATATTCAGGATACTCACATGAGAAATACAACTACGCTTAGAATCCATTCTAGCATAATCGAAATATATGTGAGATTCAAGAACGACGTGACTGCCTTTGCGACACCCAGCCCAATAGTAGAGACTATCGCCAGTAATCGATAGAGCGTGAGTTTTGGATGCCACGCTGGCGGTCTATCTCCCCCCCTCGAAAAAGTGGTGATCTCGCCCGACTGCCTTGAGGAGTGGAAGTCGACAAGTTCGATAGTGGATCCAGATGGCGAGCCGACGGGGTTTTCCCTCCCCCGTGCTGAACGGCGGCGTGTAGTGTTCCGCTCACTCTCCAATTCTGATAATTCAGTTGGAGAAAACACTGCTCTCACCATGGTTGCGGGCGGTGACAAGAAGGGCGACTGGTGCTAGAGAAACCTGGCATCCTTGACAGCTGGCAACAAGGAACCGGCTAATTAAGAGGAACTTATGTGTAGAAATTTCCGAGGTTTTTTTGTATATTTTGTCACCTGCCAATGATATGGCGAAACTTTACATAAAAATCAGTTATAAATTCGAGAACACGCCTTTCTATGAAAATAACTGCCTAATAAATTCTTATAATACCATTAGTTCATGCTCTCCAAATTTTAGAATATTTGGTTGTATTCCTGCTCAGAAATAACTCAAGCGCAAGTGTATTATTAGGTGGTGGCTGTGTTTGTAGCTAAATCCGTGTCCTCTTCAAACTGTCAACAAACTGTGCGTGTAGATAGTTAATATATATTATACACAGGCTTCAAGGACAATTTCTTTAATAAAGAAATGTGGTTTGTTGGGGAAGTCATCAACACTACAAAAATGTATCACTGTTGGGTGGTATCACTATTGATGTGCAATCCCATATGTGGACGGAATGAGGTCTAAAAATTAAAATGGTACTACATTGGTAGGTCGATATGGCTGGCATAGTGTGGAATAAATCCGCCTACATTTTATTTGTAGAATTAGGGTCCCCAAAAATATATTTCACATGTGCCCAAACATTTTCATGTCCCCATAAATATTCTTTTTGAAGGCACAAAAAATATTTGACTCCCAAATATTTATATTGGGTGTGCGGAAACATTATCACTGCGCAAATATTTTTATTGACTGTCCCATGAATATTATATCTTGTTTCCTAGGAAATATCTGACAAATATTTACTGTGCGCAGAAACATATTCAGTGCACGAATTTTTATTGACTGCATGGAATTAATCCTTTCTTCAAGCCTTGCTGGGCTGCTGTGATTATGTAATGATACATTGATGGCAGCTTCAGCACCAGCTAAGCACCTAAGCCCAGTGAGAATGGACTCTGGCCTGGTCTGGGATTCTCCGGCTGTGGCTGGAAAATATATAGTGAGTTATGGAAAGCGGATGCGGCCAGTCTAGGCCAGATGAGCCCAACTCACGCTGGTTTTTTTGTGCCATTCTGGAACCATAAGTATCTGGACAATCGTCCAGACACTTCTCGTTGCCGATCTGGAGATATCTGGTCTCATATGTAACCTGCAGGGATGTTCTGGATGCTTCAGGACACATTGTATTTATAAAAGCTCAATCGATTGTACAGAAAGATACAGCTTTTTCGGGGTTCTACTGGGGTTATCTGCGGTGCTCGTACTTTCCCATCATCCTACGCCACTCATCCAAAGTCCCCAAGTCAAATCATCTCAAAGCGCATCTATCGGGTCTGCGCCTTCATGGATTTGCGGTATAATGTAAGGCGTTCAAAAGACGCACCTAAAACTTGGTTCGAACTTTGCAGCCTCCGCTGCATTCTTAGTATTATCGCTACATGCTAGTATAAATGTGTTAACAAAGTTTCGGGACCTAAGAACAGAATATTACACATACCTCGCAGCGTCTGTGGCACTTCCATGGGCACTGGTACTTGCGTTGTTGTGGGTAGCCTCCGCTTTCTTGGCCTTGGACATTTTTTCATAGGTCTGCAGTGCAATTTAATGAAAAATAAGAGTGAGGATGGTGGCATTCACATACCTTTCGTGTTTCTTTATCAATCGCATCCCAGACGGCCCGAAACTGACCAACAGTGACACCGGGGTGGGATTTCCTGTACTCTTCTGAATACAATGACCTGTAGAGTGTCGTCAAAATGAAAAATAAAATAAAATGAGGTTGAAACGGGATGTACCGGGCTGTTAGTGACGATGACGCAGCGAGTTCCTTCAAATCGGCTTTTCGAACTCAATTGTTTGTGGTATTGTCTTGTTCCGGTGCCTCTGAGGTGTTGGCAATGAAAGGGACCTCCTGTGGAGGAGGGGGGATGACTAAACCAGTGCTGTAGAATGGTGAGTAAGCTTTGGATGCACAGAAACACTAAAATTCATACAGAACGCTGGCCCAATGAGTTTGACGAGTAATCTGGCCGCTGGCTTCATTCAACACAGCACTTGTCTTTTCGAGATCAAATCCAGGCTCGTTGGATGTAGGAGGTGGATCAAATGTGGTAGAAGTGGACGGTTCATTAGATATCGCACATTCATTGGATGTGGCAGGTTCGCTGGCAGGTCCGTTGGATGTGGCAGGTTCGCTGGCAGGTCCGTTGGACACCTGTATATGCTACCCTGATATATGAAAACCCAGGACTTGCCTAAACCATATGATCAATCCACACCGGGTATTCCCCACCACCCAAAAAAAAGGACTTTTGCCGTGCTGCCGGGTTGGTTAGGA
>Ga0307513_10010458_pt1 | contig 11631 bp, 14 predicted proteins | sample 15_EM_MG_FD_202174 | JGI IMG/M metagenome (GOLD analysis project Ga0307513, IMG submission 202174) | Populus trichocarpa ectomycorrhiza microbial communities from riparian zone in the Pacific Northwest, United States - 15_EM | ecosystem: Host-associated > Plants > Roots > Unclassified | place... | reverse complement strand
AGAGGGGGGTTAGAGAGGGGGGGGTGGTGTTACACAATATTACATTGAAATAGAGATTTTTTTTCTGCCTGACCTGACCAGCAACTGGTCGTGAGATCCCTGGAAGGCTTGTTGGGTTTTTTTCGAGCCTGGAAAGTGCCTTTAAGGATGATGATGATGAAGCTTTATCCACAATACGGTACCTACAGAGAAAAGAGTCGATCCTTTCCTTCTTTTATGACGGCTAATAGATGACTGGGGGCTTGTCTAAGACATGATTGGATCTTTCGGCTTTTGCTCGAATGGTCGAAACTTCCAGAAAGCACATTTGATGAGGCTTGGCATATGCTAACTCCGGGTATGATATGATATGACTGGTTGAGTTTCAGTCCCGACCACAATGGTCAGTAAGGCGTAGGGCAGACCACGGTGATGCGGCATCTTGGAGAGGGGGAGAAGAGATGTCTAGGAGGTAGATAACATCCGAGTGTTTACCTGTATGATTTACAGCACTTGCGCTTTTAGGGCTGCGGGGGGGGGGTCAGGAATCGGAATGAGTGGTATGACAATATAAAAAAAAATTCAACTGTAAAGTGCGCTGCAACCATCAATCCCATATTTCTTTCCTCCAAGTTGGCCGAGGAGATAGGGAACTCTTAGGTGCGCCACTGCTATCATACTAAAATTTCAAGTTAGGCACCGTAGCATTATTAAGCCTTTTTTTATCCTTAACACTTGGACTTTACTGCGGTAACTTATACACATGTTTATTTCGGTCATTATTTCTCCCTCCCTCCCTTCCTTCCTCCTGCCCCTCTGTTGTAGATGACACATCCCCAGGCAGCGCAGGAACCCCCGGCTCTAGAGCTACAGGCTACTCGACCGAGACGTAAACTCAGGCCGAAATTTTAACCCCCCCCCCCCCTTTCTCGCAACCCCTCTCATCTGCACTTGCCCTTATCTATTCCCTCATCCCTCAGTGCGACCCCGCCAAAAGTGCCTGTTTACCGGGGTTATCTTTTCAGACCATGATGATGTTGTGCTACTATGGTATTTTGTGAGGGTAAAGATTCTTTTGTTTTTTGCCTGTGAATGCCTGATGGGAGTGCTAGGGTGGGTACGGTAACTGATATGCATGGCTGTGCGTGTGCGTGGGGAGGGGGGGAGGGGGGGAAGAGGGTTAGAATTTGGTAAGCGTGCAGCGTCGATTGTGGTTTTTTTTTTTTGGCGAATGGGCGGATGGGTGAATGGGATTATTATCCGGTGTTTCGATGGTTTGGATTGGGCTGGGGCGCTAGGCTCTGCATTTTGTAGAGGTGCAATAATAGATCTACTTGCTGGAGTATTTTACCGGGGTAATAGCTTTTTTGATGTGTCGTATGAAACTGTAGGTATGAACAGGTGCCGGCTTAGGGGCAATTTTGTTTGGATGGGGTATCATATTGTAAAGTAAGGTGGTTCCTGTGATGCTCTAGGAAGTATGATAGCTGTATCGTGCCCCCCCCTTGCCTCTCTCTACTCTTCTGTTATCGTACCGGTACTAACCGACTAACTTAACCCCTAACCCCGTGATCATTCCCGCAGTGTGATCACTCCCAATAGACGAAGGTGCCCGGCACCCGATGAAGCTTGACTCTAATCCCATACCGTAAGAACTCGAATAATTGGACCCGAGGCAAAGACGTCCGAAATTCCCTCTCCTGGATAGGGGGGCGAGCGCACAGCGAAAACTGACCCCCTCAGCCCGTGCTTGAGACAAAATAAAAAGAAAAAAGAGCCAGACCTTACCAGCAAAGGCAACTCCAACGTCCTAGCCTCGGGTCCAATTATTCGAGTTCTTACGGTAATTAGTCATACACGCACTGGCGCCAGATATTAATAACCAGGGGGTGGAAAGCTTCCGGTAGGCTAGTAAGCTCCCTAGAATAATGCTTCCTTTCGCTGTGTTCCGATATCTACCATAATTAGGTTACGCGACACTTCCTACTTCGCCTCGGGCATGATGTAATTCGCTTGTTGTTAATATTGGTATTGTTCAGAAGAGGCTTAGCAGATAGTCTTGCGGTGATAGCCCGGGGTTATGATTTGAGCGAGTGTGAGGGCCGCGTGGGAGCTTTACCAATATCGGTAGCTAGAGAGGGAGGAGTTGGCTTTATTGGGATAGCAGTGGCTGTTTTGCGTTAGCCTCTTCCGATCTTGATGCGACTACCGGTACTCGAGTACTCGTACTTGCGTGCTCTGCCCCGGTTTAGGGACTTGGACGGAAGCTGGAACTAGAATTGCTTGTGGGGTTATACGTCATAAGCGGAGGGGAGTCAAGATCAGGCCCGGGCGCACTCATGAAGGAGTGAAATGGTTGGGCTTTGCCAAGTGGATTGTTGATACTGCGTTCGGGCTAGTTCAGTGAGTGTCTGCCGCTCTTGGGCGCCGCGTGGTACGGTGGCGCGAATTAGATTCCGCTGCGGAAGGCGGGTATCATCGATGACAAATTATCATTCCTGGCCTAAGTATTGGCCGAGATCTGATGTTGCGCATGACGCTATCCTCGTGGCAGGAGTACGGTAGAACCGTGCCTGTGCAGTATCGTACCGGCTGCAGGTCATGGCTTGGAGGGGCCTGCGTGGATCTCCAGAGCCGCCTGGTACTCAGATACCGGTACCAGCAGATACATTGATATCAGTTTACAACACTTCACATGAGTATCTGTCCCCTGAATGGAGATAAGGTGTTCTAAGTATTCAATGGTGAGTCACTGGGAAGGGGACTCATAGATTTGCTGCCATAATGGCATTCTCACGATTGTCCAAATTCCCTACCAAGACTATAGAAGACCTCTTCGCTGCTACTGTGACAAATATCCATTCAGTGACTTGTGCCTCTGACCTGTCGCCCGGGCCTGCATGGCTCATATCGGTAATTACAGAAACACGCCTCAAAAGCACCATGACTTCATCCCATGAACCCACCATTCGCACCCTAGACCGCCGTGCCTGACTCTTCGCCGTTGCCTGGTGGCAAAAAAGTCGAGTTTGGCGTAATAAGCATTGCGAACTTTGGAATTCGTGATCGCAAAATTGGCGTACGATATTAGGATCCCAGGGCTAGGTTGGGTCGGGCGGTGTAACTTGGTTGTAGGGCTATACTCGGGCGCAAATTAAAGATCCGGAAAAAGTGACAAACAAAATGTATGGTGGCAACACAGATATTCCAAGTCACTTTTTCCGGATCTTTAATTTGCGCCCGAGTACGATGGATACAAAGACCTAATATCGGAAGGAAGGGTGGGAAGAATCTATTACGATATCATGCGGCGGCTGGAAATGTGGCTGGAATGAAAGGCTGAGGAAGGAGGCTTTGTATTATCGGGGCTGGTCTATATTTGGGATGTAGGATCTTACTAATCGTGGCAACTGAAATCGGTACCCCGCAACGAAGGAGGCATTGCGCTTCAGGATTACCGGTACCGATATCGGAGTGAGTATCGCTCGCTAAACCCAGATACCGGTACCAGCACTCGGACGGGCTCGAGGGGGAGATGCTCCCGCACAAGACTAGGATTATTTTGTTGTCCAACTATCCCTGCTCTGTGCGAAACGCTCTCCCCCGGCACTTGTCCCATCAGAGCCCGGATGAGGACAACTGTGTCTATGATTGACGCTGGAATTCCCCTTCTTAGCTGCGCAAGGGAAAACACAACAAACTCAGGGCTCGGCTGAGACAAAACAAAAGGAAGATCATACCGATACTGTACTAGTGCACGGAGCCCCACTAGAAGCGGTAACCACAAATGTCCTAGGCTCCTAGCACACTTACAGTATCTTCTACCAATATTCAGGGCTTCACGGTAGATTTATGCTAATCTCCCGGTTGTTGGAGATTTGGGGGAGGTGGTAAATTAGGATGCTAGATTTGCACATACAGCCTAATCGAAGCTAAAGGCAACGACCTCCCTTGCGTCCATAAGTAGTGCTGCAATAAGTTATTCTGATAGCAGCGGGCGTTGAGAAGGTGGATACCGTATGGTACTGTGCTAACTCGAGAACTTGAAATTATACACCATGTAGGGGCCACGCGCAGAGCCTTCAGATGTGTGACTAGTTTTCCGAGTCTATGCGGTATCTTGACTCCTGGAATTTTGCCGGAAGTAGCTAGTGTAGAGAAAGGGGGATATGCCGGTAGTTTGGATACTACGGTAGCCTGAATAAGTATGAAGGGTTACGGGAGGTGATCTAGGGCGTAGAGTCTTAAAGGGCTTATGCCTCCGACTATGTCCTTGGGATAACCTCTTGTGATGTGGGGTTCTTGCGTAAATCTCTGAGGAGAGTTGGTTGGCTATCGATCCGAGATAGGGGGGAGGCTGATCTGTTACATCCTTTCATCAAGTTTATCCCAGGAAAGCTTCTTATCCGAACCCAGTGGCCCAAGATGCTTGTCGTTTATCTTTGGAAGTCTATCTCGTATTTTGCGCCTGGTAATTGCTAAGGTGGTTCTGCTGCTGGTGACGGTTTCTAGCCATAGCGCGGATATCGGTTTATTTTGATGGTTACAAGCTTAATCACGCCTCGTGAGGAACACCAAGAGCTTTGGATTTTTCGTTCGTTCTAGCGAGGTATAGCGAGGTTTTGGAAATAGCCTAGGTTTAGAGAGTTGTCTTCGGAGCAGAGGGTATAAAGGTCTACTGCTGAGGTGGATCTCTCTGGGGGCCGTTCCTGTATGATCTCGACGACAAAAGATAATGACACCGACGGGCTGTCCACACAAAATGTCCATCCCCAAAGGGTGCCTACTTACCACTGTAACATTGGAAAAACCTAGGGATTTTTTGGGCATATAGATTGACATGGAGATTAGCATAATTGAACATAAGGTTATGGAAAACATGCTAGGAATTCAGAGTGCCGGGTTCTAAGAGGGCGCCCAAGAAAACTGCTAAGATAGCCAATTTGTATCGGATTTCTATATTTTGGAAACTGCACCGGCTTCCCTCACTTGCAGCTAGCAGTTGAGAATGTGAACTTTTTTGCAATCTTATAATATTATGTAAAGTTCTCTGTGATCCTCCCACCTGATCACCTTTTGAAGAACAAATTTTGTTCACTTTGTCCAAACTTGTATGGAAAACCGGGTGGATGCCAACTTCTTTTGCCGCCAAATTGGTAAATCGAATTCGTTCACACATTAAGTCTTAAGATAGTTGGCGCGCTTTGGGTTTGGGTACGCTATGTGATGCTTGAGCTCTTCAGTTGTCTACCCTCTAGCACCCAGGATCCAGAAGCGAGTTTACCGCGGTGGGGATGTCACTCTTGGTTCTAATCGGTTGCCATCCCTTAGCTCTAGACTCAACCTCGAGTAGTAAGGTCAGTAGTAGTTAGTCGCGATGGATGATTAATACCGGTAGCATTTCTGTCACCCGTGGTGAGGGTGATGCGTAACATGCGAATGATTATATTATACGAGTAAGTCAGCCAATCTCCATGCACTCAATCTTTGTCCCACGCTTATGCGTGACCTTCCGAAAAGTGGCGTTTCAAAGCGAACACTCCCCCAGGGAATAGAGGGCCTTCCCCTCAAGGACTCTGTCTCAAACCCCCCCATGTAACTGTCGATCATTGGTCAAGAGTGGCCAATGTTGATGCGAGCCTGTTGTTATCCCGGTAGGCTGCGGGTATCTGATCACCTCTACCCTGATGGTGGGTATCCTGAACATCATCCTCCCTTCTTCCTGATCTTTTTCCTTCCCTCGCTCAATTCAGGATGGCGAGCCCAAAGAAATCCTCGCTATCAGGATTATGGGGGAAGTTGGGATTGGATGCTCCGACGTTGATGTTGATGGGAAAGTATGATATGGGCTGTTGGAGCTCTGATCGTGAGCTCGTCGCGAGATGGTGTCGGCTAACAGTTAGTAGAGGAGCACTCCCACCGGCAATATTCACCGCGGCGTATCAAGCGACTCCCGTGGCAAAAACGTATTCAACCCTCGGCTATCTCGTTACAATCATCGCTGCGTTATCGCTGTGCATTCTTCCCCGGGCAAAGCTAGTTCAATTGACGATCCAAAACTCTGTAATTCCTTCCTACCCGAGAAATCATTCCGTAATAACAATAGAAACGGTGCTATAGATAGCCGTGGCCCTCGCAGCCGCAACATCCTTACTAGGTGTTTGGACAGCAAGTTGTGCACGAGCTCATCACGCCCCTCTGCCCGGCCAGGTGTACTCGTATGATGCCGCCGCTTCCGCGATCTCGGCTGCTTGGCTGTTTGTCGCCATTTGGCTGGCCAATCTTTTGAGAGCGAAGATACCCTCGCTAGCAATCCCAGTCATCATGTACACTATATTTGTGTCTATCATATACACCAACGGCGGGCTCTACACAATGGCTCGGTCGATTGCTACGGTAGTTTTAATGCTCAAGTGTTTCTTTACTGGGTACGGGCTTGCGTTCGCTATAGGGATGGTTGTTTTCCCGATAAATTGTCGGCAGATTTGGTGGAAAATATTTGCGGGGTACTTGTTGACCTCTGAGAAGCTATTGGTGGAGCAGGTTTGGATAAAGAATTCTGCCCTTGGGAGCGGTGGCTGACTTGGGTTACAGAAAAATTTCTTGAGACAACATGAAACAATGGGGACGGAAGAAGGTAAAAAGTCTGCCGTTACACTTGCAGCTCTCGAGAAGGAACATGCCGATCTTTTCACCAAATTATCGACCGAATTGCCAATGGCCAAGCGGGAGATTGCGTTGGGTCGATATATGACAAGCGACCTTCAGGAAGTATACCGTCTAGTTCGAGCAACTCTACTCCCGCTACAGGGAATGACTGTGATTTTGGACATTTTTGATCGTGCGGCCAGGGCGGGTCCTGATGAGGATGAAAAGTGCCCTGTGCCAAGGGAAGAGCAACTATCTGAGGTTATGAAAACCTTGCATGAGCCATACGAGCGCATCGTGGGAATGTGTGGCGAAGCAATCGAACATGTCCTCCTGACGATGAAACTTAAGCCCGCTCCTAAGAAACCTAGGGGAGATGAAGAAGTGCCCAGTATTGAACCAGGAACACAGGGTTTCTGCCAAACGCTCGAAGAGAAAGTACAAGAATTTTATAGCACGCGTGCGGGGGATGTGAGAACCTATTTCAGCTCATCTAAAACAACCGGGACTTCGGATTCTGCAGGAGGCATTTCGGCCGAAGTGTATATGGATGAGAAACGCCGCAGGGAGTTATACCTCGTTCTTTTTATGGAATACCTGCTCTACAACGCGGCCAAATCACTCCTAGCACTCGCTCGGTTCGCTGAAGAGAAAAAGCAGCAGGGCGTGGTAGACCGCACAATATTAGTGTATCCTACCGCTAAACGCCTGAAGAAATGGGTGTACTCTATGGGATCCAGTCGCAATGACGACGTCGTTGATGTTTGCGATGTTGGCGCAGTAAAGGTTTCGGGACTTGACGGGATAGCACCAAAGAAGGACCCAGAGCACCTGCCCGCCGGAACTTTCTTGCAAAAACTCGGGCATCTAATTGCAATTTTTACGGAAGGGGTCAGTAGCAGCGAGAGTGGATTTGGGCTTAGGGTTGCTTGTGCTACCCTTGCTGCTGCTTTGCCGGCTTATTTTGAGGTGACTTACGTTCTGCGCCGTGAGAGACCGTGCAAGTGCTAATCGGCATTGAAGTCAAGTTATGTTTTCTTTATTGAAAAGAGGCTGGTATGGGCGTTGATAATGATAGCTATTGGAATGTCGCCTACCTCTGGGGCTTCGGTATGCCGCGTGTTTCCAATTGTCGCCATGTGTGTAAGCTGATAGGTGTAGTTGATAGGGTTTGTTGGGAGAATTGCTGGAACGGTTATTGCCGCGGTGCTTGCACTAATAAACTGGTATATCGTAGATGGAAGAGCAGCGTTGGTCACTACGCTCCTACTATGCATAGAAAGTAACTGACTTGGATGTAGGGGAGTAATACCGTTTCTGTGGTTCTTCCTGGCGATCCGTGAGTAAAGCACCGCTACACGTGCTGTAGATAAGTAAAGCTAATGTATAGCAGAGTTTTACTTTGTCATCAAGTATCCAACCCTAATACAAAGCACAATAACAGCACTGGTCACACATATTATCATTATCTGTATGAGGTCTTGTGAATTCTTTTTTTTCTACATGAAATTAACTATAAAAAAACAAAAAACTTTTTAGGTTACGAACTCCAAATTCGCAAAATCGGTGACAGAGTGTCAACACGCACTGGCCAACCTATTCTCTCTATCAACGAAATAGGACCCTACCGTCTACTCGTAACAATAGGCGGTCTCTGCGTAGCAATGATATTCACAATCCTCCCCTACCCGACCACAACCCGCAGCCTAATCCGAAGCTCCGTGTCGTCGTCCCTCTTCCTGCTAGCAAGAACATACAGCACCACATTCTCACTCCTCCACCTAAGAATCCACGGCAAATCTGGCGACGAATCAAATAAAAGCTCACCAGGCCGAAGATACGAAAAAACGCGTGTAAAACTCCTCACAGAGTCCTTCCTAGCAAACGACTTCCTTCGCACCCAGATAGACTTCACGAAATATGAACCCTCGCTCCGGGGCCGCTTTCCGAGAGAGCAGTACGACGGGATCATAGCCGGTGTGCGGAACATAACCAACTACCTATCCATCATATCCTACGCTTCAAAAACCTTCTCGCTGGGCGGTGAATGGGCAGAGGATTTGTCGGCACTACTTAGAAATGTCGACACCCAGATGCACCAAATCACTAGCCTGCTCTGCCTCCTGAGCGCGAGTTTGGCCAGTGGTAACCCTCTACCACCGATTCTGGGCCTGCCGGAGCCATTCCGACTAGTGCGTGCGCTGGAAGAACGGGATGGAGGCCTCAAGTTGGATCATCTCGTTGAGCCGGGGTTCATGGCATTCGCGGTTGTGCAGGTCGCTGTTGGAGTCATGCGGGAAGATCTTGTTCGGGTTATTGGGATGGTCGAGGAATTGGTGGGCAGGGTGGAATTCCCGGATGAGAGGAGTTTTTCGGGTGATTTGAAAGTTAAGATGCCTTGAGGTGGTGTGTTGTGGATTTCTTTTGGGTCTTTTTGGTTTCAGAGTTTTTGGGCGGGAAGGTAGGGCTTCTCTGCTATTCCATCTTCAACGATATTGGTCGGCGAGTGATTATCTGTGATTGTCGAAGAGGATTTGTGTTGTATCGGGGGATAAATGGGGAAACGAGGGAAAAAAAGGCAGCCGTATCGGCTGTCAGCATTGCTAACGCTAGAAGGTGCTCGGATGTGGAATATGCACGAATACTGGAGAGTCCGATGGAGGTTGTAGAGATGGCGGTAGAAAATTCTTGGGCATTATGGTGTTATGATGGAAAGTTCTAGGAAGTTAGAGTCTTTACTATACATTTCTTTTTTGTTACGGGGTATTGCAGAAAATGTTCTCAACATTACCTTCCTTTCTTCTGTCAGAATGTTATGGGGAGGCCCAGGCTCATATGACCGACGGGAGATACTTTTGGGATTTACACCGTTTATGTTATAGTTAAGTTACTTTCTATCTCTTTCCTGAATATCATTTAGCGGGCGGGCGGGCGAACGATTAGTTACCATTCTCATTCGCACAAGTCGGTTCATTTCGTTCACATCTGTCCTCCGCAAACACCAGTAAAGGGAGAGACATCATTGCCATCACGACCGAGAAATTCTTAGGTCAGCGCTGGTACTTGTAGAAGCCCGGTGTCCGCTGGTTTGCAAGTAGTATACTCGAAAAATACGGTAACGCGGGAGTGTATGGAGATAGAAAGGTTTGGCCCAGCGCTTGTTGAGCACTTGCCGCTAGGAATTTGTTGGAGTGGAAGCGGGGAAATGATCAATATTCTCATGAAATATCCCTGTCCAGTACGAAAACATCCCCTTGTGCCTTATAATTACTGTACCGTATGTGGGAGTTGGGCGAATGATGTTGCTGGGGGGAAGTGTGCCCGGGTTCTTCGTCCTTGCTTTTTCCCCCTTCCCTCTAGAGTTATCACATGATGGCTTGTAGGATCGGGAGACGTTTAAACGTTTGTGCGCGTTTTAGCGCCATCTCAATAAAATAGAGCTTTTTTTCCCGTATCGCGCCTATCGAGAAAGACGTTGAATTAAAAGCACAGGGATATATTTGGCTGGTCGGCCTTGCGGGGGTACAAGTGCTGTGGGAGGAGTTTTCGTACGGGGTATAATATGGGGATTGGGAATTTGGGGTGGATGGGGAAATGGTGAAGGCGGGAGGTTTGAGGAAGGACCAATATGTGCCGGCAGCTTGGAAGGCAGCGGAGTGGCTAGGGGAGATTGGGGTGACGGGGATGAAGGTGGGGAGTGGGGGTGGCAAAAGGAAGAAGAGGAAGGGTAAAGGGAAGGCTTAAGGGTTTCCGTATGTAGTTTTGTTTTCGTGAGAAGAATAGAGCAGATGCTTTGGTGTATCATAGCACGGAAAGCCCGAAATATAAAAGGTTTTCGTACAAGACAGGGATAATTTTGCTGGTTAACCACCCTGTCTCGTACGAAAACTTCTCTCATGGCACTTGTATCATACAAGGCAGAGGGATAAAGTTCCCGAACAACCAATCTACTGTAGGTTAACCCGCAAAATAAGCCCTGTCCTGTACGAAAACTTTATCCCTGGCGCTTGTGCGAGTGCAGCCCATAAGTTTTGTATATTTTACTGTGATAGCAGAGGGTGTTTCGCTAGTACGGTATGGGGTGAGAGGGCGAACTGGGTAGACACCATACCTATCCCACTGCCTTTATGCCCAATTTGCTACTTACCCCATGTTTGCCCAACGCCCCCTGCTAGTAAAATACAAGTGCCAGGGATAAATATTTCGTATGGGAAGGGGAAGTGTGAAAGAAAGAAGGGTGTTGGGGTAGATAGTGAATTTGGGAAATTGATAAGGGATATGCTGAGACTAGTCTCATTCCTTTGGAAAATGAACGATAATACCCATCGCAAGTATTATTCTGGTTATGAGGAAAAGGGAATGAGAGAAGTTTGGGTAGTATAAATGCTTTAGAGTAGCAGGTACCGATACCAAATGGAAAAAGGTTTTTTTAAAATAAATAAATAATCGTACGGGACAGGGTTTATTTTGCGGGTTAACCTATATTAACTGTTCGGATACTTTATCCCTACCACTTGTATACAAAACTTATAGGCTATCGGTGCCAAGGTTATGACATCCATGGGTTGCCAGCTTCTTGCTAGACCCTACACAAAGGAGGTTCGGTTAGAAAAAAGCTGGAACGGTCAACGACTTTTCCGAGGATGTGAGGGGGGGGATTATAATTCGATAGGTTATCCCTTGGGCGTTCTGAGACAGTAAAATTCGCGACCAGCACTCCTGTATGGTTGGGAATTTTCACGCTAATCTTGCCTCGAGGACTCTGATTCGTTGGATTGAAATGGTTGCTAGATGCTCAGTCACTTTGGCTTTCAAAAGGGGTAAACCTTTTAAATACCATGCAATTAGCGGCAAACCTTTTGGATACCATCGCCCGAGAAATGTGCCATCGAAAAAGTGAAACCTTTGCAAAGAATTACTTCACCTTTGACCCATCATAAAATGGCGAAGAAAAATTGAAAAAATAAGCTGAAAACAGGAAAAAGAAACTTAATTAATGGTTAG
>Ga0307513_10010457_pt1 | contig 11631 bp, 6 predicted proteins | sample 15_EM_MG_FD_202174 | JGI IMG/M metagenome (GOLD analysis project Ga0307513, IMG submission 202174) | Populus trichocarpa ectomycorrhiza microbial communities from riparian zone in the Pacific Northwest, United States - 15_EM | ecosystem: Host-associated > Plants > Roots > Unclassified | place... | reverse complement strand
ATTTGAACCCAGGGGACATTTCTCCAAGGCCTGCCTGGGAGTCTTTGTATCTTTGAGGTCTTTATAGTCTCTAGAGACACCCAGAGCAACCTGGGTTTCTCTAGGACCAAACCCCTTTTTCCTGATGCACCACCACCATCCCACATCCCGCCACATTCTGCCTGCCGTCTCAACCCCTCCACTGCACATGCCGCTGTCCAATGCCATTAATGGCCCCTATGTAAGTTCCCACCCCCCTCCTGCTCGTGTCTGCTAACAAAAACAACTGTTTTAGGTTTTCGAATGTCGACGCCGACAATTGTGAGCGTGAACGCGAGCAGGATGCAGCCCAGGGACACCAGGTGAGTAACAACCAGCCCCCAGGATGTTTGTAACCCGGCTAACACCATTACCCCCCCTTGTAGCCCATTTACGGTGCCACGTCACCGTCATTTTGACCCCAAACGTGGCTAGGTAAGCCCCACCCGCTCCCTGCACTGTTTCCCACTGCCTGACCACCCACCACCTGTTCACCTGCCACGTCACCGCCCCATGCAAGTCGATGACCGCGAAATCGATGCAAACGACCCCCGCCTCCATCTCCACCCACAGCCGTGCCACGTCAGCATGCAGACGCCATTGAAACCGTCAAACCGCCTCCCTCCATCCCGCGAAAGCTGTCGAAATCCCAGAATGAACGACAAACAACCCAAACAACCCCAAATCCGCACTCCAACCACCTTCGACACCCCGAATGCCATCAAAACCCGCAGCACAACCACCTTCGACATCCCGAACCCTGTCGAATCCCCAAAACCAACAACAACCAACCCGAACGCCATGCCTGATTGACAATGCCAAGCTGCCCACCTTCGACACCGCCGCCCGCCTTTGACAAATAAGCGCCTGTACCACATTGGCAAGCGAACGCTGTCAACAACCACCGAGGCCAAGGAAGAACTGAGTGGGGGGAGGGATAGGAGGATGCATGCAGGGATTACAAGAGGAGGCACGTGAGGAGACAGGGAGGAGGATGGGCAGGGAGATGAGAAGGGGGAGGATTCAGCCCCTCTCGTTTGTCCTGTCCCCCCCTCTGCAACCCCACTGTATGAACAGGGCTGTGCGCATCCCACACGCCATCCCATTTTCTCTCTTGTCACCCCTCGTTGTCCCCTTTATTATTATTACTTATTATATTATATGTATTATTAGGATGCAATATAATTTGTTTTGTTTCCACATAAATTGTAACTTGAAGAGTATTTATGAGAGTTGGTGGACTCCACAGGAAAACTTCAGGTAAAGTCTTTAAATGGGAAATTCTAGGAATTTAGTTGGACTCCAGATAAAGCCTTATCTAATTAACTGATCAAATGTTTTGTATGAAATTAAATTGTTGAATCTGACTTGAGAATAAGTTGAAAATATTAGGCCCATTCCACATGGAATCCACATGGACTTCATGTGGATTCCATGTGGATTCCATATGGATTTCATATCAGTAAGTATATGATTTATATGATGAAACATATTCCATGTGGATTCCACATGGAATAAATCCATTCCACATGGATTCCATGTGGAATAAGGGGGCATGGTAAAGTATTGCTATAATCTATGTCAGAGGCAAGTTGTCAAAGATGGCGGTCCAGCATACCGAATTGCGAAGTCAGATAAGGCTGCCAAAGATCAATGATGGCTATGATCAGATGTAAATGGTAGCATGCATCTAAAGAAAAAGATTGCACTTGGTAAATTATAAATTAGGGACAGAGGAAACCTAATAACTAGACTAAAAGGCTATCTAAGATGAAGTGGGCAAGGAGTCCATCAAAGATATGCTCAAATGAGGATGTGCGAAGATAGCAGTTCTGCATTCTGAATCTCGGTGATGGTTGAAGATCGCTAGTAAATTCAATCAGAAACAAGATAATAGTCATGTGTGGTATGATAAGACAATGCACAGTGGTGTCAAACAAAAGTGATGGGATCTACTGGTTGCCTGCTTAGGCAAAGGGATTGCCTGATGAAATAAAATAAAGGGATTAGAAACATGTAGACAGCAACATTGCATGGTGGACCAGAGGGACTGCCAAGAAATTAAATAGATGGAAAATGGTGCACACGTTCGTGATGCCATGTCTTAGGAGCATTTCTTAGATTCCTTAAGGCATCTTGGACTTAGGAATAAGTCAGAAGGCTCACAGATCTTTGAAAATGGTAACAGATGATATCTATACTACAAGAATCTTTGATTCCCATGCACCATACTGGGATTTGAGGGTGGTTTCCATGGTGGCTGGGGCCCGTGGCCTGCTGGGGTTGGGCATAGAAGTGGGCTATCATGATTGGTCACTGCACACCGCAGCCCATTTGGGAGAGGTGCCGCTGCGGAGGGTGCCACGATGATGGTAATGTTTGGCAGGGAGGGGGCTGTGAGATAGTGGTGACATTCTTGCATTAGAAAGTCTCCACAGATGTGACATGTCATTATCTAAGATAAGATAACAGAGTGGATGAAGTGAAGATGTTAAGGATCTGCTGAAACAATTCATTGGTAAAATAAATAAAAACTGTCAGAGAGCTCTCCAAGAGATAAGGCTGGATTATGTGAACACTTATGCATTTGTACCATGTAATAAACTGTTATGAGCTCTCCAACAGATGAGGCTGGGGTCATGAACTGAACACTTATTTTGTAACAAGGCCACAAATTATCAGTTATATGTCTAACATAACATTTTTCAAATGAACTCTATGTGTAAAACGCAACATTCTATGAACCTACAGTAAAAAACATGTATTATTATTGTAATTTAACTCTGCCAATTTCTCTCATAAATCAGATGCTTAGAAAGGAGCATGCGAAGCACGCAACTGCACTAGTTTAAATGAATTGGGAATGGTAGATTATATTTTATTGTAAAGATTGAGACAAACAGTATGTACAGTATATAAGTTTGAAGATTTGTAGAATAAAAGCAAGGAACCTTCTTTGCTCTATTGTTAGTCAACTGGGTAAAGCCCCAGTGCAAGAACAAATAGACAGAGATGTTTGGCTTCATTGTGAGAGATCAGAACAAAATAAAATGAGATTTTGCGATCAGAATGTACAGATATCAAGCTCTAGCACTTATTTGGTTTAATTGTTGTATTGGACAGCTGAAACAGGCCCTGTGATCAGTTGAAACAGACCCCAGAGCATATAAGAAGATTGTCTATGATCTAAAAATTGCAGGATATCTTTATATCTTCAAGCAATACAATGAGATTATAAATTTTATTCAAATAAAAACCTTGCATAAAAATTGTACATCTTCAGGAGAACATTTCTAAGATCTCACAAATCTTAGAATTAATTGTGAATACCTCCTTACCACAATAAATGAACTGTGAGGTGGCAAACTAAACCCTTGCATTGTCGAGATTCAAATAAATTGCATACCCACCATCACAGTCAGGATTTATTAGTGTCTTTGACACTAATTTTGTGTGGATTGCATTGCTCGTTCATTGAGCCTTGCTCCACTTGTGTGTGTGTTTTGTGTTTGTTGTTTCTTTGGTCAGACTCATGTCGCACCAATCAGCATGCCTTGAATGGAAACGCCCAAGTGACCCTCAGTAAAAGGACACATTTTACATTAGTCATACAAGTCACTGAAAGTCAAGCCCTAGTCGTGCTGCAGTCACAAAAAGTCATGCTGCCAGTCAGGAATTTTGCAATTGATGTCAACTCATAGTTACCATCTGACTTTCTCGCTTCGGATAGTCTACAATAGTTACACAAAGGTCATCTAATAGTCATTCAAATTTAAGTTAAATAGCAGTGGTGTTTATTTTACCAGTTCTGCCCAAAGCAAGCCCAAAGTTGGAACTTTCTGTGCAATATCACTCATGTGCTCTGCGCTTTCTCACGCCTTTCCCTTCCTTTCATACCATCATTGCCCCTATCTCTGCCCTCAGTATGCTCCCATTGTATGCTAACCTTCATTCTTTTTAGGTCCCCCACACCCGAACTCGCTGCCACCCAACGACGACAATGCTACATCAAGGATACTAGCCCCCACCCTTCCACTCTGCTACATCAAATGGCATTGAACATCAAGGATGCCACCCTTGCCCTGCCATTCTGCCATATTGAGGACACCGACCCCCACTCCTCTGCTCTGCCACATCAAATGGCATCGAACATCGAGGACTTCACCCCTCCGCTTTGCCATGGCAGATGGGACCAAGCGCTGAGACCAACTACCCATCCCAGTCCCACCACCCTCGCCTCCTCAACCACCACCAACGCAGCTGATGCATCCTCACCACTACACCTCAACTGCATCGACGCAGCCCACCAACCACTCTCGCCTCCCTACATACCTGCCTCACTGCCTCGTCACTGCCGCCAATGCATCAACCATCTCGAACCTGCTATGAATGCTGATGCCAAAACACCAATGCCTAACCCACACAAGCCCCTCCCCTCGCTGAGGGATGTGGGCTAACATTAACCTGCTGCAAATGCCTTGAACTCAAGACCACTTCGAATGTCCTTACACGAGTCCCTCCTGTCCCCGAGGGATGTGGGCCAACATTTTTCAATTCTTCAGCTAGAATTTGGGCAGGATTAGCGATCAGGGAAGACTGGGAGGATGAATCACATGAGCATGGTGTGTTTTTATTACCCATTATCATTTTGCCTGATCTTTCTGACTCGTTCTCAGCACATGCCAACCTCCACAAATGACCAGCAAGGGGGAGAACGAGCGCTTACTTGCTGTAATATAAATAACGGCTCGGAGGTAAGGGATGACAACTGTGGTGTGGATTCGACAACAACGACGCAGATTTGACAACAACGATATGAGTTCGACAATGACAGAGATCCGACAACAATGATGCAGATTGAGGGATGTACCCATGAAGAGTACCCCGGTAAGTAAACCCCTCCCTACCAGTTTGCCAGCACCCTGAATTTCCCACCACCTTCTTCTTGGCTAGGTTGATGGCACCAACAAACAAAGTAGATGATGAACGAATATGAACGCGAACAGATGATAACGAACGTGAACGGAAGATGACAAACATGAATGGCCCCCATGTGTCGATTCACTGTTGAAAACACAGCACGATGGCAACAAAGAGGAGGACCCCCCATGCAGACAAAAACGAACAGTGGGGGTCTCCCATCATCAAGAAGGTGTGTACCTTCGCTTGCCAGCTCACATGAGTACTGACCACCTGCAAGCGGCCAGGCAACCATATATCAACAGCACTAAGTAGTATTGGTAGAGCTGGATCCCTGGATGTAGTCTATATATTTACCCTGTTCATGTACAATAATATATCCTTGATTGTGGCCCAACTTTTGCCCAACTTTTTCCTGACTTTGGTCCCCCTAAGCTTGATTAAAGCAAGTAATAGCAATACTAATCCCTGACTACACCACTCTCTTTTTCTGACTTTTCACAACCTTAGCACCAAATGCATGACTATGGTTTGACTTATGTGTGCTTAATGCTTGACTTTCTTTGACTGCATGAGACCCTGGTGCGTGTTATTGCTTGACGTCTGCTGACTAAAGGTCATATCACAATCATCAAAGTCAAAAAATAAGTCATTAAAAGTCTAGATTCCCGCAGGTGCGACTACAGCATGATTTTGTATGACTGCGCATGACTGTTGTCTGAATAATTCAAACATTCCATTTTTACTGAGAGTGACCCGTCATGTGGGTGTGCCTTCTTGGGGACAGCACCGTCACAATGTGTTTACTCTTTTACCTACTTATACATATTATCCTTAATCCACATATGTTCCCTTGACTCATCTTCATATGCCTCTTCTCAGGACATTTTCTTTTCCCCACCCACCCACTCCTATGCTACCACCATATCTCATTTCCCATCTGGCACCCACACAAAACCAACCTGGTAGAGGAGGATCAGTGGAATGGGTTCATCTGCCCACTCCATTGACCTTAGCCCTCTGGAGCAGTTGACGAAAAGTCATCCGCTTCTGGGCACCCTGTAGATTACCAGCTAAGCTAAGGTATTACATTTTTACATGCCATTGCACACACTCCTGCAAGAGGTAATACTAGTGGTATTTGTGAGAGACAAACTAAGGGCATCAGGAGATTTTAAATTACAGTTTGGTAAAAGAAAGCTATGATATTAAGTATGATAAGAAAATAAGCTGCCAACGGATAGATCTGGAAAGGAGGAGTGCAATGAAGTTGACATTGGTTAGTGTTTGAAAGTCCAGTTACAAGACTGGAAAAAGACCGAGACTGGACCAGACCTTAACCGATGAAGACCGGAAATTCTTAGGACCAATGAAGACCGTAACCACAGTCTGGTCTTCAGTTCTGCAGCTTTGGGAAATTATAAAGACCACCAAAAACTGGTTTAGACTGGTTTGAACTGGTCTTTGGGCCTCTAAAAATACAAGAAGATAGCCTCGTGTACAACCTTTTGAATAAATATAAAATCATAATTTTGGCTTGAGAATGAAGCAAGTTATGCCTAAATTCGTGTATAACTCATTTATATTTAAGCCTGCACCATCAGAATTTTCTGGATATGCGATCAACAACCATCATCATTGTTCATCACTATCATCGTCTGCCTCCGTCACACCCATGCACTGGTCTTCCAACACAGAAACCCTCTAAAGGTCAAGGTTAGTTATTCATTACATGTTTGTAAACTGATACCGTTTGAATCTAGTTAGGTTAGGTCACATACCCCTCCCCTCAGCTAGGGATGTGGGTACCTGACTGCCCTTGTCGTCATGGCCACCGAACCCTCCTCTCAGCCTGAACGATGCCATGTCCGTGTCAACACCCACCTCAGCTCCAGTCAACAAGCACAGTGGCCACCGAACCCTCCTCTCGGCCTGAATGATGCCACGTCGCGCATCAACACCCACCTCCCAGTCAACAAGCATGGTCAGTCCGCCCTCACGCGTTGATTCCCAACACCACCTACAAATGCCACGTCACCCACGTTGACCTTAAACCCACCACTGTTGAAGCCACTCGCGTCAACCTCGAATGCAGTCCACCCACGTCGACAAACACCACACTGGCATCTATGACAATGCCACATAACTCAAACGATGGGAGTAGGGATGGTGCTGCCGACAACAAAAGTGGGCAGGCAGCAGGGGTCTCGTTTGATAATGATCACCAGGGCAAAGGTACAGGTCGTTCTCTTTATTTCCTTTTCGCTCCCACTTGCCATTGCCACAAATCTACCTGGGGATGACCATACATGCCCTGACTCGTTGATCAGGACCTCACAGGCAGCTCAGGCATCACCATCTCGACCATCGGCAATCGCATGCACCACCAAATTCCCCATAAATACTGTAGTTAGGGATATATAAAATTTACTTTACTTTTTTCATGTACATAGGGAATAAAGACCGGTCCAGACCAGTTTTAAACCAGTTGAGACTGTAACCGGTTAGGACTGGTCTTGTAACCGCAGAAAGACTGAGACTGACCCCCTAAGACCGGTCTTTGGCAGTTCGGTCCAGTCTTTGGCAGCTTGTCAATTTACGAAGACCAGTCTCAGTCTCAGTCCAAGCCTCTTGAGGCAAAAGACCGGACCGGACCGGACTTTCAAACACTAACATTGGTGGTAGTTGTACAGAATTTCAACATTTTGTCATTCTATTTGGATTGTGCAACCCACACAGCCAGTCTGCATATTTTAATATCAAACCAGGGGTTTATGATGGGCTGAAAATATTGTATCAGCAACACAAGGGTAATGAAGATAACAACTGGCCTTACGAAGGAGGTTGTCAAAAATTATCTTCTGAAATTCCATGCGCTCATAAAGAGAAGGGTTATATTTTGTTGTGAACCAGTCGGCCCTCTGCGTCGATTTCAAGTAGTCATCCAACCTTTGATCAAGGAGTGCATGCTTTTCTTTGATATAGGTGTCCAAGGCTTTAATAAACCCTTCAGTGGGACTGGAGCCAGGCCAAGTAAGCCAAAAGGAATGTTCAAGACAGATGAGAATAGCTGGATGAATTGCGATAAGAAAAAAAATTCCCACAAAGAAAGACAGCAGAGATCAAACCTATAAGAGCATTCAAAGATGGTACCTATAGAAATTGGAATCAATGAGCAGGGAGAAGTAAAAAGGTAACATAATTGTACATTGAATTGAGCATGAACAAGGTCTTCAACACCATCTGCCTATGAAATGCAGGTCTGTTGAAGGAATAGGAAGAAAGTGATGGACTAAATTACTTACAAACTAGATGATACATGGAGTAATATGTCAGCTTTGAAGATTGAGCACAGGAGGCGCTCATGACTCACTGCCTGGATGGGATTTGATGCAGGCAATGTCAGCAATTGAAATCGAACACAGAAGGTGCTCACAACTCACTAGCTGGATGGGATTTGATGCAGGCAATGTCAGCAATTGAAATCGAGCACAGGAGGCGCTCATGACTCACTGCCTGGATGGGATTTGATGCAGGCAATGTCAGCAATTGAAATCGAACACAGAAGGTGCTCACAACTCACCATCTGGATGGGATTTGATGCAGGCAATGTCAGCAATTGAAATCGAGCACAGGAGGTGCTCGCAACTCACTGTCTGGATGGGATTTGATGCGGGCAATGTCAGCAAACGAAATCGAGCACAGGAGACGCTCGCAACTCACCATCTGGATGGGATTTGATGCGGGCAATGTCAGCAAACGAAATCGAGCACAGGAGACGCTCGCAACTCACCATCTGGATGGGATTTGATGCGGGCAATGTCAGCAATCGAAATCAAGCTCAGAAGATGCTCACGACTCACTGGCTGGATGGGATTTGATGCAGGCAATGTCAGCAATTGAAATCAAGCTCAGGAGGTGCTCGTGACTCACCATCTGGATGGGATTTGATGCAGGCAATGTCAGCAATTGAAATCGAGCACAGGAGGTGCTCACGACTCACTGTCTGGATGGGATTTGATGCAGGCAATGTCAGCAATTGAAATCGAGCACAGGAGGTGCTCATGACTCACCATCTGGATGGGATTTGATGCAGGCAATGTCAGCAATTGAAATCGAGCACAGGAGGTGCTCACGACTCACTGTCTGGATGGGATTTGATGCAGGCATTGTCAGCAATCGAAATCGAGCACAGGAGGCGCTCACGACTCACTTTCTGGATGGGATTTGATGCAGGCAATGTCAGCAATTGAAATCGAGCACAGGAGGTGCTCACGACTCACCATCTGGATGGGATTTGATGCAGGCAATGTCAGCAATCGAAATCGAGCACAGGAGGCACTCGCGACTCACTCTCTGGATGGGATTTGATGCAGGCATTGTCAGCAATTGAGATCAAGCACAGGAGGCACTCGCGACTCACTATCTGGATGGGATTTGATGCAGGCATTGTCAGCAATTGAGATCAAGCACAGGAGGCGCTCACGACTCACTCCCTTGATGGGATTTGATGCAGGCAATGTCAGCAATTGAGATCAAGCACAGAAGGCGCTCACGACTCACTGGCTGGATGGGATTTGATGCAGGCAATGTCAGCAATTGAAATCGAGCACAGAGGTGCTCACGACTCACCATCTGGATGGGATTTGTTGCAGGCAATGTCAGCAATTGAAATCGAGCACAGGAGGTGCTCACAACTCACTGTCTGGATGGGATTTGATGCAGGCATTGTCAGCAATCGAAATCGAGCACAGGAGGCGCTCACGACTCACTCCCTTGATGGGATTTGATGCAGGCAATGTCAGCAATTGAGATCAAGCACAGGAGGCGCTCACGACTCACCATCTGGATGGGATTTGATGCAGGCAATGTCAGCAATTGAAATCGAGCACAGGAGGCGCTCACGACTCACCATCTGGATGGGATTTGATGCAGGCATTGTCAGCAATCGAAATCGAGCACAGGAGGTGCTCACGACTCACCATCTGGATGGGATTTGATGCAGGCAATGTCAGCAATCGAAATCGAGCACAGGAGGTGCTCACGACTCACCGTCTGGATGGGATTTGATGCAGGCAATGTCAGCAATCGAAATCAAGCACAGAAGGTGCTCACGACTCACTCCCTGGATGGGATTTGATGCAGGCAATGTCAGCAATTGAAATCGAGCACAGGAGGTGCTCGCAACTCACCATCTGGATGGGATTTGATGCAGGCAATGTCAGCAATCGAAATCGAGCACAGGAGGTGCTCACGACTCACCGTCTGGATGGGATTTGATGCAGGCAATGTCAGCAATCGAAATCAAGCACAGAAGGTGCTCACGACTCACTCCCTGGATGGGATTTGATGCAGGCACTGTCAGCAATCGAAATCGAGCACAGGAGGCGCTCACGACTCACTCTCTGGATAGGATTTGATGCAGGCAATGTCAGCAGGGCTGATAATCCACCTTATTATCTGTTAATCACCTCCTGTACGCAATATTCAGACATCGCTCTTCTATTGATCCCATTCTTACCTTGTTTCCCTTTGTACTTGCTCATCAGGTAAATTGTCTAACCCTCTCATTATCGCACTTACATACTAAATATAATCATCAATGTCGCTTTTCATAAAAGGGTCTTGTTACTTACATCCTATAATCCGTCACCGCCCTGTTCAATTTCTAATACACAAGGGTATTCCTCACATGATTCTTCTCAGCTTTAGTCTCGGGTTTGGGAACAACATTTAATATTAGTACGTACCGTCGTATAGCAATGGCTAAACCAACTCGCAGCTTTGTAAATCAAATCCCACTTCATTCTTTTGAGTAGTGACACATCTAGCATTTCCGGGGAATCTTACTATATCATCGGTGTGCTTAAAGATATACCTGAAGTAGAGGATAAGTGGCAGCAAGGTTCAAGGGCCGGATAACCTACTCGTTCACTGCACATTCGATACAAACCTCCAAGTTATTCTGTTGGACGGTGACGAACAGCATTTTCAGTGCGAGGTTGTCGATTGATGCTGCCGTCTGTTTGATTAGCTCCCCGACCTGTTCCTGATGATTACCTTCATCCTTGTGAATAGCTGGATATGGCATCAGTCCCATGACTGGCTGCTGAATAACAAATGGTCTACCTTCAAAGCGCATGTAAGCGCGAGGGGGAGATTTGTAGCTGCTGAGCGGCTGCTGGAATTTCTTCTCCAAGGTATCCAAAGCGTTCTTGTTATTCTCCTCTTTGTCTTTTGTCCTGTCAAAGACTTGTGTAATAAGATCGTCAAATTTCATGAAGATCGCCACAACCGGAACTATTTTTCTCAGTTTCCGACAACCGTTTGGAGGGTTCAGATGAGCTTACCATTCCAGGCGCGATCCTCGTTGAAGAACTTCTTTTCTAATGGAAACAAAGGGCGCGATACATCCGGATCAAAGCAGAACCTAAGTGCATTCTAACTTGAGCCATGTCAAGGCAGGTGATAAAACGTACCAGATGACATGGATTTGATCGTCAACTTCCTTGGCCTTCGATCTCTCTTGAATGAAAGTCATCACAGCCTTGAGTTCCTCTTCACCACCAGCCTCGAATCCAGGAGAATCGTGGAAGACATAACCTGGGCTGCTCTTGAAAGTGAACGAACGACGAACATCGTGGATCCCCCGCTACAGTGTCGAAATCAGTCATCTACTCTAAGGAAGGTGCA
>Ga0307513_10010456_pt1 | contig 11632 bp, 14 predicted proteins | sample 15_EM_MG_FD_202174 | JGI IMG/M metagenome (GOLD analysis project Ga0307513, IMG submission 202174) | Populus trichocarpa ectomycorrhiza microbial communities from riparian zone in the Pacific Northwest, United States - 15_EM | ecosystem: Host-associated > Plants > Roots > Unclassified | place... | reverse complement strand
AGGCATCACATAACCTGCATAGAAGATATCAAGCAGCGATGAGGCGAGGCACTCTTCGCAAACCTAAGCCTCAAAGACCCTCACCATCACTGAGCTTTACGGGGTCCCAGGGCATTGGTTACTGAGATTGAGGAGATTGATAATGAACACGGATGATGAGAAGTCGATAATTACAAACCATGATGATGAGAGCTTGCTTTATAACGTAATTCTGGGCAAACTAAGCCACAGTCACGAGAATTTTTCCCTGGCTTACCCATAGGAACGGCCCGACGGCAAAGATGCACATGGAGCATTTGAAGGATTTGAAGGGTGAAGGTATTTTGGGGGGATACTGCCAAGTGACAGGTTGATCGACACCTTAATCTCCCCTGATGAGTCCCTGAGTATCCGGGCGTCAAAAACAAGTCAAAAAGGTACAAAAGAATCCAGATATATACCCGGAGAGCCTAAGATAGGGCCTGATAGACGCCCGATTCGGCGCTTGACAATCGACGGCAATCAGTGGATCTCGGGAAGACTCAGGGCATATATAGGAGACGTCATGCATCGTGGTTCCGCATCCGGCCTTCGTGAGTTGAGTCAGAGATTGAGACAGACCCAAAAAGTACACCAGTGTTCACATGCACTGCCTCGAACTCTTTTGGACAATGGGAAAATGCAACGGAACCTCCATTAAGTACTCACTTTGATTTGTGGATGGTCGCAACATTACATAAGCCGCCATTCAATATTCAGGAACTTAAGGTAAGGACGATAAATTCGGACCCAAGGAAAACGGTTCAAGACCAAGGGGCGGAAACAATAGGTCGCGATTGGGTGAAATCATAATAGGTACATAGTGGACGTGAATGATTGAATAATACAACACAATCAACAAAAGGCCAACAAAAGGCTTCAGAGAATTCGAGGGCGAGGCAGATGATCGTGTGAATTTTTTTGGTATATCCTCAATCCTGATGGCAGTGACTCGCAATCAAGCTTCGCCCACAGCTATCGTGTCATCTAGAAAGCACCAGAACAGGACCCTGTCATCGTGTATCTTGTTCCATTAAGGTGGGTTGTATCTCTGCTATTGTAGGGAAGTTCTCATAGATTCGCCCCCCCAGAATCTGGACCAAGCTCCGATCCACAAACCAACGTATCTATGGGAGACCGACGTTGCGAACAATGCGAGAACTGCTTCAGACATGTCGAGAGTGTCTATTGTGATAAGGCAGTCAAGAACTGCAACAAACGACACACCCCCCAACTTCTGACGTGCGCCAAGTGCAAGGAGGTCAGGTATTGTGTAAGTCCAGTCCTGCTCCATCGACAGATCGCTGCTTGGGATTGTGTATCGATTGATCTTTTGTGTCCCAGTCGAGAGCCTGTCAAAAGGAGCAATGGCGCATTCACAAAGTTGACTGCTATGCACATGTGAAACTCCTCCTGGCTGTGCATATACACGGCCCTAAGGTCGAGCGGACATTCAAGGCGTTTGTAAGGTTCTGTAAGAGTCTGAGCGGGTTTTTGGAGGTCCCAGCTATCAGCGCCCTCGAGCTTCGACAAGGGAAGGAACGGGTTGGTGCGTGTTGTCTGCCCCTTTCATGATCCCTTTCATAACTTTTATTCCTTTTTTAGAAACCAACGTCCTCTTCGTGATTGTCAGAGCAAAGGAAACGATTCTCACCACCACAGACGAGGGCGTCACAGGTGTAATAACATTCAGAGTCGAAGACCTCGAGTGTAAAACCATGCAGCAGATGCATCAATTCCTGGACTTTCGTGCGGGGCCGCGTGCAACCCCTGAGCTCACTGAACGCACCCTCTCTCACAGGAGTGGCCTGCTGCGAATATTTGTGCATGATATTAGCGGGATCCTTCCGAACCCTCTGGACGGCTATACCCTTCCGACAGATATCTCGAATTGGCCATCGACATATCATATGCAGTATGATGAAAACTGGCGTGATACATTTTTCTCGAGGATAGGACAGGATGATGGCGACGATCCGACCTCGATGGCGTTGATGGGGCCCGCCTCGTTTCATCAGATTGGGGAATCGAACATTGGTGACCTTGATCTCTCTGGTATCGACCTCGAGGAGATTTTTCCGCCGGAGCTGGTGGAAAAGCTCAAGCAAGTCCCCCCGCCTGAACCAACGCCGAAGAAGAAAAAGAAGAAGTCTAGACGAAATGCTTGATGTTGTACTTATACTGCAGAAAGTACATTACATTCCTCTCCATTGATCGCCATTACTGCCTAACTTGTACATTAATTTTTTGGAATACTGAATGTGCCTCGACTCCTTGACGGAAAGAGGAAAGGTCGGTGATGTTTCCTGATCTCTACCGCTAACGTATATGTCATGAAGACATGAGGAGAGCGTGCAGCTCGAGAATAAACTTCTCTGCAAGCAAATGAAGTATTGGAATATGCTGCCTCGTATACCACCGTGTTCGTCAAAAACCAAAAATTATGACAACTCTAAAGACCTCCACGAAGGGGATAACGCAGCAACGGTTTAAAATACTACGAGTGGACGAAAGACGCTGCCACTAGAAATCACTCTAAATTTAAGAAGAGGCTCCGACCCGTTGGGTCTACAGGCTGACATTTTATCGATGGTCCAATCTGAGGCCACAGCGGGAATTAGAACCCGGAGAGCAACCCACGAACGTGTCCACAAGCCTGTCAGAATTCAAAGTTTCGGATTATTTTTACCGCAAGACATCGTAAGCATGGAAGCTAGTCGGACGAAGCCTGTAATGAGGCTGTACCAGTCAGTCCATTTCAGAAAGGGTGAGAAATTCCAACACGCAGTACTACGCATACTCTGAATTCGTTGGAGAAGATATACATTTTATGAGATCTTCCTCCCGCAGTTGTTTTGCGAACCGATTCGCGACGTAGATCGCGACTGTGCAGGCAAAAAGATGAGGGTTTTCATTAGAGTTGCAATGTATGTAGTGTGACATACCGATCTCGAGTATCCACATGACCTCGAACGCAACCACCGAAAGAACCTTCACTAAGCCTAGTTTACGGCATATGCCTGCCCAACGGATCACCATTGTGGCACACTTCGTTGCACGATCACCGGAGTTGGCGGTGGCAAAGATGATTTGGAGACACCATGCACCCGAAGCAATCCCAAATACTATCTGTCCTAATAGGAGGGCGGCGAAGAGTTGTGAATGGCCAGGCTTCTTATTCATGCCTGCTGCATAGATACTAACTCAAAGTTAGCTGGGATGATAAATAGTCATCCGGAAAAAATGTTTATGTCACCCACCCGACGAGACTGGCCCCCCAGATAAACACACAATTTATCAAATGGAAGTAAATCGCTACTTTCTGCATGTCGGTGAGGTACTTGTCTAGGTTGTTGTCAGTAGTTTAGCTGGAAAAACAAACCGTCATTGACGGGAACTGACCAAGCTGATCTGCAATGGTCCAACTTGCGGAGCAGAATAAACTAGAGCAGACCAGAAGAAGGACCGCCGAGACGAGTACCGCCGTTCGAGCCGGAATGCATCGTAGGATGTAGACGGTAGGTGTTTGCGTGGCCTGGAGTGTTTCTGCAGAAGAAAAAACCGGAGAATTACGACTCGGAGAAGTTCCTTGTGTCGAGGGCATCATTCAGAGCGTTATCCAAGTTGACGAATTTGGAGAGTCGAAACAGGACCAGCCCGTTCGTTGTAGGATCAGGAGAAGCCTTCAAGGCGACTTCAACTTTCGTGAAAGTGCGAGGAGCGAAACAAGACCAGCCTGTTGCAGAAAGACCCCCAATAGTTGATCATCTGTTTAAATAAATTTCCGCTTGCAATATGTGGCTTCGGATCTTTTGTCGGCACTGCCATGCCCGTGATCAGGTTGTCATGGAGTTCAACATCCTTTGGGTCTTGAAATTCCTTTTTTTTTTCTGGAAAAATGTGAAATTGAGTATGTCTGAGGAAGCAAATTTTTATAGGGTGAAATTCAAACACTTGCTTTTTTATTTATTGGAAGATTGAAAAAAATCTGACTAACGACGACGGTCAAGAGCAGACTGACATCGTGATTGCTTTATCGTGCTCTTGCCAAACAACGCCTGATTCAGCCAACAAAGATTATGACAAGGCGGTTACCAACGTTCAAACGTTCACAGTTCATCCTTGGACTCCTCCGCCTCGTACAACCTGCAGTGCATCAAATCCTGAATATAATCCCAGCGATTGCTGCCAGAACTCGCAGACGGAGGCTGGACACCAGAAGTTTAGAGCAAGTTACGTGATAGCAAAGTGCAACACACCGAGAGATCGACACAAAGTGCTCCAAAAACTTAGGGCGTAAAGGTGTGGCGACGCGTTGTATCATTCTGGAGAGCCAACATCTGATTAGCTTGACAGACCACGCGACTCTCGTCGAAATCTACGTAAGAAGTTCAGGCCTTAGGTATGAGTCTCGTGCTTTTACGAGCACCCACCTTTGAAGAATCTGAAAGTTTTCTTCAGATCTACAGCGACATTCTAGATATATTGGAGTCAAAATACGCGTTTCAAATCTTTGTTGGATAGTTGGCAGACGTGAAGGTATGGAATCGCGTCCTAACACCCTAGAGAGCCAAAGTCTGATTGGCTTCATAAAAAGCGCGACTCGCATCGGAATCGCCTTCGAAAAATTATACTCATTGGGTGTCAGGTTCTATACCTTAAGATTTCGACAGGGACATTGCCGTATGAGAAGGACGCGTTCTTGCCTGGCAACCCAATCCTGCTCATAACAATGTCTTCAAAACCCCAAAATGCGCCATCGGAGGCTTCCACGCGTTTCTCTCTCTCTACTAGACGTTCGTCGACGCTCGGGTCGTCCATGTCAACCGCAAGTGTCTCAAAGCCAAGGGCGACATCCAACGCCTCACTGGTCAGCGGCAGCACCACCATTCGCAACTCTAGCAAAATCAGCACTTCTCGTTCTCCGAACGCGACTCCTGTGCCAGTTCCGTCTGTCAGTGCGAAGCGAACTTCAATACCATCTTTCAGCAAACGTCTTTCGGCACCTGTCCAAAACTTTCCTCGACTGGATCCAGGAAATTCAACTCCAGCGCGACCTCTCAATACCGAAAGTCTCAACAAGGCAGTGGGGTCACCTTCAGTTACAAGCTCCATGCGTATGGCTCGTTCAACGTCGCTCTATATGGCTTCTCCACCCACGAAAGCAATTCAAGAAGAGGACTCATCATTGGCTCGCCCAAGGGCACGCATTACCTCTATGACCCCACCGCGACGGACATCGACCAACCCTGCGACTCCATCAACCTCGAGCACTCTTTCGAAAAACCCGTCTTCGAGTTCTCTTCTCTCAGCTTCTCTTTCCATTAGTCTCACCACACCTAGCCCTCAATCGAAGGCTAAGCTTCAACCTATAAACACAGCTACCCCTCCCCCGAAGTTTGTCCTGGGGAATACCACACCTTCTAAGCAGCCCGCCGTCACTCCGAAAGCCACGCCGAAATCGACTCCTAAGAAACTTCAGAAGAAAGTTGGCTCGGAAGAGTGGTCATCACCGCATGATTCATTTGGTGGGCGTCATAACCCTACTAAGCTGCTAAGTAATGGAACGGGAACTGCAGTCGCGACGGACGGTGGACTGGGTAACGCGTTTTGGGACGGAGACGATATGTCGCTCGAGATGATTACTGATGTCAACGATGGCGACTTCGACGAAGAGGTATGTTCAGTCCTAATTTATTGATCCTTCCGATTCTTAATTACTTTTTTTAGATGGACGACGCCCTTCAGGACATTCTGAGGATGCATACGAAAAAGATTCTGCATTATAAACGTCTCCTTGAGCGTGCTCAGGCTTCAACGGCGGCACAATTACACGCTCTGCAAGCTCAAGTTCGCGTTCTCCGAGAATCCTCGCCAGCAATCACTTCTGCAACCCATACGCACCAGTTGTTAGGGTCTGATGTCGACGGGCTCTGTGTTTGTGGTGGAAAGAAGAAAAAGGGCTATTGGAGTGGGTATCGTGACGACGAAGAGTTCGACGATGCTGGTGACCTTGTGAGGGCCTTGAAGGGGGATGGGAATGGACAGTTCAGCGAGCTTGAGGTGAGGAAAGCACTCAGAGGACTGGCCAGGGAAGAACGGATGAGACTGTAGGCATCGTTTTCCGCTTTTTGCGAACCCCATACTTATGGGCTGTTAAAAGAATCGCGATTATTCTAGATTGTGGGGTTTATTCATATCTACTGTGACATTCCGCTAAACTATATCCTCCACAGCCTGCCTTCCTGGCGATATCAGCCTACAAATTCTACTCCTCGAGAAATACGCCAAATCAACATTTGATGTACTCGGAAACCTTGCGCCTGATCTAACCTTCCGTATTCTGAAGCACTTGTCCGTCCTTGAGCTCCTCGCAATTGAACCAGTATGTTTTTACTCTATGGCAACTCCAGTCTCTGAATACTCCTCCATGATCAGGTTTCGAGGAGATGGCAAGGCGTTGTTCACCATCCTGCGCTGTGGAAATACCACTGCCTGAAGATAACTGAAAATGACCCGAGCCCGGTCCAAGCACCTGCTAATCCGCAAGGCTGGTACGTTTTTGCGCATATATTTACATTTTCCCCATTTATTTAATTACTACCATCATTCTTCTTTTTGTCTGCAGGGAACCTCTTTATCGATCTCTCCACCATCGCGAATCCAACTTCCGGAATGCCCTGCCACAATCAATCAGGTTCCTCAATGGGCACACTAACTTCTGCACCACCCTGTTACTGCGCGGAAAGCGCCTCATCAGTGGTAGTTATGACGAGACGATCCGGTTCTGGGACATTGAAACAGGCGAGATGAAGAAATGTTTGCAAGTTAAGAAACCGGTTAGCTGCGTTGACTTCCTGGCAGAAGAAGGTGAGCACATTTGTTGAATTTTCGTTCTCGGACCCTGATTACAATTATTAGAGGTCTTTGTGGTTGGATTCCATGATGTCGGGTAGGTCTATCCTATTCGCTTGACGGTACTAGCATGCTCATACGACTTTTCGCAGTCGCGTACATCTGTTCTCCTCGGTCACATTCACCCCTCTTCAACAACTCGCGGGCCATCTCAACGGGATTCGCGCGGTCGCCCTATCATCCAAGAACCTCGTCTCTGCCGGAGCAGACAAGGCCCTCGTATGTTGGGACTGGCGCGCTGGGACCAAGATCGTGCGGTTCGGCCAACAAACGACAATCAATATTGGGGTTCAACTCATTGCTGGCGATGGAAGTGGTGGCGCCGGAGATGAAGGCGAGAGGGTGGTCAGTGTTACTATTGATGGTATCGTTCGGGTGTTTTCCATCAGTCAGTGTTCACGTTTCCTGTCAATTATTTGCGGAAGGTACTGACTTGCTTGTCGCTCTTGACAGAACGTCGAGAGATGATTTCGCAATTCAAACTTTCGGAACTCGGTGGAGGAGATCCTGTACTGAACTCAAAGTTATTCAATGTTGGTTCTGCTCCGAACAACATGCTACAGTAAGTCATGAATGAACTCCTTTGGCATTGAACCCGACGTCTCTTGATAGATGGTTCGCTGCCAAGGGTACTCAAATGACGGTACGTGGTAAAATCCTACCGCCTAAAACTTTTGTTGATACTTAATTCAGTGCGCTACGAAATCAGTGATCCTACACCTCCAATGGCAAGAAGGCGAGAACATGCCAATTGTAGCGACCGCGCTTACAGCAAACTCGCCCGTGTCGCTCACGAGCAGCCAAGGCCCACCACGCACTCGAACTGGCTCTATCCTCGGCCGTTCTACATCGTCTATCTCTACACCCCAACGGCGCATCTCGTTGGCTGCTCCGTCACAAAACAACGGCACTTCGCTTAACAAGTCCCGCTTAAGTGTTAGCGGACCGAGGACACCAACGACTCCTCTCTCTGCCTCGCCAAGGAATAGTACGCCCGCGCCTGGAGCATTCCCGATTCGCTATGGGCGCGCGACAATATTGACGGCGCCGCCCAAGTTGGTGGCTATTGTTGAGACGCCGGATGTAGCTGTGGGGGCAGTGGATCCAAGGAAGAGGCGTGTGGTTACTGCTACCCGGTTCAGTTCGCGAGCGGGTGCCGACAGACGGGTGGGTCATAATTGTCCTCACTTTGTATCGGAAACCCATGTTAACATTTCTTCCAGATTTTTATGTCTACTCATCAGGACAAAGAAAATCCCGTGCCCTCCAACGGCGATGCAGATCAGGACGACCTCCAATTCATTATGCAGCAACCGGCCCCACCGTCCGTCGACATTGACCATAATATAGTGCCTCTTACTGGTGCATGGGGTGCTTTGGGCGAGGTGACTATTGGTTCGACGGCTGGAGTCAAAGGCCTTCTTGGCCAGCTGCCGCCTAAATTTGCTGGCCTGGCCACACCAGAAAAAAACCCGATGTCAATGCAGCTCAGCCACGAGGAAGTTGTAATTGGGTGTGCCGATGGCACGATATAGTATGTTCCTCGAATTCGAAGCAACATATTTCTTTTTTCTGATCTGTTTTGTACAGTGTTATGAACTTTGTTGGATATCAATACCAGATCGAGAGAAAACCCCACACGGACGAGGAAAATGTTGGAGACGACGACGAGTTCACTAACTAGAGCCAGTCCCTAGATCCCGGCTGGACCTTATTGTTCCTTAATGACGATATGATATGATACGGCATGTGCTCTTTGCTATCTCGCTATGCAGTTGATTTATTTATGGGAAACGCTACGCCACTTCCTCCCTTCCCGAACAAGGACCTTTGTTCGTGATGAGACCACTGACATTGTTCCCGCTTTATTCCAGAGAAGGCCTTCTTTGGTCATAAAGCGAAAAATCCTCAACGCTCCGATGCCACTACCTCCTCAGAGAGCTTTTGTCTGGCTCCGGAACTTATCGATGAGAATCATCAATTATCTCGGTCTTCGTTTACCGCACCGGTATCATAACGATAGGGTCCTCCGAGACCTTAAGTTTTATTGGCTGTTGGCCGTATCGGACGATCTGACAGAAGAACCACGATGCGGCTAAGTCGGCGTCATTGAAGCTTGAGCGGCATTCGTCTTTTTCTTTTGACTGCCATTCGTGAAGCTACCTATCGTTCGAGGATATCAACACAAAACATGATGCACCGGCGTCAGCGTTTGCTCAATCAAGTTGAGGCATTGCATCCATGAACCGGGAAGGTTGCACAAGAGAAGGGTTGTGGATCTAGCAAAGCATGAAAATGCATTGGAATCATGTAGAAGACGGTAGCTAACAAGTGACGAAGGCGACGATGAGAAATATCTGGTAAGGTTCTTCGCAGGTCCTCGGCAACTGTCAGATCCCACCCCGCCTGGAGATATATCTCGGCGAAAAACACTACGTTCCTGCAATACCCGGCTCCAATGTGTCAGTCAGTGGCACTTACCCGCGGGTGAAAACGGGCTAACCCAACTCATAATACGACCATGTCCACTGAACACTGTCACAAATATGACTACATCATCGCAGGAGGAGGCATCGCAGGTTCCGTTCTTGCTCGCAGACTAGCCGATAAATACCCTTCTGCGTCAATTCTGCTCGTCGAGGCCGGCGGAAGACCAGAGGGACACCCCCTCATCGATCCTCCCATGGCATGCTTGGCAGCAGCTCATACCGAGCTTGATTGGGCTTATACCACTGTCCCGCAAAAGAACCTCGGTGGGCGAGCGCTTCATCAGGCCGCTGGTATGTACACACCCACAATGGAGTTTCAAACTGAAGTGTCCCCTAGGAAAGGTGCTGAGCGGAGGATCCGCTATCAACTGTGGTATTTGGACCAGGGGATCTGCCGCTGAATATGATCGGTGGGCAAACGTCGTAGGGGATGATCGGTGGAGTTGGAAATCAATGCTTCCGTTTTTTAAAAAGGTGTGTCTCCTTCGTGTGTCGCGATCCCTAGCTGAATACTTATCATCTGCCCATGTAGAGCGAGACGTTCGTTCCAGGAGAACATCCCTATATTCCTGCCGACCACGGCACGAACGGCCCCATCACGGTAGTCAGCGTTGCCTCTTCCCATCCAGAGCGTCGATACCCGCTTAAGCCAACTGTTGCTGCCCTTCTCACCTCTGTGGGCTATTCTCCCAATCCAGATGGGTCCTCTGGAAACGTAGAAGGATTCTCCGAAAGATGGGAAAGTTGGAAGGATGGCAGACGTCAGCCGGCGTCTGTCGCCTACCAGGTGGCTTCATGCCCTAATGTGACCATCCAAACGAACACTATGGTCAAGAGAGTCTTGTTCGAAGGGAAGAAAGCGGTAGGTGTGGAAGCGACTGATGCTTATGGTAACACCCTCGTCTTCAAGTCGGCCGAGGTTATTGTTTCTGCTGGCACATTCAGATCTGCGCAGCTTCTACTCGTATCTGGAATCGGTCCTACCGAGACGCTGCAGACTCATTCAATCCCGATCGTGCACGAAAACCCACACGTAGGCACAAACTTGCACGACCACCTCGTTGTACCTCTCTATTGGAAGCTCAAAATCCCCAACTCCGCTGAGGGTCCATCCGTGTTCCAGGGGCCTGTACACCAAATTGGTTTACCGGGCGACTATTTAGCTTTCTACCATGACCCAGAAGTTGCCATCGCGGCCAAAACTGAGGGTGTGAGCGAGGAAGAGGTCCAGTTCCTCGCCAACGAGAAAGTATGCCATACGGAGTTCTTGATGAACTACGCCGCAGCGGGGCTTGAGGCTACCCAACTCGAGAGCGACGGGATGACTGTTACGACGATGATTATCGACATGATCCCAACCTCCCGAGGTACCATTACCATTGCTTCAAGTGACATTTCCACGTATCCTGTCATCGACCCGAACGTATATACCACAAAAGCCGATCGTACGGCCGTCCGGAATGCTGTCCGAAAGATCCTTCACATGTTGACCGCCACCGAGTTGGGTAATTCGATCGTTGATCATGAGCTGACGGATTATCCTGGCCATTCAGACGAAGACATTGATAAACGGATGGCGCAGTTGGGAATGCCCTTCCTCCACGCGGCCGGAACCTGCTCGATGGGAACTGTTATTGATACGGAGTGCAAGGTGATTGGAGTGGATGGATTAAGGGTCGTTGACGCAAGCATCCTGCCCGTGCCGATATGCGCCCATTACCAGGCGGTCGTATATGCTGTTGCGGAGAGGGCTGCAGATTTTATTTGAATGTTGTTTCTAGTTCCATGTAGTTCAAGGTTTGATTTTGGGAGAAATACGACAGGGTATGCCATTGAAACCCTTCTCGGTACCGCCGTACCGTACTATCTTGGGGTCGTGTCGAAAGAGTTTTCCATCATCCCGTTAAGCTCGTATCTGCTCTAAACACCTACCTTGGACATTATTTCCCCAAAAGAAAACGAGGTTACAGCACCATCCACCGGCCCTCCTTATTAATCTCGCAAGGCTATATGCCGGTGTCAATTAACACCCGCACTGCTCTCGATCGTGAGGTTTATTGGTCTTTTCTGGAGGATGTCTGCGAAGAGGTCTGCGTACTCACCTTAGTACCCGAACCCCTGGGAATGGCTGTGAAAGTCGGGGCCAAGGTCAAGACGGCAGCGTCTGAGAGGGATAAGTATTGAAGGGAGTAGTATAACCCAAATATCCC
>Ga0307513_10010455_pt1 | contig 11633 bp, 14 predicted proteins | sample 15_EM_MG_FD_202174 | JGI IMG/M metagenome (GOLD analysis project Ga0307513, IMG submission 202174) | Populus trichocarpa ectomycorrhiza microbial communities from riparian zone in the Pacific Northwest, United States - 15_EM | ecosystem: Host-associated > Plants > Roots > Unclassified | place... | reverse complement strand
TGTACCTAAAAAATGTGAAAAATACCAATTTATCCCAATCAATATGATAATAACCAATGAATCATATGGAAAAAGACTGTATTACCCCTACTAGCAAGTCATTTGATTTTGTTTGAGATTGATAAAATGATCGTTTCACTATTTTAATCCACAATGATCTATGTTTTGGTGTATAGTGAATAACTGGACCTTTTAGGTTTTTTTTAATATAATATTCACAATTACTATATTTGCAATGCTTTTATAAAATTTGCATAATGAATCTCTTGACTACTTTCTATGTTACATGGGCGTAAGAGTTAACTTCTATTCATTTAGTGAAGTAGTCAATGCCCACCAAAATAAATGTGTATGTTGCTTGGTTTGGGATTGTTTGGCCCTATGACATCTAAACCCTACATATCAAAAGGCCAAGGTGAGGTCATATTGAATAGCAGTGTTGAAGGTGTATTTATCTTATCACTATATATCTGACACTTATGGCACTTTCTGACATAGTGTGCATAGTCTCTCTCCATGGTCAACTAGAAATACCCTGATCTTTGTATTTGGCTTACCATCGTATGGTTATTGGCATGGGTGACACAGATCTCTTCGTGCACCTCTTTCAAGGCTTGCTCAATCTCATTCTCATTTAGACACCTAATTAGAGCCCTATCAAATGACCTTTTATATAATTTTCGCCATCCAAGTAAATGTTCATAGTCATTCTCCTTAAAGTCTTCTTGTATGTCTTAGAAACCCCTTGAGAGTATTCTTGTTGCTGGAGAAACCTCTTAATGTCATTATACCACGATTCTCCATCTAGTGTTTCTTTAATTATGCAGTAGCGAGCTTGGAGGTTTCTAACTTTGATAACTAATGGTTGGATCCTACTCCTAGTAACAACTTGTGTCATTAGAGCTAGGGTTGCCAAGGCATCAGCAAACTCATTCTTATCTCTACTCATATGGGTGAATTTGAACTTTTCAAATTCATTGGCTATCTTTAGGAGATAATTTTGACATGGCTTCAACTTCTCATCCTTGGTTTGTCACTACCCTTTTACTTGGCAGATGATTAGCAGGGAATCCCCAAATACTTCAAGCTTCTTAACTTTGAGTTCTAATGTAATAGGGTATTGCTTCTTTTCTAGGGAAATTATTACTGCTCCAGCCCTATTTCCTAATATTTTTACTGCTCCATCAAAGTGAAGGGTCCACCAATCACTCTCCTCATTGTCATTCTCGATTACCGGCACATCTTCATCAGGGAGGTCAAAATTTAATGGCTTATAATGTTCCACCGTATGATTTGCAAGATGGTTGGCAATCTCACTTTCTTTTACAGCTTTTCTTGTCATAAAGACAATGTTGTATTATGCCAACAACACTTGCCACCTTTCTATTTTACTTGACAGGTAAGGCTTTTTCATAGATGTACTTAAGCAAGTCCAACTTCGAGATCAATCAGGTTATGTAGTTAGCAAATACTATTTAAGTCTTTTTGCACTCTACATTAAAGCACAATATAGCCTTTCAATTGTTGTATACTTGGACTTATAGTCATTGAGTTTTTTACTCAAGTAGTAAATTGCTTGCTTTTTCATTTTTGACTCGTCATGTTGACCTATCACACAGCCCATAGTTGTTTTTGTCAATGATAAATACAAGATCAAAGGCTTTCCTGGTGTTGGAAATGCTAGTAGTGGTGGGTTTTGCAAGTACCATTTTATCTTATCAAAGGCTTCCTGATAATCATTGGCCTATACTCCAGGATTTTTCTTCCTAAGCAAGTGGAAAATCAGCTCACATGTCACTGTCAGTTGAGATATGAACCGGGCTATATAATTTAGATGCAAAATGAAACTTCTTACTTCCTCATCTATCTTAGGTGCCAGCATTTCGTGGATGGCTTTGGTTTTATTTAGATCAACTTCTATTCCTCGGTCATTTACTAAGAAACCTAATAGTTTTTATGTCCTTACCCCGAATGAGTATTTTGCAGGATTTAGTTTTAGCTGGTATTTTCATAGCCTCTCAAACAGTCTCCTTAACACTTGCCATATAATCTTTTTTTTTTGCAAGTATTTCATCCACATAGACCTCCACTTCTCGGTGCATTATCTCATGAAACAGAGTGACCATTTCTCCTTGATATGGAGCCTCGACATTCTTCAATCTAAATGACATCACTTTATAGTAGAATGTTCCTCAATGTGTGATAAATATGGTCTTCTTTTTGTCTTCTTCTATTATTCTAATCTGGCTGTAGCTAAAGAATCCATCCATGAATGAATATGTGGCATTCTTTGTAGCATTATCAACTAGAACGTCTATGTGAGGTAAAGGAAAGTTGTCCTTTGGGCTTGCCTTATTCAAGTCTCTATAGTCCACACACACCCGGATCTTGCCATCCTTTTTGGGGACTACAACCACATTAGCTACACATTGAGGATAGTGGGCAATATTCAGAAATCCTACATCCCACAATTTCTGTATTTCTACCTTTACTTTAAGTAATATATCTGGACATATTCGTCTGGTTTTCTACTTGACTGGTTTATTTCCCTCTACCAAGGGAATCTTGTGTACCACTATGTTAGTGTCTAGACTGGATATATCTTTATAAGTTCAGGTAAAAACATCTGCATACTCATATAAGAGAGAGACTAGCCTATTTCCTTCCTTGGTTGTAATAAGAGTGCTAGCCTTCAACTCCCTCTTTTCTTGCTCAGTTCTTAAATTGATGACTTCTAGCTCTTCACTATCAGGTTTCCAGGTTTTCTTAGAGTTTTCTACTAACCTAGTAAACTCCTTCATATCTTCTTCTTCCCATTCTTCATTACCCATTGCAATAATATTATCAAAGTTTGGTGAATTATTTTTAGTGTTGTGGTTTTATGAATCATTAGGACTTTTAGGATTCCTAAAAGTGCAAGGTGTGCTCTTGTAAGTGTGTTATTTATAAAGAGACAAAAGGATAAAGACACATTATGGACACAAGAAAAATGTATGATCTTCTTAAAACAAAGGTGCTCATTTAATATAAGAAGTCTTGTGGCATCATAAGCCAAATTACTAACAAGACTAGAACAAGTCAAAACAAGGAAAAACAAGTTAGACATTCAACATGATCAAACAAGAGTAATTACTTTCTGAACATAATAGAAACAAGCTCTATCTTTCAGTTCTGGTACACCTCTCCATCAACCAATCTTCATAGAAAAGCTCTTATAGAATGTTCATCAGTGGCGTGGATAGAAAGCTTTGGCAGAGCTTCATCCTTTATTTCCACCTCTACTTCCTCTATTTGTCCCTCTTCTTGGCAATACAAGGTGTTGATGTGAATATCTGTTATGCCAGACCTAATTACTTTTATTGACCTTGGAAAAGATGCTTAGAGCGATGGGATGGCAAGTTCCTCTTCTTCTAGCTCTCTTCCTTCAATCCTTGCCATTCTTGCCTCCCTTATAATCTGGGCAGCCTGCTTGTAATCACATTTCTTAGGCTTATATCCAAGCCCAAACCTTTAAGCTGCACACTTTAACTTCATCATAGTGATTTGTCCAGGCATTCCAGTCCTAGGATCATACTAGAAAGGAATCTTATTCATTAAAAAGCATTTGGCAGTCATCCTTGCTGCTTCTGGGATTCTTGGCTTTCTCAACGCTGCACCCTCGGGAATCCATTCGGCATTTACGATTTCAAAGGCATGAATATTCTCATTCCTACAGTCTTCGGCCCCGATGAAAGGTATGGCCACGTTTCCGATCATGGAAACTATCTTTTCAGCTTTGACAATTATTAGCATCTCGTTCATGATGTATTTCAAACATTGGTGTAGTGAAAAAGCCAATGCTCCAGCTGCATGAATCCATGGCCTCCCCAATAATATATTATAGGAAGAGTGATTGTCCATCACTTGCAACGTCACCAGGAACATATATGACCTTACATACAACTCCACTTCAAGGTCCTTACTATTTTTCATGGCAAACCATCATATGATCATGGTACTGAGTTTAATATGCGACTCATCGACAAGCATTTCTTTCAACATATGCCTCGACAGCACGTTCAGCGTAAAGCCATTATTGACTAGTACTTTTCCAATTAAAATGTCTCTACACCATACTGTGATGTATAATTGCTTATTGTGCTAGTTGTTGCAATGTTGCAGTCGCACAAATTAATTACCCTAACTTAAAACACAACACACAAGATAGTATAGAGCAAGCAAATGGTCGATCTCACGAGGAAGATTCAAGTCAGATTTTAATGCTAGATGATATGCAATTTTGGGGGGAGGGGGTTTGGAGTTATCTATGCTATGTTATAGTAAACAGAAAGAAACAATCAATGCTAAATAAAAAAAACCAAAATTTATCAAGAAAAACATACTTTGGTCGCAAGTAAATGTCCACCTACAGAAATCAGAACTGATCATGGAAACGAAACGTCAATTTATGCTCTGAATATTTATCTTTTTTATATTAATTAGTTAACAGATCCACTGTATAACTAATCCTAACCATCAAACAACCACAATGTCCGCACTAGTAATTTAATTCAATGACAGCCTTAAGAACTAGATGAGTTGATTAATCTAGACAATATAACTGTCCATAGTACATGTTTGATTTGATCAATCAAATGTTTTCCCTAAGATTACTAATCTGGATCTGCCACAATTATTAATCTTAGTTGCTTCACAAGTTTATATACCACAACTTCAGTTTTAATAGCAAACTCAACAATAGATTGTTCACAATAATAACTTAGAGTCCGCTCTAACAATTAAAATAAACAATCATAGGAAATAAACATAGGAGAACAAACATATTCATTCATCATATAAACTGAAAAGAAAATGTAAAATAAATCTCACAGTTCTTGAGATCCAAAGGTTTTTGTGTCCTTGCAACCAAGAAAAATAGTTTAGCCTTGTATGTCTACTAAACAACTAATAAAAAAGAAAGAAGAATGCATGATTTTGGGTTTCATAGAGGAAGGTGTGTTTTTTCTCTCTTGGCTACCCCCCTCTTTCTTTTTATATCTTAAGAAACCCTAGTCCATTTTCTACAAAATAGTCTTTTCCTAAGTAGACAATTTACATTTAAGTATTTCAATACCTATTTTCCTAAAAAATGAGAAATAGCCTTGCATAAAATCTTCAAGCTTTTCCTTTTGACTTAGATGAGCTAAATTGCCAAAATAAAGACTTAGATGTCGGTTTGGATGCTTTGGATGTAATTTGGACTTGTTTCTTCATAAAACCAATTTGCTGGCAGAATTCATGTGTCATCTTAGAAAAATCACATCTCTCTAATATGAGCTCTTTTTCTATTGAAATTTGGTAGGCTGATAGGTCTTCGAGTCAGGAATCCAACAAAATTGAGTTTGCATCAAATGAACTTATGTAGCTCAAGATATTGAAATCGAAATGGTCGAAGGTCAACACTGATAGAATATGATATTTAACTTTGAAGGCTGCGATCTCCATGATCTTTCTCTTTTTATTTTTCTTGCCATATATGTACAAAATGGTATGGATGTTAGCTTTCTAATGCCATTGGAATAACTTAGTTTCAACTTCTAGAGCTCAAGTTCTGCATAAAACATCGATCGGAGGTAAAATCTGCCAATTATCTCCAATTTACTTCTTTTTTAATCTTACATCCAAAAGTGCCTTCAAAACATAAAACAAAGAATATCAAGGCATTATATATAAAACATATGCAAAATATTAGGTAAATATGAGTAAAACTATTAAATAATATGGTTGCATCACTAGTACTATTGGGACCCATTTCATCTTCAGTGAAGTACATGTAATTTGAGGTCAGGATTCTTCCAACCAAATGTTTCATAGCTTCTTGATTGATGTCTTAAGGCACGTATGCCTCATTCAATACCTTTTGCAAAGCCTTACTGTATGGTTCGGAGCTCAAAATCAAAGACAGCAGCGATATTCTAGCAATAGTTTTCTTGAGCTGCTCGACAACAATGTATTCATTATATTTCATCAACTTCAAGATTTCATTGGTTTCTTCTTCCATGACAAGTTTGTTTATCTTTTCAGTTACGTTGACCACCTCTTTACCCTTGGCTTTCCTTTGTTTTTCCAGTTCTTTTGAAGTGAAACATCTGCCACTACAAGTCAAACCTCCGACTTTTGCTAGAAAAATAGGTGGTTGTTAGGTGCTTTGAAAGGAGTATCCATAATTATATGGCAGGGCACTGCAATCTTCTTTATGTGTTACTGCTGGTTTAGACAAGATTAACTTGGGTGGCCCACCTGCAGTGAACTGCACTCGACATATTTTTTTAGTAGGTGCCTTCATTATAAACACATCTTCACTCGTTGTTTTTTCAACTCGAAGCAAACCTTGGTTTATCATTTGCATCCCTTTATTGCACAAGCCTTTGCACTGACTAATCAAATGGCCTTCTTCACCGTGATGCTTGCAGCACTTCACACTAGCTCCTTCGTACCTCGTATTTACCATCATTTGGTAAATTTTATCTATTGGCACCCTCAAGCTCCTTGGGTGTTCTACCTCTAGCATGTTTACTTACCCACTACTCGAAGCATGATTGGGTAAAGGGTTCGTATTTACGTTAGGGGAGTCTTCAAACATTATCTACCCAACTTTGATCAGTTCCAGGAGCTTTCTCTTGAAGGCATTGCAAGTATGAATGTTATGTTCTACAATATCGATATGATACTTACAAGTGAGATCCGGCTTATACCAGTTAGGATAAGGTGGTTGTAGGGGTGCCAAAGGTACAAAAGCTACTTGTCCAATGCTTAATAGCTTCTGATACATCTTATTTAGGGGTAGCAGTAATGGAGGTAATTGTTCCTAGACTCTTTGGTAGGTCTTCTTTGGGAAACTTTCAGTTTGGTTTTTTACTTGGCTATTTTGGGGCTCAAGTTTTCTGGTAGGGATCAGGGAGTTGAAGTTGACATTGGTGATTTGGGATGAAGGGGATGAAGTGTTGTATCTTTGAAATTGGCTTTTCCTATCATTATAGCTATCTTCGACATGATCAACCTCTCTCTTTCTCCCTTTAAAGCCTCTTTTCTCTATAGATGTATAGATTCTACCAACCTTTATTCCTTGCTGCCACCACCATATTATGAGTAAACTACTGCTTCAAATTACCCATCATATACTCGTAGTACGACGCCTTGAGCGTGTTGGCAAATAAAGTAGTCATTTCTTTATGTAAGAGTTGGGGATGCACTTATATCGCCAGATCTCTCTACCTCTGGGCATATTCCTTTATGTTTCTTTATCCCCTTTCTTTATATTGGACAAACTAGTTCTTTTAGGAGCAATGTCCATATTGTATTTATATTGCTTGATGAAAGCATATACAAGATCTTTCTATCTACGGATCTTGGTGTTGTCTAGTCTCATATACCAACTCAATGCCACCCCACTCAAACCATCTTGGAAAACGTGCATTAGTAGCTTCTCATCATGTATTATCTCTGCCATTTTGTTGTAGTAGGATTTGAGATGGGTAATGGGGCATTGTGTTCCGATGCATTTGATGAATTCAGGAACTCAACTTCTTTGGCACTACCACATTCGGGACTAGACACATCATTGCGGCTTTGACTGGGTCATACAAGTCTACCCCTTCAATAGTCCTGATTCTAGCTTCCACTGTTGTCATCTTATCTTGATTAATTTCGTTAGATGATTTGATCAGAGATCTAAGTAAGGGGTTGATTGTGTTTAAGAAAAAATAAAAATCATGCTTACCGCATCATATCCAAGGAAAGATTGCCTTGGCTATGTGTTTCTTTGAAGTTCATTTTAACCGTGCCATTAATTTATCAAGTATCTTTTCAACTTATTTGTAAGCCATTAATTGTTAGTGGATTGTTCATCTAGTTAGTGTTGGGACCTGAATAAGGAGTTTCACAACTCAATAATTTTTTAGTTTTATTTTTTTCATTTATTTATATTTCTTGACCTTTTTTTCTAGAATTGCTATTTTTTATAAAAATATAAAAGTTGAATAAAATACTATGCTTGACTCATGTTTGTCTTACTTTGAGAAGACTCATTGACTTATTATTGACCTCTTTTTTTTGCTAAAAACATTGTTAGGTCTATATTGTTCCTTAAAGCTAGTATACACTTCAACCTAACCATTAAAATCCAAGTTTAATCAAGACATTATGCTAACTTGCTGAAAACTCGTCGACTCATTTCTAAACCCATTTTGAGGTTAAAAATGTCATGTTAGGTCTACTTCAATCCCTAAAAACTATGAGACATGTTGACCTAACTATTAAAACCCAAGCTTTATCAAAATACAATGCTAACTTGAAAAAATAAATCATAATCATTATCTTTTATTTTTAAAATTAAATATTTACACATACATGCATACGTAAAAAGGTGAAACCATGGTTTTACGGAATAAAACTAATGTTAATACAAATCCAATAAAAATAAATAAAATAAAAATATATGAATGATTAGTAACCATGCATGAATAATGAAATGTGCATTCTTTTGTATTTTGAATAGTAACACAAGCAAAACTTACAAGATCAATAAGAAAGAAGGAAGAAGGATTAGGCTTAACTTAAAGCTAGTTCCAGATAAGGGATAAGATGTTATGATGGCTACTGGTGGTACAAATGATGCCATGTTGGAAATAAAAGGTTTTTTGGGTGGTTTTTTCTTCCTAACTCTGAGTTTTTGATGCAAACCCAGTGGATATAAAGATTTAGAAATCCATAGTGTAATTGATCCTTCCTAAAAACTAAATTCAGGCTTGTGATTGAATTTTACATAACAATAACTTGTGCCGATACAACAAGACTATAAGTAACTAAACCCCCACTCAATGCCTATAAAAGACATAAACAAGAGGCATGAAAGACACCATGAAACTTAGTTAATTTTTCAATAAATCAGAGTAGATCAATAAAAAGCAAAAAAAGTATGAGCAAAACCTCTCTCACACAATAATAATTGTTGAAATCAAAGTTTATCTCTTAAAAAAATATAAATAGAAGCTAAATAAACCTATTTATAAAAGGTAAAAACATTATTAATAATATTGGAGAAATAATAAAAGAGTTCTAAGTAAAGTAGGAAAAAGAATCTTAAATCAACTTGTAAGCTAATATAATTCTTGTATAGTAGCTTATAGACCTTATTACAAGGCCTTCCTGATGTTCTATTGCCCTAAAATTTTAACCCAGTATGGAACAAGATCTTTGAAAACTCATGGTAAGATTTTAGTCTGATCCAACAATCATATTGAAAATTATACTTGTTAGTAAAAATATGTATTAGAAAAAATAAGCCTCTAACCGTGGAAATTAATTGGCCCATGAAGTAGATGTAAAGAGATTAAATTAACTAAGGTCTGATCATCACTCGTTGAAGATGTAGCCTCAATGAAATTCATCTTGGCCCAAATACTCTGAATAAGCCCATTGAATGTATCTTTGAGCCTTTTTGTTATTGATCTTGTGATTGACCTAATTAGAACTTGCAATAGATCTTTTAGTGTAGTCTTGATTGTATTATCCCCTCTCTTCTTAAAATGATCCATTCACGAATCATCACCCATCAAATAAAAAGAGATAAAAAAAGTATTAAAAGTAGCATTAACACCATACTCACTTGGTATATCCACTTTATATGTATTATCGTTAATTCTATCGAAGATTTGGAATGATCCATCTACTCTTAACATCAACTTAGATCTTTTTTGTTCATGAAATCTCTCCTTTTACATATACATTGAAATTCAATCATCTAGTTCAAAATAACCCTTTTTCGCCCTTTATTAGCTTTGAATGCATATTGCTTGGTCTTTTACATTTTCATGAAGATCCTTTACTACATGTGTTTTTTGTCATCAAAACTAACCATTTTATCAATAGGTCAAGGTAACAAATCCAAAGGAGTCAAATGATTAAAGCCATAGAAAATTTCAAAAGGGGAATAATCAGTAGTAAAATGCACCATCCTATTATAAGCAAATTCAATAAATGGCCAACAATCTTCCTAATTTTTCAAATTCTTTCGAATGATAGTTCTTAATAATATAGTTAAAGTCATATTAACTACTTCAGTTTGACCATTTATTTGTGGATGGTAAGTAGTAGAAAAATAACAATTTTGTTCATAATTCTCTCCATAAAACCTTCTAAAACTAGCTAAGAAATTTAACATTACAGTTAGACTCAATGCTCCTAGGTACCTCATGGAGCCAAATTATCTCTCTAAAGAATAAGTCTAGTATGTTAGTTACATTATCGATTTTATAACTAGATATTAAATGTGTCATCTTAAAAAACCTATCCATAATTACAAAAATAGAATTTCTACTCCTTTTTTATTTAGGCAAACCTAGCACAAAATCCATAGATATATCAACCCAAGATTTCTTAGATATTAGTAAATGAGTATATAAACTATAAGGTAAAACTTTAGACTTGACTTGTTTACATGTTATGTATCAATTACAAGTTCTTTTCACATCTTTTTTCATCTTAGGGCAATAAAAATGCTCATCCAAAACATTTAAAGTCTTAGCAACCCCAAGGTGTTCCATTAATCTGCCCCCATGAGCTTCACGGACTAGCAACTCACGCATAGAACAATTAGGCACACGTGATATATTTTCTTTAAATAAATATTCATCAACCCTATAAAACTTATCAAAGGCTAAATATTCACATGCAACATATATTTGGCTGAAATCATCCTAAATATATAAATTTTTCACATACTCAAATCTTAATAATTTAGTGTTTAGAGTTGAAAGAAGCACATACATTCACGACAATGCATCAACTACTATACTTTTCTTACCTTGTTTGTACTTAATCATGTATGGAAACGTTTCAATGAATTATACCCATTTGGCATGCCAAGAATTTAGCTTTTATTGGCCCTTAAAATATTTCAATTACTCATGATTAGTATGGATCATGAACTCCTTAGGCAACAAGTAATGTTGTCAGGTTTCCAAAGTTCTTACTAAAATGTAAAGCTCCTTATCATATGTAGAATAATTCAATGTTACATCATATATATATATCTTAACTATCTTAGTTAAAGTTGTGGCTAGTGTACTAAAAAACTTAACAAATCTCCTATAAAAACTAGTCAAATCATGGAAACTTTTTACCTCAATGATTGACTTAGATGTGGACCATTATTGGATAGCCCTAACCTTTTTCATCATTCATCTTAATACCTTTTGCACCAATACCATATCTAAGAAATAAAATCTTTTTCATGCAAAACTCACACCTTTTCAAATTAACATATAAATATTCTTTTCACAGAACAACCAATATATTCCTTAAATGCTCAACATGCTCCTTTGAATTTGTATTATAAATCAAATATCATCTAAATAAACCACAACGAACTTACTTATAAAATTGCACAAAACATGGTTCACTAATATCATGAAAGTACCAGGTGTATTAGTAAGTCCAAAAGGTATAACTAAGCACCAATACAAATCATATTTAGTTTTAAAGGTAATTTTTCATTCATCTCCCTCTTGCATTCTTATTTGATGACTTCCACTTTTCAAATCAATCATATAAAATATATAAGATCTATGCAATTTATCTAACATGTGATCAAG
>Ga0307513_10010454_pt1 | contig 11633 bp, 13 predicted proteins | sample 15_EM_MG_FD_202174 | JGI IMG/M metagenome (GOLD analysis project Ga0307513, IMG submission 202174) | Populus trichocarpa ectomycorrhiza microbial communities from riparian zone in the Pacific Northwest, United States - 15_EM | ecosystem: Host-associated > Plants > Roots > Unclassified | place... | reverse complement strand
GACCTCTGGGGGACACCATTGATTGGTCAGTTTGAGATCGCCCGACATCCAGCCCCCCAGACCCGGCGACCTCCGTGGATATCCACAATTCGATCTCCTACGGATATCCCCTAGATTCGTCGTGTAGGCGACGCTATGCGAAGCTAACCAGAGATATGACAGGCTAGCCGCGCTAGCCATCAACTATGTGTGGTAATGTCACCAGTCATATGGAACCGGAATTCCCACACCTGCTTTCACCTCCCAAACGGTTTCCGCTATAGCTACCCTCCTTTGTATTACGAGTTATTCAGATGATATAGTACATGTGTCTATCCGAAAATTGGTTCAAGTAGAAGGTAGTACACTCCTCGAGCACGTTTTCCGATGTCCAGTTCTCGGGAACCTTTGATCCAAATTTCGGAAAGAGGTGCACACTTCGCCTGATCAAGGAGATAGGGACAATGCTCGCAACGCGATCTCCACTATCGAGTGTACGATTTAGCCTCAACATACCATGATCAGGGTCAGGCGCTAGGAACTTTGAAAACCATTCGATGTATGCGAGGTGTTCATCCGTGCTCCCTGGTAATGCAAATATTACCCGAACTTGGCCCACCTGGTACCCTTGACGTGAGTCAGCTTCATGGCACACCATTGGAGCGGGGGGGCGCACCTTGTAATCCGGTTTCCCCACCTGATTCAACATTCAGGAGGGCTGTGTCAAAATGTGCGGGAATCAATTTCCCCCGCTCTGATTTGCGTGCTGGCCGTACGTGAATCGCATCCAATGTGGCGACCTTTGCCTGGTTTGAATCAGCGGTCGCAACATATTTGAGTTTATGATAGACAGGCAACGACGTGAAGGGGAGGTTCACATATAATATCCGTTGCTCAAGTTGATGCCTGGTGAGCGTGTTGAGCAAATATATATTCTATATATACATTGTACTCTACCTTTCCTTGGTAGGAGAATAAGCTTGAAGAGCGTTGATGGTGGTGGGGAGAGAACAAGAAGCGATATCAAATTAGTGTGTCTAGGGACAGGTATATATACTAATTTGATGGTGTGCACAGACCATGTTTGGTCGTGTTTGATCCTAATGATCAAAGTGCGCTGTCTATAGTCCGGGCCGATTACACATCGTGATATCGTAACTCCGGAACATGGAGCACCGGTCCGGGTCGGCTATTCAGCCAGAACCGTGACCGGTTCTGGGAGTCGCGTGTTCGACTCCGAGTTGGACACATAAAGTTTCAACAGAGCGGGGTACCAGTATGTTGTGAAAGGAGGATGTGACGGCGAAGTGCTTCCCGGAACTTCACAATATCGTCCAAGTCGACGGCCTTGACTGATGGCCACTTTGTAATCGTTAGCGTCCCGTTGAATTCCATGGGCGTTGGTCGTAGTACAACATTTGATCGGGTGCTGAACTGCCAATTGAGGTAACTTTGATGCTGTAGTACCTTTTCCTTCCGTTCCAACCAGACCGTCATCTGGCCGTACTCATCCCGGTGGTTTGTCGCACGATATGCATCCTTTGCGAGGTCAATGTGGAGCCGCTCGGTGTATTCTGTATTATAATTGTCTGTTGTCCCAAATAATTGAATGGATTCGACGTAGTGGGCCAGCGAGTGTAACTTGGGGAGATTGAAATCATCCCGAACGCCGAGATCAACAAATACTTGCTTGTGTTTGTGAAACCGTTTGAGGGATTGTTTTAGGAGGCGAAGGGTTTCGGAGGTGTGAAGTGGGTATTGAGCAAGGTACAAAAAGTCAAGAAGGGAGCGGATGGAGCGGATGAGGGGGAGCGGGGATCTTCTATCTGGGAGTTTCAAGTCCACGACGAGTCCAAGAAGGATTCGGCACATGTCCGCATGCTCTTTCCCAGTTAGACGGGAAAAAGATGAGATTCCCTTTGAAAAGGAACGGACATTGTGATTCGGGGGGAGGCATTTGGAACGGGCGTCAATTTCCTTCTGGCCAAACACGTTTGTGACCCAGGATATAAGGTGCTTCATCACGCCCTGGTACAGCTGATGCAAGATGTTGGGAGTGATTGCTAGATAGATGTCTGAATGTGGGAGGGATTCCCAAAACGGATGGACGATCGGCTTGATCCCAGCATCAGCACATGTGGACGCATACCCGCCGGGATCGTTCTCGAATGTCGACAGTGCCTCCAGGACTTTTGCAAGGTCTCGATACTGGTAACACTCCTCCAATTTCCCAAGCTCCCCCCGCTTCGTAGGGCATTTGGGACAATCGCCCATTTTACACCCAGAAACGAGCACTTGTTCGGGGTAGTCACCGACGAAGCAAGCAAAGAGCAAAAAAGTCCGATGAGTGACACCATCACCGGATGACATGAGAACACCGGTTTCCCCCGCAGACTTCAGTGGTTTCAGCATATGGGAGACACAGTAGTGAAAGAGGTTTGCGACCATCCGGCAGCGGGATGCTTTGTTCTGTACGTGATGGAGCGGAGTTGTTGGAAGATAGCCGAGGAGAATGTGAGTGCGTTGTGATGGCTTCCGTCGGAGTTCTTTTGGGATGTTCCCAATGGTCATGTAGACCGGGTATGCCGATTTTGTCCCGAACATAACTACCCATGTCTTGTCGGAGGAGATGAGAATTGGTATAATTGTGGCGCCAGGGGAGGTCTTCTCAAGTTCCTCCTAATTGTCATCAGAAGTTTGTATCTCGGCGAGGAAAACAGAACCTACTTGAAGTTTCCACCACCATTTTCCGGTGTTCATTTCAGAATAAATTCGGGTCTTTTTGTCGGAGGATGTGTAATGTTTCTCTGGGGCATGGGCCAAAAATGGTGCAAGCTCTGGGTTGCCATAGAGCATACGAACACACTGGACAATATCCCGGTGGTAAAATTCATACTTCTGACCTGCGATCGTAACTTCCTCCCGAACAAACTGAGGAAGCCCATTTGGGAGCTTTTGGTCAATGATGCGGTTGAGTTCCTCTGCGCTTGAGAATGAAAGGCCGAGATTTTCGACGACCTAGGAGGGTATCACTACTAATTCGTCGGATCTGATGACGACGTTTGACTTACACCATCAATCTTCAATAGCTCTGACAGCGCCGTCGAACTTGGGCCACGTAGTTTCGCCCACCGAGCTAACTCCCATTCCGTGCGTGTGGAGAATGGGGCCCATTCGCTTACAGTGGCATCTTCCACACCAAGGGCATGGGAATATCCCACGTACCCCACATGCTCCGGGCGTACCGGTAGTGCCTCCCCAGCTCTACCACCAAACTTGACGAAAACTCGGCTGTCTGCAGACCATTTAATAATCCTAACGTAGTTTGCCATGGAGTGGAAATACCTACCCGTCTGTGTGCTCGAAAGTCCAGAACACCCGGAGTTTTCAGGATTGGGCAGTGGTGGCACCGGCTGTTGTTGTGACTCGTCTTCTTCATCAGAAGTCTCGGATACAGTGTCCAAATCAATGGAAGCGGCAGATTGGTGGGGTGGGTGGTGAAATACTGTCTCGAGGGATTGGTCGATGTCCCCCCCTCCATCTTCAAACCCGGCATCGTCATCCTCGCTGTCCTCATTAAGAGACATGTAGATGGCCTCGTGAGAATGGGATGGAAAAATGTCAGACTGGGGTACGGATTCCTCGCCTGCAACGTCAAGCATCTGAACGTCGGGAGTAATAGGGTAGGATGCAGGCGGAGAACTGGAGGGCTGGTCGACCGGGGTGGTGGTATATCTGTACATTAACCCATCTTGCAATTTCGTACAGCGAGGATCACGAGTGAGTCGCAAATGGGTTACATAACCTTTGGAGGTGAATTCTTGCCCACATCCAGCACATATGTTTGTTGCGGAGCTCATTTGAGCGAGATAGAGCGTGACAGCAGAAGAGGGAGGATGACAAATAAGCAGAATGACAGGACGGTTCGTGGACAATTTTCGGGACCCGGACCCGTGACAGTGTTTCGGCCACAGCGTACCTTATAAAGTAGGATGCACGGAAGTGTGGTTGCGGCCTTCCCAAACTCAAACTACCATGCCTGCTGCCCCAAAGCAGAGTGAACCCACACCGCGTCGAGTCACTCGTTCCAGCACAAAGACAACCGGGGTTGTTAACAACACCTCGAAAGAAACTGCTGCTGCGAAAAGTAAGTTCTATGATTACATTACCACCAATTCTTTGACTCACCATTTCTCAGGGGTTCAGAAGAGGAAGAACCGCGACGAACTAGCAGGACGGCCCAACAAGCGCATGCAGACGAACGTCCAAGCGGAGATCCAGATAGGAGGTCACGATGACAATCGGACCCCAGCTGAGGTGACTGGCCCCACAGAACAAGGTGAGTTGTTATTCCGTCACGAGCAGTCTTGATTACTCACCACCAACGGCCGTAGCCACCCACCAGTTGGTCGTCGCCACTAAAGCAGCCATGCGGAAGGCACCACCACGACCATCACTATCCTTGGACTCAGAAGGCGAGGAGGGGGATGGTCACGTTAGCGGTCTGTCAAAGTGACCTCTTCCTAAAGGAAGACTACTGATCAAGTAGCAGATGACAACGCATCGCGTGCGGAAAGCGATGAGGGAGTAACGGACTCCCTGACTGCGGTGGACCTTATCAACGAGGTAAATCCTTTGTAGGGATCTACATGATGGGGTGACGAAATCTTGACCAGTCACCGATGCCTGTCAAGACGGTAGTAAGTGGTCAAAATGATGGTATGGATACCGGCACCAACAACGTGACGGGCCCCGGGTTGATGGTGAGTCGGTCGCCATTACAATTCAGCCCAGACATGAACATTCACAACCCGTAGGGTGGGAAGAAAACAACCAGGATCCTCAACGAAGTATGTTCGTTTACCATGACCCAGGAATACACGTCGTAACTGTATTTGTGAAACAGGTACCTGTCCTCAATGTGAATAGTGGGGGGAACAACGTACCGGCATTTCCCTCTCGATTCGCGAGTGTACAGCCAGCGTACCCCCTCAATAGCACCATCCTATCGCCTATCTTGAATGCTGTGCTGCCGCCGGTGGAATCAGGTGTCGTCCCCCCACCCACACTTCATCCTCCCCCTTTAGTATGGCCAACTACGACAGATCTGGTGGTTGGAAAAGACGGTCGCTATCGACAATCAGAGCAAACCCGAGAGATCCAAGCCTGCTTGGGGGCTGCTGTGAGAAGGGCAAATGGGAACCTCGTGTTCCTCAATTCATTCCCTGATTTACGTGAAAGAATCGAGTGGCCAGGTAAGGCCTTGGAAAAGGAATTGGGTGAGCGTCGGAAAGGGAGCGCGATCATGGAGGCAATAGACGAACGCGCACAAAAAGACAGAGTATACTTGGATACGTTGCTGCATATGGTAATCTGCTTTTTTCGTGTCCGTTACGATGCAACGTTATGCTAAAAACCCACCCAGATACGCGGCAGACGGAGTGTGTTCCGACAGGGGGTCATTGAGATGACACGGGCTCTTGTCACCTCTCCTGAGTCGTCATACTACAGCATTCCTGCCTCGGTCGGTCTCAATCGGGTGCAGGTCGCTCAGAATATTCTCCTCAGTGATCGATATCACTTTAGTACGACCACGGCGGTAAGCACCCAGATCACCAACCGAATCGTACTCCCCAAGCCACAAGTGTACTCACTCCCCGCCAGGGTGTCGTCGACACCGCCGCTCCATATCAGCACCTGGAGATGTTCGTAGCGCTCGCATACTATTTTAAGGGCCGTGAGGCAGTGGGTTTACTATACGGGGAACATATACCCGTTGGGATTTACGGGCCTCAAATGCCTGATGCCATGATTGCATTAACTGCAACAGCCGTAAGCACACCCTCAGGTTAGCAGTAACTGATGCTAACCCATCAACATCTCGTGGAAAGATTCAGGTTGCTCTCGAAGAACTTGTCGCAGGAAGGGCCTCACCCTTCACAGAGAATGCCTGTCGTGAGAAGTACAGGATCCACTTGAGCACGATCGAAGTCGTAAGGGCTTCCGCTGATGGCGCACGCAAGTACGCTCGCATGATGTCTAATATTTACCAGGGGACAATGTGGGTGCTCTCATCATCTACCATAACTTTCAGACGATTGATGTCTCCGCAAAGGGATTACTTAAAGAATGGTCGACCGACTCTGGGTCCTGCAAATGTTCCAATGGTAGTAGATTTAGGTCGCATGGCGATCTGAACGGTGGTTTTTCGATCCGCGACTCTCAAAACGCATCCTTCCCTCGTATCTTAGAGCACTCGTACTTCATAGAATTAATCCCCCACTCAAATATACCTGCTATAGAGCATATTCGGATGATAAATGCAAAATAACGTGTTCCTATAATCATGCTAGCGGGTATCTAACCGGCACTACGAGCATCCTAGGGATCAGCAAACCGTGACTATCGCGGCGCTATAGACTCCCTATCCCGAACCGATCAAATAGTGATCGCCTAAGAGGATTGCTATGTCACAGCTAATGACATAGTTCCGGCTAGGACTCAGCTAGCATCACATAGCGCCGCCTAGTCGCAGAGGTTTTTCCTGATGCAATGGACTCCAGCCACTGACAATCCCCCCCGTGATATAGTCGATACGTCGCCCTTAAGTTCGCCGTGGCTGAGCTCACTAGTAGGAACAACGAGATTAAGATTCACCGTCACCTTGCGTCCCAGTCAGGGACACACCCCGGATCTGATCACGTTCTTGTTCCCTTGGACCATTTCAGGGTGCAAGGCGTAAACGGAGAACATGACGTGTTGGTGTTTCAAGTTCTAGGGCCTAGTCTCGGGGTCATGTCCGAGGAAGAGCCAACCGTAGTCCGGAAAACGATCAAATCTCTCTCCCGTCAAGTCGCGCTCGGCACCTCTTTCCTCCATGATTGCGGGGTAGTTCACGCAGGTGAGTCAACAAATTTGCCAAACGATTGGAACGACAACTCCTGAGTATAATCCAGACCTGCACAATGGCAATATTGCGTTCGAGATCCCTGATCTCGACGGGGAATGTGAGGTAGCCATGAATATATTGGGCTTTCCGCGATGCGTACCAGTGTATACTGTACACCAGTCGCGTCAGAGTGCTTCGTTTCCTAAATACCTAGTTGTCCCTGGGAGCCTGGTAAAGTATGCGAAGCAGAATCAAGATGACATTCGCATAAAGATAATCGACTTGGGAGAAGGTCCGTCGTGGCTGTCCCAATCATATTGTCGAGTACTAAGTCCTCCCAGCATTCCTCAGTCATGAAGTACTCCAAAAACCCCGCACTCCGTTGCAAGTCCGGGCACCTGAGGTCACGTTCAACCATCTCTCAATGTCGCTTAAGATTGAGCTTGGGATGCGAATGGATGTTTGGTCGATAGGGTGTCTGGTACGGTTCTCCAAAATCGACGCGGTGCTGTCAGACTGAAATTATGAAAAGATCTATGAGCTGGCCACATCGTATTCTCTGATGGGATATGTACACGGCGAAGTGGAAGTACTGGACAAACTGACGACCCTTCTTGGACCTCTCCCCGAGGAATGGATGGCCTCTCTAGGTGCGGATACCCATCACTAGAAGGTTCCCATTCTTATTGTGTCGACAGGAACGTCGTATTCCGGCGTTCGTGATGCCTCCCTAGAACAAAGGGTCCGAGCGAACTCACGAATTGACGACACAACCGGATTGATCAAGTTGCTTCAGTGGATCCTCGTGTTCGACCCACTACGACGGCCGGATGTCTCATGCCTCCTGGATCACCCGTGGTTCCGCCAACCTCGCAACGGGTCTGTATGATGTGGGGGAGGACCGACTCGCCAGACCGGAGAAAGGTTCGTCTTTGCTTCAAGCCGTTACCTGATTATCGATGGATATGGATTTATCAGTTTGGGTCTGCTCCGACCCAAGACGCTCTGCAACGTTTGTGGCTTGGGTTGGGCGAAACAAGCAAGAAGGCCTGGTGGCGCAAATGAAGATAGTGGAGCCGACACCCCTTTTTGACGTGTGCTCTTCATTCCGTGTAGGGTGTCTGATCTTACGCCGGGCCTTGATCTGTACGATGTAATTATGTGGTCTCGCCCGAGCCCAAAACAAACCGCCTGATCGCAGAGGTTGCCGCCATGCACGCACCATGTTGTTGTTGTACTTATCCGCATACCCACACCTGTTGTGACCATGCGTTCTTCTCGTGAGACATCATTTGACCACATGAAGTTAATTCAGAGGGAGAATGGACCAATTCCAAAGATACGAAGAGATCAGACAACCTGGGCCCCTCTCCGGGGATTAAAATAACGATACGTTAGTTTGATTTACCGGAGGTCGATCGGATCCGCCGCCGGACAAAGCGGTCCAATAGGGTCAAAGGTTACAGAACGGACACAAATATCAAGTCAATAGAATGCGCTCTGCCTTGTGCCCTGGGTATCACCGAACACAAGGGTCCCAATGGGATCGCTTGGTAAACGCTGTGTCAAATTCATCGCATCCATCTCACAACACAATATACACCGGTTTGCGAAAGGCCGCCGTCAAGATCGGAACCCGCCAAATCCAGAGGGGGATCTCAAGAAGCAGTAACACAAGGAAACCTCGTTTCGAGCCTTTATTCAATTCTCCATACGGTGGTGTTAGGTACCGAAGTCATCAAGGGTGGCGGATCAACGAAGATGAACACTCCCAAGCTTCACAGTAAGCGCAGAAACAGCTCCAACGCTCCAAACAACCAACTTCCCGTCAACTCCAGTTGTGCTGACCCTGGTGATTGCCCCACTCTGCCCTTCGTAGTGTCTCACGCTCGTGATGGTGTTCTGATGGACCGTGAACAACTCAGACTCTCCTTGAGAACTTCCGCCACCACCACCACCAGGACTTGAGAGACCCCGGGAATCTGCGTTCTTAAACGTATTAAATGCCGCGCTGTTTAATCTCCCAGGTCCGCCAGGGCTGAATCTAGAAGGACTGAGAGCAGATTTTGGAGCAGACGTATCGTCGAGACTCCCGATGAGCTTCCATCCACCCTCGTTTCCGGAGAAGACGTAAGGCTGGCAATCGTGACCAGCAGCGACGATAGCATCCTCGGAGGTCCACACGAGGGTGACGAGAGGGAGAGTGGAAATTCTGACAGTACGAACTGCGGGACCAGATCCCGGATAGACGATACTGATGGTGCTGTCATGACCTTTGAAAATATGTTCAACGCTATGTCCTTGGGAATAAAAAAGGATGCGCTTACCCGCGAATGCAAGGGCGTCTCCAGACGGAGAGAAAGAAACGGTGTGCACCCAACCCCCAGCAGGGCTAGGGAATTCACCACAGACGGTACCGAATGGAAGCTTTTCACCCCAGAACGTGGGCGCGGGTCTGAAGGACGCAGTAATAAGTTTACCGTATCATCAGGTACGTGGAGGCGACACTCACTTCTTGTCCACGTCCTTAATGTATGCAGAGAAAACACGAGCCTTCATGTCCGCACAGCCGGCAGCCAACAAGACGTTGTTCGGGTGCCAATCAATGGAAAGAACGGTGGACCTGATAGGTTTCTTGAGGAGCTTCGAGACCCACCAGTTGCTCTCTTCGTCAAAGGAACAGATCGCGATAGCTCTAGTAAAAATCGGTCAACGTCAGCTCGGATAGCACCGACGAACGACGTAGTGAATCGCACCTAGCTCCACTAGCAACAGCAAACTTGTTCTCAAGCGGACTCCAGCGCACGAAAGTAGCGGCGCGATTGATGTTCAGCAACACCAAGGTCGGCTTCCATTCCAACCGACCGGTCTGGGGGTCGGGGGTCTGAGTCCACACATAGGCGTTCCGATCTTGAGATGCGGTGACGATCCTGTTCGAATTCGGCGCCCAATCGATGGAGGTGATCAGTTTGTCGTGCTATCCTGCCGTCAGCGACCGTGATCTTTTGCAGAACCCTCCGCGAGTAGGGTATCACAAACCTCGGAGAGAGTTTCAGTAGCTTTCCAATCGTCCCTAGTCTTGGAGAATATCTGTACATCCTTCGAGTTCAAGCTGACCGCAACCTCTGACCACACGCCCCCACATGAACAAACTGATCTCACGTTCATAACAACAAAAGTCGATACTCACGGGATCTATCTTGATTGAAAGCATGTGCCGTGATGGGGCCTTGAGCGAGAGAGTAAACTTCGGGAGCGGCCATGACAATTGCAGAGGACTAGCAGTCAACTACTGCGGCAAATCGAAAGCGTTACGATTATCGTCGTGAAGGACAAAGCGTGATGCGTGACGTGACGACAATCAGAAATAGCGAAAGGTTCGCACGGTAGCTCGTCCAGACACCAGACAAACAACGTGATTTACGCTGCTTTGATGGGCCGCCGGGCGGTTGGCATTGTTGCGGAGGGCGGGCATGCGGGCGCATACGCAACGGAACACAATATTGCACTCAATTTCATCTTTTTGTCTTTTGGCGCAGCAACAACAATACCCTTCTGGCATCCCCGGCTTTCCATTGCTCGGGCTCGAGTAGAGCCGTATGGCAAGTTTATGACGACGGCAAAGGAGAGAACACTGATTTAGTCTTTGGCAACGATGATCACAACGACAAAATGCCGAGGAAGGGGGGAAGGGATCAAAACTGCGTGGAACGTCGCCGCCCGTGACCCCCAAATGGATCAGGAAGCCGACCTCGCGTTCGAACGGGATGACGAATTCGGTCACCGTTAGGCTGTCGTGCACGAACCAAAAGAGTTAAGCTTATGCTCAACAAAATTTCAAACGCTCCAGAAGCAAAAGGAAAACGCGAATTTGACAACGGCCGCCCGAGGTTTCCACATCGCGCAAAGACAAGACACGGGAGGAGATGGTGATCGAGATCCTAAAATCCCCCACACGTACGGGACATCCGAACCGTGGGACCAACGTGGAACGGTGAACGCGGGTGGTCGGTTGGTCGAAGGGTCATCCGACACATGCCGATCCTGAATCCATGTACACTCGGTATCCTTCGGTATCGCCTCATTAGACTGGGACATCGCTTAGGATAAACTCGAGATCCAGATCATCTATCTCCACTCGTGACACAAGACATGACGGTAGGGGAATCCAAAATACGGGTCGGCAAGTTCGGCCCAGTTCCAAGGTCCGCGGAGCCCTCCATGTTCCGAGTTCCAACGAAATAATCATCTGGTTCCAAACCGTATACGCATCCCAGTGTGACCTGTCTGACCTATCAGACACGGAACGATTTCCCGTGACTATCGTACAACTGTCTTGTCTGCAGTGGCATCAGGATCGACATCTTCGCTGGCGTCTGCGGCAGCGGCTTGTTCGTTGATTACACCCCAAACGGAGGCTTGGAACTACATCCGACGCGCGTGAATCGGCATACCCGGAGCGTGGGACCAGCGGAGACATTGATGGACTCACGAGTGTCAACACAAATCCCATCTTAGTCTCGAGGTTTCTCAGATCCTTCAAGAGATGCTCTTCTGGTAGCTGACTGAGTCGCTTGGTCTCTGCGATCATCTTGCAAAAGCAACCGATTTAGGTGGTGAGGGCGAAGGGAGCGGAGTATCGGAAACCCTTACGATCTTGAGTCGTTGGTTCAGCTTGGCGTATTCCCAGAGGACCTCTGCCTCTGTCTGAGTGAGTTCCGGATGGTTTTCGTATGGATTGACCTCGAAAATCTGGGTGGACATG
>Ga0307513_10010453_pt1 | contig 11634 bp, 6 predicted proteins | sample 15_EM_MG_FD_202174 | JGI IMG/M metagenome (GOLD analysis project Ga0307513, IMG submission 202174) | Populus trichocarpa ectomycorrhiza microbial communities from riparian zone in the Pacific Northwest, United States - 15_EM | ecosystem: Host-associated > Plants > Roots > Unclassified | place... | reverse complement strand
GCACCGCAAGCCGCACGTGGTCAGCGACGTGAACATCCACGAGGTCTGCGAACGGGTGCGCGCGCTGATCCAGGCCGAGTTTCCGCGCGGCCTGGCGATCGAGCGCGACTACGACATCTCGATCCCGGACTTTCGCGGCGACCGCGAGCAGCTGATCCAGGCCGTGCTCAACATCGCGCACAACGCCGCCCAGGCGCTGGGCGAGCGCATCGCGGTCGGCGATGCGCAGATCACGCTGCGCACGCGCATCGCGCGCCAGGTCACGCTGGGCAAGCAGCGCTATCGTCTGGCACTGGACTTGCATATTCAGGACAACGGCCCGGGCGTGCCCGAGTCCATCCGCGAACGCATCTTCTATCCGCTGGTTTCGGGACGAGACGGTGGCTCGGGGCTCGGGCTCACGCTGGCGCAGACCTTCGTGCAACAACATCACGGCACGGTGGAGTGCGAGAGCGAACCGGGCAGGACCATTTTCAAGATCGTGATACCGCTGCCCTGAGCCGGGGAAAGCCCAGTGCAGCAGGATGACACCAAAGCAGGCAGGGCATGAAACCCATCTGGATCGTTGACGACGACCAATCCATCCGCTTCGTGCTGGAAAAGGCGCTGGCGCGTGAAGAGCTCGCAGTGCGCAGCTTCACCAACACCCGCGACGTGCTGAAGGCACTCGATGACGACGAGCCGCAGGTGCTCGTCTCCGACATCCGCATGCCCGGCGGCTCCGGGCTCGAGCTGCTGGCCAAGGTGCGCGAGCGCCTGCCGGGCCTGCCCGTCATCATCATGACGGCGTATTCCGATCTGGACAGCGCGGTGAGTGCGTTCCAGGGCGGCGCGTTCGAGTACCTGCCCAAGCCCTTCGATGTGCCCAAGGCGGTCGAGCTGATCCGCCGCGCGGTCGACGAAAGCCTGCGCGAGGAAGTGCGCGACGAGAAGGCCGCGCAGGTGCCCGAGATGCTCGGCCAGGCGCCGGCAATGCAGGACGTGTTCCGCGCCATCGGCCGGCTCAGCCAGAGCATCGTCACGGTGCTGATCACCGGCGAATCGGGCTCGGGCAAGGAGCTGGTCGCGAACGCGCTGCACAAGCACAGCCCGCGCGCCAGCGGCCCGTTCGTCGCGATCAATACCGCCGCCATCCCGAAGGACCTGCTCGAGTCCGAGCTGTTCGGCCACGAGCGCGGCGCCTTCACCGGCGCGCAGACCACGCGCCGCGGCCGCTTCGAGCAGGCCGACGGCGGCACGCTCTTCCTTGACGAGATCGGCGACATGCCGTTCGACCTGCAGACCCGTTTGCTGCGCGTGCTCAGCGATGGCCAGTTCTACCGCGTCGGTGGCCACAGCCCGATGAAGAGCAATGTGCGCGTGATCGCTGCGACGCACCAGAACCTCGAGGACCGTGTCCGGCAGGGCGCGTTCCGCGAAGACCTGTTCCACCGCCTGAACGTCATCCGCCTGCGCCTGCCGGCGCTGCGCGAGCGCAGCGAGGACGTGCCGGCGCTGGCGCGTTTCTTCCTGCAGAAGAGCGCGAAGGAACTCGGCGTCGAGGCCAAGCGCATCACCGATGGCGCGCTCGTGCAGCTGATGCGCTTCGACTTCCCCGGCAATGTGCGCCAGCTCGAGAACATCTGCCATTGGCTGACCGTGATGGCGCCGGCGCAGATGATCGAGGCGAAGGATCTCCCGCCCGAGCTGGCGGTCGAAGCGGCCGTCAGCGTGCCCGAGATGCGGCACGCGCCGATGCCGCAGGCGCTGGGGTTGCCGACGTCGGCGGCGGTCGAACTCCCATCGGCACCCACGGCGATGCCGATGGCGTACCCGGTGCCCGCGCCGGTACCCGGCGGCTCATGGCTGCTCGGCCTCGAACAGGAGGCGCGCGGCCTGCTTCAGGCCGGCGACGCCGAGGTCTGGGACACGCTGACCCACAAGTTCGAGGCCCAGCTGATCCGCACCGCTCTCGAGATCACGCGCGGCCGCCGCATCGAGGCGGCGCAGAAACTCGGCATCGGGCGCAACACGATCACGCGCAAGATCCAGGAGCTCGGGCTCGACGATTGACGAGAGGGTGGGGCATCCGGCGACGGGGTACCGCCGCCACCCGCCGGGCGGGTGCTCGGCCCGCTTGAGGCGGCCCGGCGCCGATCCGAGAGCTCAGGCGAGCTGGAGTTCGACGATCACCGGCGCGTGGTCGCTCGGCCGCTCGTTCTTGCGCGTCAGCTTGTCGATCACGCAGCTCAGCACGCGCGGCTTCAGCGCTTCGCTGACGAGGATGTGGTCGATGCGCAGGCCCTGGTTCTTGCGGAACGCGAGGTTGCGGTAGTCCCACCAGCTCCAGCTCTTCGGCGGCTGCTCGAACAGGCGAAACGAGTCGTGCAGCCCGAGCGCGAGCAGGCCCTTGAAGTGCGCGCGTTCCTCGGGCGTGCACAGCACCTGACCGGACCAGGTGACGGGGTCGTAGACGTCGCAGTCTTCGGGCGCGATGTTGTAGTCGCCGAGCAACGCGAGCTGCGGATGCGCGGCGCACTCCTGCTCGACCCAGCGGCGCAGTGCGCTCAGCCACGCCAGCTTGTACGGGAACTTCTCGCTCTCGACCGACTGGCCGTTCGGGATGTAGACCCCGATGATGCGCACGCCGTCGACGGTGGCCGCGATCACGCGCGCCTGGACGTCGTCGTGGCCGGGAATGTTGCGCACCACATCGGTCGCCGGCGACTTGCTGATCAGCGCGACGCCGTTGTAGGTCTTCTGCCCGAACCACTGCACCTGGTAGCCCGCCGCGATGATCGCGGCGTGCGGAAACTTGTCGTCGGTGAGCTTCGTTTCCTGGATGCACAGCACGTCGGGCTGGTGCAGGGCGAGCCAGTCCAGCAACTGCGGCAGGCGCACGGCGAGCGAGTTGACGTTCCAGGTGGCGAGTTTCAAAGTGCACCCAGCAGGTTGTTTTGATTCATGTTTTTAGTCCGAGATTTCTCATTGATGTTCCCAGCCCGCCCTCGAGTTTCTGCGCTGGGCTCATCGCCGCCAAGGTGTGCAGTGACCTATGCAGTTACCGCGCTCGTTTGCACATCGTACAAGGCCTCCTGAATGACACGCGGTCCGAATCTGTTCGTCCGGGTCGTAGAAGAGGGTGACGCCAACGACGTTCGCACATCGCCGGCATTGTTTAGACTCGCTCATTCTTCGGAGTCTCTTTCTCTCGACACGACATGACTCGGCCGGCATTCGCTCAGCACCGTGGACGCATCCTGCTGTTCTTGGCAGCGGTGTTCCTGCTCGTTCAGGTGCTGGGCCTGATGCACGCAGTCCTCCACGACCACGCCAGAGCCGCCCCGGCCGCCATCTCGTCCACGGCCATCGTCGACCAGCCCGATGGCGCCGCGTGGGTCAAGGCGCTTTTCAGCGGGCATGACAGTCAAGCAGACTGCGATGACTTCGATCAGATGACACATGCCGACCAGGTGTGGTTCGATGCGCCGCAGTTCGACACCCAGCGCCCGGACCGCATCGACATCGCCATCCACGCCGGTTGGCACATCGCGCAACAGGCGGCGGGCTTCCTCGCCCGAGGGCCGCCTTCGCAGGTCTGAGCACGCCGGGCGCTTTGGGCGCCTGCGTTCCCGCGCCGCTCGAACGCCAAGGCGTCGAGCGCGCAGCGCCTCCACTCGTCTGTCGAGTGGCTGGTCTCAGATCCTGGGCTCCTCACCGGAGCCATTGCGCGAAAGCCCTCATGAAATCGAACCCTTCGTTCAAGCGCAGCGCGCTTGGCATTGCCCTCTTTTCCGCGTTCGCCTCGGCGTCGCACACACCGGCCGCACTGGCCCAGCAAGCAGCATCGACGCCGTCTGCGCCGGCCTCGGCCCCCGCCGTGCTTCCCGAGGTCGTCGTGACCGGCAATCCGTTGCGATCGAGCAGCGCGCCGGCTCCGGTGTCGGTGCTGAGCGGCGACGAGCTGGTGCTGCGTCGCGCGAGCTCGCTGGCCGAAACGCTGAACGGTCTGCCCGGCGTCTCGTCGAGCTGGTTCGGCCCGAACGCCAACCGGCCCATCATCCGCGGGCTCGACGGCGAGCGCGTGCGTGTGCTCAGCAACGCCGGCGCGTCGCTCGACGCCTCGACGCTCAGCTTCGACCATGCGGTGCCCATCGATCCCTTGTTTGTCGAGCGCATCGAGGTGCTGCGCGGGCCGGGTGCGCTGCTCTACGGTGGCAGTGCGGTCGGCGGCGTCGTCAATGCGCTCGACAACCGCATCCCGAAGGCGCCGGTCGACGGCGTCAACGGCGCCGCCGAACTCAGGTTCGGCGGCGCGGAAAGCGAACGCGGCGGCGCGGCGCTGCTGGAGGCCGGGAACGGCCACTTCGCGATCCACGTCGACGCCTTCGGCCGCCGCACGTCCGACCTCCGCGTGCCGCGCTACACGCCGGTCGAAGACGGCACGCCGCTTGACGAGACCACACGCGTGCGCAACTCGGCAGCGCGCACGAACGGGGGCGCGCTCGGCGCCGCCTGGACCTTCGCGACCGGCCACCTCGGGCTGTCGGCCGACACCTACGACAGCAAGTACGGCGTGGTGGCCGAGCCGGATGTCCTGATCCGGATGAAGCGCGACCACGTCGGTGTCTCCGGCGAGGCCCGCGAGCTCGGCGGGATGATCCGCACGGCACGCCTCCAGCTGAACCACACCCGCTACAAGCATGAAGAGATCGAAGGCAGCGGCGCGGTCGGCACGACGTTCGAGACCGCGGGCACGGAAGCCCGGGTCGAACTGGAACACGCGCCCGTTGGCCCGCTGCGCGGATTGGTTGGTGCACAGCTCGAGGACTTCGACTTCTCGGCGCTCGGCGAAGAGGCGTTCGTGCCGTCGACGCGCACGCGCCGTCAGGCCGTCTTCGTCACCGAAGCGCTCGACTGGACGCTCGGCACGCTGAGCGCCGGCGTGCGCTTCGAGTACGCGCGCATCACCTCGGACGGCGATGCCGACCCCGCCGAGCCGAAGTTCGGCGGGCCGGCGCAACGCTCGTTCTCGCTGCGCTCGGCGTCGATCGGCAACGTCTGGAACTTTGCGCCGCAGTGGAGCTTCAGCACGACCGTCAGCGCGAGCGAGCGCGCGCCGACCTCGTTCGAACTGTACGCCAACGGCGTGCACGCCGCGACAGGCGCGTTCGAGATCGGCGATCCCGGGCTGGCCGCGGAGCGCGGCAACAACATCGATCTGGCGGTCGAGTGGAAATCCGGCACGGACCGGCTGCGCATCGGCGCCTACAGCGCCCGCTTCTCGCGCTTCATCTCGCTCGAAGCGACCGGCGCCGAGGTGACCGAAGTCGGCGAGGACGGCAGCCTCGAAACCTTCCCGGAATACGCGTTCCGGTCGGTGCGCGCGAGGCTGCACGGCATCGAAGTCGAGGGCAAGCATCGGCTGATCGACAGCCCCTGGACGCTGGACCTGTCGGGCAAGCTCGACTTCACGCGCGCGCGCAATGCCGGCACCGGTGAACCGTTGCCGCGCGTCGCGCCGATGCGATTGACGCTGGGCCTCGAGGCCGGGTCAGGGCCGTGGACCGGGCGGGTCGAGTTCGAGCACGCCGCGGCTCAGGATCGCGTGCCGGCGACCGACAGCCGCACCTCCGGCTACAACCTCGTCAACCTGGCGCTGACACGCCAGTTCACCTGGGGTGCGAGGCGTGCGCTGTGGTTCGTCAAGCTGAACAACGCCACAGACAAATTGGCCTACAACGCCTCGACGATCGAAACGGTCCGGGGGCTCGCGCCGCTGCCGGGTCGCTCGGTCAAGACTGGCCTGCGAGTTGAGTTCTGAGGACAATCGGCGCCGACAGCGGGGCGCAAAACAATCGCAAGCCCGGCAGCAGCAGCGTGATGCCCATGGGACGCGCGTTTACATCGAGTTGCGATCGCGAGTGCTTTTGAAGATTGCAAGCGTTGGACATGCTGCGGGCCTTTGGCCTACAGTCGCCCATTCCGGCAGCTCATGAGGCTGGCGGAGGAACACTACTTGTCATGGTGTTGATGAGAACAACCACAACTCTCTCGCCCCGCCCCGGTTCTTCGCCGGCGCGGTTCGTCCTGGCAAACCGGCGCAGCCTGGCCATCGGGAGCTTCTCGATGTTGCTGGCCTGCGCGACGGGCTGCAGCCCGCCGGCCGACGCCCAGCCTGGTGCTGGCGGCGGGCCGCCGCAAGCCATGCCCGTCGCGGTGGTCGCGGCCAAGCTGTCCAGTGTGCCGGTGCTGATCGAGGCGGTCGGCCGTGCCGAGGGCTCGAAGGAAGTCGAGATTCACGCGCGCGTCACCGGCCTGATCGAGCAGCAGCGCTACCGCGAGGGCGATCGCGTGAAGGCCAATGCGCCACTGTTCGTGATCGAGCAGGCGCCGTTCGAGATCGCGCTGGCGCAGGCGCGCGCCGCGCTCGGGCAGGAGCAGGCGCGGCTCGAGCAGGCCCGGCGCGAGGCGAAGCGGCTCGCGCCGCTGGCCGAGCAGCGCGCGATCAGCCAGCGCGAGTCCGACGATGCCGCATCGACCTTGCGGCTGGTCGAAGCCTCGGTCGCCGCGGCGCAGGCCCAGGTGCGGCAGGCGCAGCTGAATCTCTCGTACACGCGCGTCGTCTCGCCGATCACCGGCCTGACCGGGCGCGCCGAGAAGTCGCAGGGCAGCCTGGTCAGCCCGACCGACGGTCTGCTGACACGTGTGACGCAGACCGATCCGATCTGGGTGCGGTTCTCGTTCTCCGAGAGCGAGCTCGCGCGACTGCGCAGCGGCACGGCCGGTGCGGTGACGCTGCTGACCGGAGAAGGCAAGCCCTTGGGCACCAGCGGCAAGCTGAACTTCTCGGGTTCGACGGTCGATCCGCAGCTCGGCACCGTGCAGTTGCGCGCCGAGTTCTCGAACCCCGATCTGGTCGTGCTGCCGGGCCAGTTCGTGCGCGCGCAGGTCAATGCCGGCGAAGAGCGCGCCTTTATCGTGCCGCAGGCCGCAGTCATCAACGGCGAGCGTGGCAAGGCGGTGTGGACCGTGAAGGACGGCAAGGCACTGCCGGCGCCGGTGGAGGTGGGGGCCTGGGTCGGTGACGGCTGGGCCGTGCGCAAGGGCCTGGCCGAAGGCGACACGGTGATCGTCGACAACCTGCTGAAACTGCGGCCCGGTGCGCCGGTCGCGCCGCACGCGGCCTCAGCGCCGGCCGGCGCTGCATCTGCAGCAGCACCCGCGGGATCGGCCGCCGCCGCGCCGGCATCGGCACCGGCGTCCAAGCCTTCACGCTGAAATGACCACCCCCACGTCACTTCGTTCCTGCCCCCCGAGGGGGCGCTCAGCCGCCTTGGGGCGGCCCGGCGGCGTCTGAGGCCCGCACCGTGTTCTCGCGCTTTTTCATCGAGCGGCCGGTGTTCGCCGCAGTGCTGTCGATCATCATCCTGCTGGCCGGCGCGGTGTCGCTGAAGATCCTGCCGATCGCGCAGTATCCGGAGATCGCGCCGCCGGTCGTCACGGTGACGGCCAACTACCCCGGCGCGTCGGCGCAGACGCTCGCCTCCACCGTCGCCGCGCCGATCGAGGAGCAGCTGTCGGGGGTCGAGAACCTGCTGTACTACAGCTCGACCTCGGCCTCGAACGGGCAGGCCGAGATCCAGGTGACCTTCGAAGTCGGCACCGATGTCGACAAGGCCACCTTCGACGTCAACAACCGCGTCCAGCTCGCGACGCCGCGCCTGCCCGACGAGGTGCGGCGCCAGGGTGTCACGGTCCGCAAGGCCTCCAACAACTTCCTGCTCGTGATGGCGCTGGCTTCGCCGAAGAGCAGCTACGACCAGATCTACATCTCGAACTACGCGACCCAGAACGTCGTCGACGACATCAAGCGCGTGGCGGGCGTCGCCGACGTGTTCATCTTCGGCGCGCGCGACTACTCGATGCGGCTGTGGCTGCAGCCCGAGAAGATGGCGCGGCTCGGCATCACGACCGGCGACATCCGCACCGCAGTGAACGCGCAGAACGCGCAGTTCGCGGCCGGCAAGATCGGCGCCGAACCGTCGCCCAAGGGCCAGCAGATCGAGTACACGGTGACCACGCGCGGCCGCCTGCTCGAGGCTGAGCAGTTCGGCGACATCGTGCTGCGTGCCGGCGGGCCGACCGGCGTGCTGCGCCTGAAGGACGTCGCGCGTGTCGAGCTCGGCGCGCAGAGCTACGACGCGACCAACAGCATCAACGGCCAGCCGGCGATCGCGATCGCGGTGTTCCTCGCATCGGGCGCGAACGCGCTGCAGGTCGGCGACGCGGTCAAGGGCCGCATGGCCGAGCTGAAGGCCGACCGCTTCCCGCCTGACATCGACTACTCGATCCCGTACGACACCACGCGCTTCGTCTCGGCCTCGATCAGGGAGGTGATGTTCACGATCCTCGAAGCGGCGATCATCGTGCTGATCGTCGTGTTCGTGTTCCTGCAGACCTGGCGCGCGACGCTGATCCCGATGCTCGCGGTGCCGGTCTCGCTGGTCGGCACCTTCGCGGGGCTGTGGCTGTTCGGCTTCTCGATCAACACGCTGACCCTGTTCGCGATGGTGCTGGCGATCGGCATTGTGGTCGACGATGCGATCGTCGTGCTCGAGAACGTCGAGCGCCTGATACGCACCGAGAAGATGACGCCGATGGCCGCGGCGATCGAGGCGATGCACGAGGTGCAGGGCGCGGTGATCGGGATCGTGCTCGCGCTGTGCGCGGTGTTCATCCCGGTCGCGTTCCTCGGCGGCATCGCCGGGCAGCTGTACCGGCAGTTCGCGGTCACCGTCACGGTGGCGGTGGTGCTCTCGGGCATCGTCGCGCTGACGCTGACGCCGGCGCTGTGCGCGCTGCTGCTCAAGCCCGGCGACCACGACGGTGACCACTGGCAGGCGCGCATGTTCCGGCCGTTCAACCGCTCGTTCGCCTGGGTCACCGATCACTTTGTCGCCGGCGTCGGCTTCGCGCTGCGTCATCGCGTGATCGCGCTGCTCGGCTTCGTCGCGATCATCGCGATCGCCGCGGCGCTGCTGTGGCGCGTGCCGAGCAGCTTCGTGCCGCCCGAAGACCAGGGCTACATCGTCGCGATCGCGGTGCTGCCCGACGGTGCCACGCTCGAGCGCACCACGCGCACGACCGAGCAGTTGCGCCACATGATGGACGGCAACAAGGCGGTCGAGAACTTCTTCAGCGTCAACGGCTTCGACTTCATCGGCGGCGGCAGCAAGGCCAACGCGGCGACGATGTTCCTGCCGATGGTGCCGTGGGAGAAGCGGCAGCAGAGCTCCGAGCAGCTGACCGCCGAAATGAGCGGCAAGGGCTTCGCGCTGAACGACGGCATCGCCTTCGCATTCAACCCGCCGGCGATCCAGGGCCTGAGCCAGGCTGGCGGTTTCGAGGTGTTCGTGCAGGCGCGCAACGATCCCGACCCGCAGCGCCTCGCGCAGGTGACCGGCGACTTCATGCAGGCGCTGCAGAAGCGGCCCGAGATGGGCATGGTCAACACCTTTTTTCGGCCGACGGTGCCGCAGCTGCAGGTCGACGTCGATCGCGAGAAGGCGATGGCGCTGGGCGTCAACACCGACGACGTGTTCACGGCGCTGCAGGCGCAGATGGGCTCGCTTTACGTCAACGACTTCAACAAGTCGGGCCGCACCTACCGCGTGACGATGCAGGCCGACGCGCAGTTCCGCGCCAAGCCCGAGGATCTCGGCGCGATCTACGTGCGCTCGGCCACCAGCAACCAGATGATCCCGCTGAAGGCGCTGATCCGTGTCGACAACGTGATCGGCCCGGAGCAGCTGCAGCGCTACAACGGCTTCGTCGGCGCGCGCATTCTCGGCAATGCGAAGGACGGCTACAGCTCGGGCCAGGCGATCCGCGCCGTCGAGGAGACCGCGAAGACCTTGCCGCCTGGTTACGACATGGCCTGGACCGGCCAGGCCTATCAAGAGAAGCGCACCGGCAACGCCTCGCTGTTCGCGTTCGGCTTCGCGATCGTGATGGTCTACCTGATCCTCTCGGCGCTGTACGAACGCTGGGGCGTGCCGTTCGCGGTGGTGCTCGCGGTGCCGTTCGCGCTGACCGGCGCGCTGCTGTTCGTGTGGATACGCCACATGGAGAACGACATCTACTTCCAGATCGGCCTGGTCGTGCTGATCGGCTTGGCGGCGAAGAACGCGATCCTGATCGCCGAGTTCGCGATGCAGGGCATGGAAGCCGGCAAACGCGCCGCCGAGGCTGCGCGCGACGCGGCGCGCCTGCGCTTCCGGCCCATCGTGATGACCTCGCTGGCCTTCGTGTTCGGCGTGGTGCCGCTGGTCACCGCCACCGGTGCCGGCGCCGCGGCGCGGCAGTCGATGGGCACCGGCGTGTTCGGCGGCATGATCGTCGCGACCTTCGTCGCGCCGATCTTCGTGCCGCTGTTCTTCACGCTGCTCGCGCGCAAGCCGCGGCCGCATCACGAGCATCTGACGGCACATGCCGAACAACCGGCCGCGCCGCAGACGGACACGAAAGGCAGCAGCACATGACGCGGCCGCGGTCCGTCGCTGCGGCCCTTCCCGCGATCGTGCCGGCGCTCGCCGTCGCACTGCTCGCTGGCTGTGCCGTCGGCCCCGACTACGAGCGCCCGGCGCAAGCGCTGCCGGCGCAGTACCCGAGCGGTGCCGACGCCGCCGGCACTGCGGGTGCCGCTGGTGCCGACGTTCCCGCGCAGTGGTGGACGCTGTACCACCAGCCCGAGCTCGACCGCCTCGTCGCGCAGGCGCTGGAGCGCAACCGCGACATCGAGCAGGCCGTCGCGCGCGTCGAGCAGGCCGATGCGCTCGCGCGTCAGGCCGGCGCCGCACTGCTGCCGCGCGTGGACCTGGGTGCCAGCGCCGGCCGCGCGCGCGTCAGCCCGCTGAGCTTTCCACCGAGCGGCGCGACCGGCAACCAGTACCAGCTCGGCCTGTCGGCCGCGTTCGAGCTCGACTTCTGGGGCAAGCTGCGCCGCACCCGCGAGGCCGCGCGCGCGTCGCTGCTCGCAAGCACCTATGCGCGCGACACGGTCAATCTGAGCGTTGCCGCGCTGACCGCACAGGCCTGGTTCGGCCTGCGCGCGCTCGACGAGCAGGTGACGCTGACCCGCAACACGCTGCAGACGCGCGAAGAAGGCCTGCGCCTGCTGAACCTGCGCCTGCAAGGCGGCACGAGCTCGCAGCTCGACATCGAACAGGCCGAGGGACTGCGCTCCGCGTCGGCCGTGCTGCTGCGCGATCTGCAACGCCAGCGCGCGTTGCTGCAGACGCAGCTCGGTGTGCTCACCGGCCAGCTCGACCTCGCGCTGCAAGAAGCGCCGCTGGCCGGCTTGCCGGTACCGCCCCAGCCGCCGGCCGGATTGCCCTCGACGCTGCTCGAGCGCCGGCCTGACGTGAAGAGCGCCGAGCAGCAGCTCGCCGCGGCTAGCGCACGCATCAGCGCCGCGCGCGCCGAGCAGTTGCCCAGCGTCTCGCTGACCGGCAGCTTGGGCTTCGAGAGCGCCGAACTCGGCGATCTGCTGAAGAGCCCGTCGCGCATCTGGTCCATCGGCGCCGGCCTCGCGCAGCCGCTGTTCGACGGCGGGCGCCTGGCCGCGCGCACCGATCAAGCCGCCGCCGCACA
>Ga0307513_10010452_pt1 | contig 11634 bp, 15 predicted proteins | sample 15_EM_MG_FD_202174 | JGI IMG/M metagenome (GOLD analysis project Ga0307513, IMG submission 202174) | Populus trichocarpa ectomycorrhiza microbial communities from riparian zone in the Pacific Northwest, United States - 15_EM | ecosystem: Host-associated > Plants > Roots > Unclassified | place... | reverse complement strand
TCTCCCGACGACAGTACTCGTTGATGTTCACGGTGACTCAATGGAGCCGCAAGCCAGCTGGGGGAGATCCTCTGATCAGTTCTACTATTCGTCTAGTCGAGGATCCAAGGTGGGGGTTGGGCAGTGGCATATTTTCTGATCACAATTACACTCGCAGTCGATTAAGTGGCTTTGAAGATTCAAAGCTCGACTCGCGGACTCGCGATCCGGGACAACGCCCGAATCCCGTCCTCCTCCAACCTCATCCCCTTCCACTCGTCCATCCCCTTCGCACCAAGCACCTTTTCATAAAACTCGATCGAAGGCGTGTTCCACTGTCCGAACAGTTGAGTAAAGAGGAGGAAGAGAAATAGTTGTACAAACCTTGAGGACAGCCCAGTCAATGCGTGCACAGCCCTGGGAGGAGTACGGTAAATAGGTAAATAAGAGGTATCTCAGCGGCTGTGTACCTTCACAAGGGCGATCCGCCCGAGCTCTGCAAAGAATGCTTTTCCAATGCCCATACCCCTCGCTTCTTCCTTTACGAACAGGTCTTCAAGCTAATTCATGTGAGCCTTGTCAATAAGGTGCCCGTTGTGAGGTCGCTAGTAGGTCGGTTGCGCTTGCCATACCGTGAGGGCTTCCCGCAGTCATTCACCTTGCGCGTCTCCGCCCTGCCGCACAGACGTTAGAATAAAGGTACTCACGTACAATCCCGGTTTCCCGGTCCAAGTGGAAAAGTTGAAAAAATACAGCGCGAAGCCGATCGGGGCCGGGTCGTGATCGGGTGCGGTGGACGAGGTCGTATCGGCGTATGAGCTGACTGGGGCACCCGGGAAAGCGAGGAGACAGTGTGCGTAGGGAGTGGGCCCAAAGAGGTTGGTTGTCAACTGCGGATCGCCCAGTGAGAGTGAAAGAGCTGGGGTTAACCGAGGACTTTGGGAGAAGGCGTTGGGAGGACAGACCTGCTCAGGTGTGGTTCTGACCGACTCTGGTTCCTTCTCGTAGGTTGCCTGTTGGGATGGAGTCACTCGTCAGTCGTTCTATGCTTTGACTTCGCTTCAGGAGGTTACCAAGCCAATGATGAGATCCAGTATGCCTTGCTGAATATTCAAATGATGTGTTAGTGTCGTGTGAGGACCGTGTGCAGCCGAAAGTCGACATACGACGTCTGACGGTTTCGCCTCTCGGATATGAAAGCGCAAAGGAGGCGCGTCTCGCGGAATCGGGGGCATTATTGCAGTGGTTTAGATACAGGAAAACAGGTTACGGGCGACACCGCAGGTTTATGGACTACTTCGTACTCGAAGGTGGGGATGAACGGCAGACAAGATTCACAGACAACGGTTCGGTGAGCTAGCCCGATGCAAAACTAATTGAACTTTCTAAGGGCCACTCCACCGTCACGTGCGTGGCCTGGTCAGCCTCAGGGGTTCTACCTGTCGATGGAGTGAAGAGCCAGGCATTCGGCTCAGTTTGAGGCAACCTACCACAGTGCACCAAACTGGGCATACTCCGCTTTGGAAGGAGGATCAGTTCACGTTGGTTGATCGTCCATATGCCTTATGCTGACTCCTGCACGTACTGAAAACTGACGAGTAGGTTGAAGACAATAGACGCGTCCAGATTTTGTTGCAAGGTGATTTATATGCAAAAGCTTGACAAAAGGTGGATATTACAGTTCGAGAGAGAGAGAGCATGGGTGAAACCCGGAAGCGCGTCGCTCGCCTCGCGTTTTTTCATCGAGTAGCCTCGAGTGACTCCATAGAGAGCACGCTGTTCCCCCGTATAACCTGTTTACGTCAGGAAACGTGGTCAGCAACTACCCGGGAGGAAGCAGAGCAGCCTGTCGAGGGCGCACTGACCACCTGGCCGATTTGGTTCTTCTGCGCGGGGTTTGTCTCCTCCATGGCTTCGTCGAGGACGATGTTGAGGAAGATGTCGTAGCCGCGGAGGATGCCGCTCACTTTGCGACCGCCTTGAACTTGGATGAACAGCCGTTTGTCCATAAACTGCCCATGCAGAGCCACAGGGAAACAGGTTGCAGCATGAACATTGATTTGAAAAGATGAGAGTAAGGCAATGGACACACCTTTTTGAGTTCTGGCTGAGACGCTCCTGGCATTGTCGGTAGGAATTGGGAGCAAATCTCAACTTGCGCTTGGTTTCAGCGTCGACCGCCTGTCCCTTCCGCTACCCTTGCTGACCATATTCAGAAAGATGTAGACAATCAAGAAATGATATGTCTTTCAATGCCCCGTCTATTTCATTACCTAACAAGAATCATTCTCGAGCAGCGCGCCGTCAACTGGAAACCACAACTGAGGATCAAGAATGAAGGTGTCAAGTAGTGCGTCGCTGTGTTATAGAGTGTGGAGGATTTAAGTATACGCCCAACGACAATAGACAGCCTTAATGCGCGGCATCATACGAACCATATTGGTTATCGTGAAATGCGATGATACTCTGCATACTTAAGGACCGTTCAGTGTCGTCCTAATGACGGTTAGAACCTTCCCCCCCCTTCCCACACCCACAATTCGATACCGTGGTACTCCCTCTACTATGCCCGCCACTATCAATGTGAGTACTATTATCACATTTGCTATCGTATGGCTTGTATCGAGTGCAAGTCTGACTACAACTTGCAGACCACACACCGTCACCAGAATGTTCCAGCCAAATCTTTCAGCAGCGTTAAAAGTCAAGGCGTGCACCGTACACACCACGAACGCAACGGCATAGCTCTCAGATGGATGTATGAGACCCGGATGGAACGCAGTTGCCCCGCCACTTCAAGCCCTCACACGGAGACGTGAGTGATTGACATCCTCCCTAGTGTTACGCTCTACAGGAATCTTTCTGACGAATTTATTCGAGAAGGTGCCATCTAGCCATAGATACCGTTGTCATATTAGGCTCTCCCGCATTAGATCTGCCCTGCACATCCGTCTCCGCTCATTCGCCAGTTTCGCCCCGCATAAGAGATTGGATATCTTCCCCGGTCTGTCGTGCTCCTCATCTCCAGACCATCGAGCTTCCTCTCTCAGATGACCCGGTTGAGAAACTCGTTCTCCAATGGGGTAGTTCTCTGAAGTTGATGGCACCAGAGGGAGAAGGGGCACTCGGGCTTCTACTCTGACCCTCTCGCTTCTGTAGCACTTCTAAAAGGAGAGACTGGCCTTGGTCTTTCGTATTTCCCCGGTCCCTCGCCAGTCTAGTTATTTAGTCGCATTTTTCGGTTTTAACCCACTGCCTCTCATTCATCGAGTACAATTCTAGGATGATTGTAATACCACTTGCAATCCCATGCCTTGCTCCTCCCTTGCCTGCATGTGATGGACCTTTGTTCCCCAGCTTGACCTTATATTCCGCACCTGGTTTGTCTGAAATTGCAGGATGCGTCTGGCCGCTGCATTTGCCATCTCGGCAGCTCTTGCCGGCTATGTTCGTGCTTCTATTCCCACCTGGCTCCGTATGGGTTGCTCACTAGTCGACGTCGTTGCAGGCCACGGCAGCAGGGACTGCGCCACTACTCGTCTTTTCGTCTGACAAGTCAGTGCAGTGCATCAAGTGAATTCTTTCTGTGCATGTTCTGATATTACCCCGCTTTCCTATCGGCACAGGGTTCCAGCAGTGGACACGCTCAGCGACTCGATGACTATCAATGACCACGCTTCAGCACTCGCACATCTGTTTGCAGATGAGCAAATGTGCGACTTTGACGCGGTAATCGTCGCTTCTACACCCGAAGTAAATCCTGGTACCCACCGTTAATACTTGCTTGTGCTCACTCGGTTGGTCACTAGTTCCACATCTCACAACTACGAAGCTCCTCGTCAAGTACACACTCCCTACTGCGCAGATACCGTAACGCCGCCTCATCGTGCCACCTCCCGTACCTCTCCAGCTCGGGCTCCCCAGAAACTGTAGCGCATACTTCCTCATGCACTGCGGCCAAACAATTGGCGCAGAAGTGCAATGCCAATTACGTACAGATATTGGTAGCCGACAACGCCAGCATCGCTTTGGACAATAAGCACAAGCACATCCTCTGCCTCGAAGCGGCGCCGCACTCGGAGGAAAAAAGCGAGGATCCGCTCGGTACGTTGTCATTTCGGTCTCCACTTTGGCTCCCTTTTCTTGACACTGACCAATCCCGTTCGACAGGCACCCTTGCCACCCAGCTTGCCGCCTTTACCTCGCTCTTCCCCTTGCACCTTGTTGCCCTCTCCGGCGTGCCGACCCTCAGCAAGAGGAAGACAATCCCCCATGCCCTTGGCTCGCTCGGCGTCGGTGAAGCCATTGCCCCCTCCTCGACACCTCTACCCGCGGAGAGTTACCGCCTGCTCACCCCGCCCCTCATCCTCAGCTTAGGGATCGTATTTGGGTTGGTTGTCCCCCTTGTGTTGGTGGTGATTAGTGCCCTTGCGGGGATCAAGAGCTCCGTCAGAGAAAGTGCGAGTGGGAAGAGCAGGGTTGTTGGGGTTGAGAAGAAGAACCAGTAGAGGGTTTTGAATCTGGTGCTAGGACTGCCGGAGAGATGAGCGAGCATCGCGACTCTTCTCAGACCTGCGCAGATGCGATGCTGTAGGCTGCTCGGAACGATCGTTCTGTGGGGGGAGGAGTGTATTGGCGTATACTATTCTTGAAATACAAGCCTCACGATAGCCACTTCTCACTACTTCGGGCCTCTTCCAAATTTGACGATTTCTGAGGCTGGCACCTTCGAGTCATCTTTTCAGCCTCCTCAAATCCCGTAAACAAGTAGCAAGACCGCAAAGCAAAAGACGTGTTCCTACGAATACTCTTTCGTGTGTAGATTGCGAAGCGAGTGGATATCTGCCCTGTACATCTCGAAGGCGCGAATCTGAGCGGTGTCCCTCCGGAACAAACCGAATCGACGACACTAGCACCAGTCCAAAGCGGAAACCAGACTGTGTCTGTATCAGCAAATAGGAAACTCTCAATGGAAACGCGGCAGATATCATCATCCACCACATCCAATATTTCCTCGCCAGATTTGACGCCTTCGAAATTGCAGCACACTCGTGCTTCATCATCTACTACTCTTGTAGTATCACCTTCATCATCCAAAGCTCCCGAGCTACCGCCTACCCAGCGAGTGAGGATTCAGCCCAGACCCGATCCTCCATGTATTCATCCCGATGTACCCCCGAAGACACCCTCTGCTGTTTCGACATCTCCTCAGACTCCAAAGTCGCCCTCTGCACAAAAGCAGAAACAACCGCAACAACCAAAACCAAAACCACCGCCCAAGGAAGGCGGTCGGGAACCGAACCAGAACCAAAAGGCAGGAGAGAAGAAGCAGCAGCAGCAGCCACACCCGAACGATAACCCGGAGAAAAAGAGCCAAAAGCAGATGACGAAAGCGGAGCGGCGCGAGCTCCAGGAAAAGCAACGCGCGGCAAAAGATGCTGCCAAGGCTCAGGCCGCAGCAGCCTCAGCCACTGCAAAGTCCGCAAAAGCGCCCCTGCAAACCCCTAAACCATCCCACCAGTCCGCCGCAAGCGAACCCGCGAAGGAACCGGAGATAACAGTACACCATCGATCGCGCATCTTTGCGCATTTCGCGAAACATCGGACGGGCGCACCCCTCGGTACCGGCGTCAAGGGGGAGGTGCACCCCGCGATTGTGCGCCTTGGTGCGCAGTTTGCGGAGATGAAGATTGTGGGGAGCAATGCGCGGTGTATCGCCATGCTTCAGGCATTTAAGCAGGTGCGTCTTGGTCTGCGTTCCCTCGACACTTGCGCGGCGTCGAGGGCGGTTAGGTGTGGGGACTGAAGAGTTGAGCATGACGCAGGTTATACAAGACTATATTACGCCCGGGCATACGACCCTCTCGCGGGACTTGATGCATTATATGTCGCCCCAGATTAGTTACCTCGTCACTGCACGACCCCTGAGCGTCACGATGGGGAATGCGATCCGTGCGCTCAAGTACGAGATTAGTATTCTCGACATTGATCTGCCCGAGCAGGATGTAAGCTTCTCACCTTCTGCCTCGGGGAGAGAATTCACGTAATGCCCACAGGCTAAATCGCTCCTGTGTCAGAAGATCGACACATACATCTCGGAACGAATTGTACTTGCCGGTAGTGTGATTGGGGAGTATGCTATTCAGAGAGTCAAGGATGGAGACGTAGTGCTCACCTATGCACGGAGTTCGGTGGTCGAGCAGACGCTATTGAATGCGTGGGACAAGGGGAATGGGAAGAGGTTTAGCGTTGTAGTGGTAGATTCACGACCGTTATTAGAAGGTATGCTTTAACCTCCTAATGCGCCCAACTCGTCTGTGGACTAACGGTCTCTCAGGCAAGAACCTGCTACGAGTGTTAACATCGGCAAACATCCCTTGCACATACCTTCTCTTACCATCCTTACCCTCCATCCTTCCCACCATTTCGCTCGTATTTATTGGCGCCCACTCACTCAACTCGAACGGCGCGGTGTACTCGCGCGCTGGAACCGCATCAGTTGCGATGATGGCCCAACAGGCACGAGTACCGGTGTGCGTGTTAAGTGAGACGTACAAGTACTCGGGTGTGATTGGGTTGGATAGTTTCTCGAGGAATGAACTGGGTCAGTCTTCCTTTACATGGTGCATTTAGGTGATACTTAATGGGGGATATAGCTCCTGCACCCCGAGATCCCCTGCCGACGTACCCCAAGTTTGCCCCTCGTGGAAAGCTGATCCTCGATACTCCAGGTCTCGTCGACCCCAGCTCGCCGCAATATATACCAAACATGGAAGTAATTTCCCCGCTATACGACCTGACGCCCGCAAGCTTGATCACGGTGTTGGTGACGGAGGTCGGACTGATCCCACCTGGTGCAATTTCGACCCTTAGTGGCGGGCGAGGTGCTGGTGCCGGTGCTGCTGGAGGTGTAAAAGGGAGAGCTATGGGTATGGGTATGGGGTCGTAGGTGTCGTGCTGATGGGGTCAGGACGATATCCATGTTACTGGATGGTTCTCTTGGTGGACTGCTGCTCCGGGCGTCTACTTCTCGTTTGGAATTATGTAGCATATATCGAAAATAATCAGGGGTCTGGTTCCCGCTCGATGTTTCGATGTCGAAGTAAACCATTCGGAACAAAGGTGCATCACTCTTGACCTCCGTCTCCGCGCTCCTCCTCCGAGAGTTATCAAGACTGCCTACTCGAAAAGAATAACGACGAAGAGGCCCTTTGAAGCCTCGACAAATGGCGCACCCGGTTCCAGCGTCGCTCCCACCAAATCCAATAACGGGATTGCCGGCTAATCCCAATGGTGCCCACAACCTGGACGACGCACCGAAACCGACTTACGCTTTTGACGGTCGAGGGACGATCTACATGCCCCGTCCGAATAGCACACAAGGCGGCAACTCTCACGCGAACTACAGTCGACGCCGTCGAGCCCCACGACGACCCATTGACCCCGCGCACACACAGTCGCTCGGTGGACAGAGACCGTGGGGAGGAGGTCTCTCTGCTGGCGGACCTGTTTTACCCAGCGGAGACCCACAACCGCCCGTTTATGGACCTGGCGGGTCAGCCGTAGCCACCCTCACGGCGTACGGGGGGCAGCAGACGAACCAAGGGATCGTCGTACCCGACCCGGTCGCTCCTCTAAATGCGAATGTCGATAAACTTATCGAGTTGTCAGTCGCCGTTTTTCTTCTGTCAGCAGGCGGACTGACTTTGGGCCTTTAGGTTTAAAGAGTCCGGGGAGTACGATCGATTGCGGAAGGAAGTTTTTGCACGTTTTCAGAAGAGCGTGCGTCCATCTTCACTCATACGTCCACACGACCGAAGTGACCGTTTTTTTGCCTGTAGGAAATGCGAACTGTACTGTTGTCCCGTATCGATGGTGTGGCAAACGAGTGTTTGGAGAAAGATACTGGGTTTTTACAAAAGAATGCTGAGACAGCAACCGAGGAACTCCTCAAGGAAATCGATACGTGAGTGCTGAGCCTTGAGTCTGCCGCCGTTCATTCACTGAATTATATCTTGCACCCCGTAGTTATCCTTTTGTGGAGAGGCAGGTACTGTGTGTGCCAATATGGCGTGAGGACGAGTGGATCGCGGGTGTCGAACATTCAATCTTCAATCTTCTACACGACCGACCTGTCCACGCTCCACCGCCGGTGGAACCGTCAATCCGTACGTCCACCCTTTCTATAGCAGTGCCAATTGGTGCTTATCTCGAACCAATAGCACCCCCAGCAATGCCTGAACCACCCAAAGGTCCTCCGCCCTCTTTACGCCCGTGGCGTCACATCCTTCCGGAAAAGGTGTCCAGCTCGTCCTCTACTCCAAACGCAGCGACAGAGGGGACAGGCTCGAGGTCTCCGATGCCTCCACCATCGCAACTTTCAGAGTCGTCGTCGTTGCCCCCACCACCTGTATCCTCCGTACAAGCATCTATGCAACCTCCTCCTATGCTACAGCAGCTCCCACCTCTCCGCATGATGCCCGGAATGCCGCCTTTACCCTTCCCTCCGCCTCCGCTTCCTAGGATGCCTGGGATGCCTGGATTACCTATGTCGATGCCTCCACCTGCGGCTCTTCTTCCTGGAGCACGTCCTCCACCAAACCTTTCTGCATTCCCTTGGCAATTACCACCTGGTATGCCTCCTGGAATGCTGCTTCCTCCCCCTGGAATGTTACCCCCTCCTGCTGCTTTTGTTGGGTTTCCTCCAAGTACAGTGTTTCCACCTTCCGCTCCCATTCCACTACCGCCGATGATGAATGGGATCCCTCCATCGATCGCTCCACCGCCATCTGACGGGGATTTGAGTGAAGATGACATGGCTATAGATGACGATTGACCTACTTTGTACGATTAATATCACGCTTCGGCATATCTGGTGTTGTCATGTTTGTCTGGCTCTTTCCTGTACTTGTAACACCGTGGTCACTCGCCCTACGACATCTATATACGGCTTATGGGGGCAGAATACTGGCTGCCCGTCTCTTGTAGAAGTCGGCTGAAAATTGCAACAATTGGGTGTCTGTTGTCAGACCTAGACTCTCCCAAGCGAATCTCTCAATCTCGTGGCGATGGCTCGATACGTTCCCGTTGAAGAGCAAGAGCCGGAACACCTCAAGTGGATGCGGCTTGCGATGGAGATGGTATGCAGCGCGATTGGAAACGACCAGCGTTCTAATCAGTTAGGCAGAAGACGCATTCGCGGCCAACGAAGTACCTGTTGGATGTGCGTTCGTTCGAGATGGAGTGTGCATTGCCAAAGGCCGAAATCGGACCAACGAGTTGAGAAATGTAAGTGTGTTCGCTCCGGATTGATCCTCCAGTCACCCAATTTGAGAGAGGTATTTGGGGAACTATTTATAGTATGTTCTGACCAATTCTTAGGCCACTCGACATGCTGAACTGGAGGCTATCGATGCGATCCTTTCCGATCCTTCCTTAACTCCGACTTATCCAGACTATCCGCCCCCGGAATATTGCCTCAATACAACCACACTATATGTCACCGTCGAACCATGCATCATGTGTAGTTCTGCACTGAGGCAGATGGGCATCAAAAAGGTTCGCCAAGGCCTTATTTCTAATCAGTCCACAAACGGCACTTTGCATCCTAAGACCACTTTCTTTATCCTCTATAAAGGTATATTTTGGCTGCGGTAATGAACGCTTTGGCGGAAATGGCTCTGTTCTATCAGTGCATAACACTCCCCATCCTTGTCATCCTCCTTATGAAGCCGTTCAAGGCTATCTAAGAGATGAGTCCATTATGATTCTCAGGAAGTTCTATCTCACGGAGAATAAGAACGGTGCGTCTCGTTTTCTGGTGCCCGGCGGCCGCCTGTAGAGTTTCATCGAAACGCACCTTTTACTTACTGTACTGTTATGTGTTAGCACCGACACCGCGTTCCAAGGCCAATCGTGTCCTCAAGACGGCCATCTCACCAGTGAACATGAAGTCTCTTCCAGGATCCGTTGGGGAGCCGGAGAAGAACGAGATACTAGTTTCACGAACGCCCAAAGCTCAGATTGCTCACGCAGACGCATTTGTGGCTTTCGAAGACCAGGAACGTATCTCGGTGACTGGTGCACCGCCAGAGGCCGGGTCTAGCACGAGTTGATCAACATGATTACAGGGAGTACTACTATCCCTTATCCATGGAAATACTGTACGCCATACATAAACGACAAGAAATAGAAGGGTCGGGTCCTTTGATCACTCACAAACAAAGAGAGGAGTAGTAGTTGATACAACGTTTCGTAGAGAGTCTTCCAAAGCGCTCTCTTCCTCCGAAGGAGCCAACAGCGTCTCCCGTTGCTCCTCCCACTCTCCTCTTGATGTCTTGCGAGCCTTAAATTTCCATGCAGGAGGGATCTCTCTCTCCTCTATGTCCGGCTCCTCTGGGTCCGGTGCTGCGAACATTGCCGTCTCCAATGCGGGGCAGGCCTTCGCCGTCATGCAGAGCACCCAATGACAGCAATGGCGCGAAATCCGGGACGGGAGTGGCCCCCTCGGTGATCTTTGAAACCGAATTTCAACGTCTGTTATGGCGGGCGGGCACTTTTCGAGCGGCCTCCACATGGCTCCCTTCACTGTGTTGGTTCGGGTCCATAGTTTAAGTCGCTTGAGTCGAGGGAGGTGCTTGGCCAGCACCGTGAATACTTTGGGCCCAAGGGAACGTGTACCGACGTGCAATTCCTCTATGTCACGGGTCGACCGAGCGGGCCACATGAACAATTCATTGAGCTCATCTAAGTCCAATGCTCTCCTTCCTGTATCAGAGGAGACTTGGACAGGCCGTCCAGGAACCAGCTGTTCCGCGACCCACCATGGTGAGGCGAGCTCGCGTAGCTGCGGGAGTACATCGTGGGGGAAATCCATCTCCTCGGGGCCAAGAAAGGGTGGTATATAGAGCTTCGTAATGGATACGTGAGAGGTGAGAACGGTCAACGCGTTCAGGTCCTGCGACCTATGTCGTAAAGAGACCAGGCGAGGAAACCGCATTGTCAACAAAGTGGAATACACAGTCCTCGGGGTGTAACCGGCGTCCAGTACTTCTAAAGACTCTGAAAGCAGCTTCAGTAGATAGGCAGCTGGCGCTTGCTCAGATGCTCCGGGGACAAAAGTGAGTGAAGTTATCGAGGAGGAAGGCATCTTGGCAGTGGTTGGGATAAAGATGGATTGGTCGAGTATCAGTTCCCTGAGGGTTGGGACTGATAAGATGATCCTCTGGTGTGAGGAGCTCACTTCCAGGCGGTGGATCTCCAACAGTCGAAGAGAGGACGATGTCTGGAGTGCTGAGAGGACAAGTCGAAATGATAGACCGACTACAGTAAAGCTATCTGTGGAGTGACGCTGTCCTCGTCGTCGTTCGGGTTCAGGATTCCAGTGGATTTCAGTCGCAAATGCGAGCACACGGGAGTGAAGGTAGAGTGAAAGGAGCTCCGAGGTTCCGCCCCTTGTGAGCCTCGAATTCTGGAACGGTGCTTTCGCGTTGATGAGCGCGGACATGGCTCGGCAGGTGTGTGCAAGCGATTGGCGTTCAGGTGCGCCGAGGAAATGGCAAATCACCAACAACAACTCGACCGGGAGTTGCATCTAGAGTTGACTCTCGGCGTCAGTTCGCTCTCTGGAGATGCTGGGAGCTGTACGCACCAACA
>Ga0307513_10010451_pt1 | contig 11635 bp, 8 predicted proteins | sample 15_EM_MG_FD_202174 | JGI IMG/M metagenome (GOLD analysis project Ga0307513, IMG submission 202174) | Populus trichocarpa ectomycorrhiza microbial communities from riparian zone in the Pacific Northwest, United States - 15_EM | ecosystem: Host-associated > Plants > Roots > Unclassified | place... | reverse complement strand
AGAGCGCAGCGAGTAGAGGAGAGACCCTTACGGTTCTGTCTCCTCACTCGCTACGCTAGGTACGTTACTATATGTATCACGGTTCTGTCTCCTCACTCGCTACGCTAGCTCCAAGAGAATCTCTCTTGGGAAGAAAGTTGCCCGGAAATTTGCAAAATTGGCCCTTGCAGATGCTTGATCCGCGCTCTCTGTGGTATATTGCATGCACAATATACATTTCAGAGCAAGCTGTAGTATACATTTTTCGGCAGCTGGTGTTGGATTGACTACTGCAACTATGGCGTATGAGTGCTGGGGACAGCTGGATTTCTTGGTACACATAACGCGATTTACGACGAGTGGGTTCCTTGAAATATGGTCATAATGCACTTCGCCTGTCGATAAAGCATATACCGGGTTCCGGACTTCTTGCTGGGCAGAGCAACCTAACAGGTCCTCAACTGGAATTGACGGAGTCTCACTAAGCGCTATTAGTGCAGTCTCCCTTTACATTTGTGTTCGGTTCTTGATAGGGTGTTGGGACATTCTCTTTAGTGTATTTAGTGACTGTGTGTTTATAAGAGCGACGTGGTGGCTATTGTAAGACTATCTCATCTTTGAATCCCCCGATTCCCATATTGCTACCTAAGCCATCGTACTGACGGCGCCTACCTTTGTTATACAGAGGGGTGTGGCTTGCTGTATGTAAAGTGAGCCCATACAGCTCAGTAAGCCGTCCACTAGACGCTCGACGTGAATTGCATATTCCTACCCGCGATCAATGATCCATACGAGTTACGAGCAGTCACATGCAAGAAACCCCTGAGCTAGATCCCGTCATCTTAGTGGGCATATTCCACTTCATCCGTCGACAAAATGATATATCGACTTCTATTCTCCCTGCTGAGCAGAGTGCAACTTAAAATGTCTTCGGCGATAGAGTTGACCAAGTATGCTTAAATGTACATTCGGCTATTCGCTTGACCGCAGGTCATAACCCACGACGAATGGAGTCATCCAAAGCAGCCTTAAATAGTCCGAGGCTCGAAAGATATCAAGGCATACCTACAAACACAATTAGTATTGATCACCCAACTTGTCCTCCGGAAAAACGCGGTACGTACTTGCCGTTCACCCTCCACTTTTCGCCTTTCTCATCGAGCTCCTGCGCGACTTTCGCAGCCACACCAACAGCTACATCCGCCTTGTTAGTTCGCAGCGCTAGAATTGGGAACGACCCTTGTAGTGGCCCTGACGGGAAGGCGAAGACCCGTCAGCTTTATTTTCCGCGCTGGTAAATAGAAACAAAGCATGGTAACAGGAATTGAGCATATACCTAGCGCTTCGGAGAAGGACGTGTCGACTGGCCATTTGATGTCCCCGGTTAATCTAGTTGGGGTTGAGTTGAGCGTTGCAGGAGAAAACCTAGAACTTCTCACTTGCGATAGCTAGGTGACTGGTTCAGTGATAGAAGAGAAGGCGCGGGGGATACAATGTTGACTGACTTCAAATCTCCCTTAAAGATGACCAGTGTACTTCCACATAGGTACTCCCAGAGTTTTGGTGCGGTTTCTTCCATGTGGTGGTACGCATAAGGTTCGGTCCAGAACTCAATTTGGGTATCGCTCGTTGCACCTGCAGAATGATTAACATTTTGCGCTCCTGTGGAGTGTATCTATCGACAAAGATGACAACATACCGAAAGGTGCATCGAGTCCAACAGAGAGCTCAAACTGTCCTGATTGAACCCGAACCTGGAATCGGCGTGCCAGCTCTTTCAGCGCTCCTGAACCGGCGTTGGTCTCACTCGCTGAAGCTTCGACGTGCTCTTCATCAGCGTCGATCTTCAGAGCCCAAAGTTCTGGTTGTTGCAAGGCACGGATCGCGTATGAAAAGTCGGCCGGTGTGACGTCTGAGACGAACCAAGGGAAGGACTTTGGGCTAGGGTACAAACGGTCAACTTTCCGTTGATACAGAGGTATAAGTCGGCTTGCAAAACGGACATACTGAAAAACAACCTTGTCGACCCCGAGGATAGTGACAAGAAATTCGCCGAAGATGAGATCCGTGTAGAGCTTGCGGTGGTTGAGCCTTCAGCATCTCCGACAGAGTGCGCAACTAACCTCAAATCCAGCTGCCAAGGTAACTCCGTATGAATGGACGCGTTGGTAAATAAGCGGCCACTCACCATTGTCCAGAATAAAGTCTACTCTAGAAACACCGCTGTTACCCTTATGAATCTTGTTGAGAAGGTCCCAGGCGAGCACCCCGTCATCCTTCAGAATATACTGGGCGCGATCGGTCTGTTCGCTCTTCGAAACAGTCTGGAGTTGTTGGATATCCGCGTGAGTAATGTTTGTCAGCAAAGAAAGATCCTGAATAGTTGCGTCCGTCAGTGTGTTGACGATGATGGGCGAAAAAATTGAGTGCTTTACCGTGGCATTGCCCCAAAGGCACATATGCATCATTTCTCCCAAAATTGTTCTCAGAATAGTCTCGTCCTTTTGTAGCTCTTCCTTCCGTTCGTCTAAATCAATAATTGTCTCCGCAAGACCTAAACCGAGAACGTCAAGCGGACGACGTAGCCCGCCGAGTGAGCCAACGCACGATGGATTGCAGATGCACTAGACTGAAATGCATTGAACTTTTGTTCAAGAAATGGATCGTGTGATATCCAGTGCGTGGTCTTGGCAAATAATGTTCGTATGAGACGGTAACTGTGCGGTATCGAAGATGAGGCTGTGAGGTGATTGTACTCGCCGTTACACATACAGATAGCACCTATCAGCGGGGTCTATGACGATACGGAGAGATGGAGGCGTTCGGCTTACTCGGAATACAACCATGGGGCTTTGAACCAGGTGTTAACCCCCTTTTCTGCAAGCAGCTCGAGTTCTCTATTATAGCTTTCCACACTCGGTCCATCGTCTTGTTCGAGTGGACTATGAAGACGAACCGTACCTTAAATTTCCTCTACCATCGAGCAATAGAACGAACCGCTCACTGCATAACTCTATCCTTTGACATCTCAGCTTTAATTCGACTAATGTTGCGAATGATCTCCGCGCCTTCCTCAACGGCTGCTTGTACATCTGGACCTCCCTCATCGCGAAGCTTGTTTTGGCGATAAAGCGTGTCATTGATGACTCCGGTAAGGATCACGGGCCATCTTTGGACAACCTGAACGTTATCGGCCGTTTATCAGTCACCAGCAGAGGCTTGCCAATTGAAAGTAGACACCGTTTCGAACGAAAAACTGAGCTTGTCGTTAGTCTCCGTGTCACAAGAACTTGTACCTTATTACATACCCTTTAGGATCTTGGGGATCGTAGGGCGGGTATGGAGCCATCCAGCGAGTCATTGTTTTGGCCGAGACGAAGAATCGCGGGGATCGAACCAACACAAGAGACTCGGAACAATGCTGTAAGGGTAAAATTATAGCAATACATTGGAATTATTACATGACACCACTTCGATATCCCACTTCGATACACCATTTCGATATATAAGCAGCTTGACATCATTATTAAACAGGCAACGTTGCCTGCAAGCAAAAAAAAAGTACGCTAGTTTGTAGAACGTCCGGAATTTATTAGTGTATCTTAGACGCCTTTCAGACGCCTTCCATGTCATGAACGATATTCCTTGGAGATTGCCGATTGTCAGGGGTTGAGTGGCGCAAATAAATGCGAAATAACGGGACAAGACACATTTAATCGACGAAGCTTAAGATTTTATAACTATGACATGGTTCAAAGGAATTATTATGAATCATTCACAATTTTTTTAAAAGAATTGTTCGTTAGACACCGGGCCGAATCATTAAATCACTTGGTAAGTCTGTATGAAACAGCGCGAGGACCATTACGTTATGTGTTGTGTTGGAGTTGATGATTCCTCCAACTACTGGCTGGGTAGCGTAGCGGTACTAGAATTAGGGAGTCCCGGGTTCGAACCCGGTCTGGCCTATCTTTTCTCTTCCTACACGTCGCCATAATTTTTACTCCCAACCGCTGAAGCGTTGCCCTGCTCCCTACGTAGCCATGGAACATAGCCAACAACGCTCAACGAATAATGTAACGCCATCCCTGATATTTCATACCTACAGCGAACAAATTACAGGCGCGGCAGATCGCGTATATGCATATAGGACCTCGAAACTTATATCGCACAGGAAATAATACAACATAATCGCGGAGCGGGCGAGGACCACAGGCCGGTACATTGATAGTCCACATCTCGGAGCAAATGGAGTCATTTCATAACAAAGTGAGTCAGCAGCCAGCAATCGGTCCCGCAAAGAAACGCATGAGACAATGTTTGCGCAGACGCTTCGCGACGGCCGCTTGACTATGTACGGCTAAAACCTGATGGAACAACCACTATGAATTATACAGGCACTCTCAACATTATCCGAAACTCGCAAGGGGCGGCATATATGCGTGGATACAAATAATACGGACGAAAAGGTATTGCGGGCACAGTTAATGGGATGAAGGGACTATACGAGATGTGATAACAATATAACGTCGTTTCCCTATAGTGACGTCTGCTTAGTTCTGCAAGAGACCTCGCAAAATCGAAGCCACCTTCTCTACGCAATGCCTTCCTCCGCGTTTAAAGTCTGGAATCTGAGAGAATATCTGCACCCAATCACGTAGCATCGACCTACCTTCGACCTTGAGGTTCCATCCTTTCCACAAAATATATCCTAGGAAGAAATTTATCACATTCGGATCGTCCAGATGCTGCACCATGACATTTTGCATGGGATACTGATTCACATGTGGCATCAAAATTGGCCACGGGACTTTGAGCATGGAAACACCCACGCCTGCCGCTTTAGCAGCAATCATCATTGAATCGTACTTCTTGTATATCGCCTGTTGAGTTGCTGTAATCGTGGGAGAGGGGGAGAATGGATCTGTCACAGATGGGATTGTTGCCACTGGAGTGCGTCGCAAAGAGGATTGGGCCAGCTGATCGATTGCGGTGGAGTGAATAGCGTCCAGTGGAAGCAAATGATGCTGAAGTGAGGGTGGGGAGGGCGCTTTGTTCGATGTAGCAATAGGCGTGGAGTGTTCACCTGCTTGGGCAGGGGCGGGGCCAGTCACAAGAGGTAGCGGAGTCATCATAGGCCCAGAGTCGGACGGGTAGACCCCGCCAGCATCAGAAAAGATTGGACTAGAGTGTATAAATCTAGCGGGTAGATTCACGTTGGAGTCCCCCTGGCTTGCCTCATTCAAAGCGGCTACAATTTCGACAGCTTTCTGCCTTGTCGTCTCCAAGGCATTCTTCGCATGCCTGAGCTTCACCACAGCCATCCTTTCTTTCCTCTCCAGACAATCTTCTATTTCCTCCTGAAGCATTCGCCGTTCGTGGCAGATATCGGTGTAGCGCTGAACCAACAGTGTGAGAAATTCACCACTGAGGTCGTCTTTGGGGTGACTGGAAGGGTTCAAGCTGGCTTTCTGGTCTATGCCCAAACCAGCAGCACTTTGATGTGGGTCAGAGACCTCTGAAAAGTCATCAGCGCCCATTGTTACTTGTAGACCGCTGCCTTCCTTCGTAGCATTTGAGGAGACCTGGGGTCGACTATCTAAAGGCAAGCGAGATTTCTCCGCCCCATCAAATTCCAGTTGACGCGCCCTCTCTACACGCGCCCTGACCTCTGCACAGTCCCGCGTCGTATTTTCCTAGTTCATATTCTGCGAGTTCTACTGCCTCCACAACCGTATCATCTCTTCTAGCCAGCACCAACTCTATATCTCCTTCGAGGCTTCGCTTTCTGAGACAGTAATCTTCAAAGCGCTCAACCTGCGCGACGATGCTCTCGTCGCCTTCCATGTCACTGGTCAAAAGGCGCCGTGAATTTGATTTTGGGCTAGTAGGTATGCGTAGAGGTTCAAGGACCACGAGGAAATGGGCAAAGAGGCTAAATAAATTCGGCCCCCTCGGCAGCTAGAGGGGAAAGTCCAGCAAACACCCAGCCCTGTCCATCTAAAATAAAAGGGTTCTTGCTACAGCTGAAGGTCATCCGGTGGCTGTAATACTGAATGTGTCAGACGACGGTGCACATTTGGCTGTCTGCAACTTCACGATTTAGAGTCTATCAACGATGAAAGGAATGTCTCCATTTCGTTCCAATGCAACGTGCTTGTGTGTCAGATGGTTCATTCAGTCGCTTCTGAACACCGACTACAATCGTCCTCATTGCCTGCGCACCTAAATTGATTCAAAGGGCGGATTTCTCTCACGTACTGTTGTGCTCAAATATGTCTTTTCATACTACTAAGGAGAGCAGACTGTATGGCTCGTTGACGATACGTCTGTGAGATTAATTTGCCAAGTCATTGCTATTCATGCAGTAATAATGTCAGTCATTAAGGTAATAGGGACGTGCAAAATCAACCAAAACCTATGAAGTTGACTCCAAAACTGATCGCATCCTAGCTAGGGAGGCAACGATAACACATTCGGTAAGCTGGTCTGCTAGATTCTCCGTGGCGTTGCGACCGACGGTTATTGTCCAGCCTTTCCACTGACAATAAAAACGAGCAATCCCATGCACCGACCATGGACTTTGCTGCCATGTGTATTGGACAGTCATAGGACTGAATGTAAGAATTGACCACGGAATAGATCGGCAACTCTTTCTAGCAGTCTTTTTCGTACTTCTCAAATATGGCGATTTGGGGCTTCATGATGCCATCCAGTGACGATAGATACAAGGCGTGACGAAATATAGCCCCTTTTGGAGGTGTAGAACTCAAGCGGAGTATGAAGAGGGCCCGACGGAGCGAGGTAGTAACTGAATGTTGGAGTCTAGCGCACGAAGAGTGAGAGAAAGAAACGTGAGGGTTGCTCCTCGCTCTTCATGCGCTCTACACTAGAGCGCTACCCCTGTATGCCCCTATATACCTCACAGCCAGATAAGGGAAAACACGAACACAAGAAAACACTCTACGAGAATATAACAAGACACAGAACAAGAGTAAACAAGACACATAGCAAGAACGCGCCTAAACACCAACACTTAACGAGTCGCGGATTTGTTGATGCTCAGAGTTTTGAGAGGGGAAGAGATTGTCGGCGTGTGTGACCGAATTTCTAGGGTTACGCCACATTTTCTGAAGTTCTGGATGCCATATTCGGTTCAAATGCAATGTAGCAGCAGATTGACGTGTTGTGCGACATTCAGGAATTGGGAGTAATTATGGCACCGTAATGATTAGTGCCTCCATGTGGCCACAATACCATGATAGGATTCAGTACGTACCGATCGGATCGATCGTGCTTCAAGCCCTCAGCTGCTATCAGACTCACTTCAACACGCCGGCGCTGTACCAGCTCTCGATTCAGGCCTAATGAATTCATTACTTCAACCGCTATAGGTCCTAAATGTGTTGTCCAAGTTTTGCGTCATCGCCGACTAGTACCCGACATGATTATAAAGGAGAACCTCCCTACAGTGGTTCCCGTATTTACTTCTCGATCGTCCTTTATGCGCTTTACAGCCCGTCTAAGTCATTCACCGGTTGCTTGTGGCCACCAGTCGAATAAAATGCCACACTGCTCTCGCCGCACCTTAGCGTTCTTACCAGAGTCTCCTCACATTAGATCGCTCATCGGTGATCGGACGTCGTCTCTTAGCCTCAACCCCTATTAGGGTTTTGTCATGACTCTTTCAATTCTATGTTGCTCCGACCCTATTCAATTACTAACTGCACAAAGTCTAGATCTATCTATTTTACGATCCCATATTCACCTTGTCCCAGTGTCACCTGCTGTAGAGACTATACGTGCAAATGTTGAGTTCGTCTTGGAGTCTACGTCTGACATAAAATCCGCAGGCAAATCGACCTTGGTACCCCCTCGGCTGACTTTATTCAGAGCCGCCATGACCATGATGTATTTCTGCCCTGCTGTACCCAGCCTTACACGCCTGAGATCCCCCACGGCTACACTTTCTTTTTTGTGGCCCTCGGTTCAGAAAGAAACTCGCGCGGAACTATTCCACGGTTGTTATACATGACATATGTAATGTAAGTGCGCATACAGACAGTTGGGGCGAGAGAGATACGTGCACAGAGCCAACCGAGGCAATGCGTTGATGAGAAATGTGGTGATTTGATTAATATGATGGTTCCCCTGCCTTACCTTGCCAATTTCAGCTCTTCACGAGTGTGCGGAGAATCGAAACAACCCTCTGCATGCAAGCCTTTCCACCACGCTTTCTCTCTGCCACCTGCGAGTGTAGCTGTTCCCAATCAGCTAGCACCGACTTTGCTTCGACCTTGAGGTCCCAACCTTTCCATCGAGCATACTCTTCGACAAAGCCTATTACTCTCGAGTCCACAAGGTGCAAGACTGCGATATCCTTTACAGGGTACTCATTAAGGTGCGGTGTAAATAGCGGCCATGGGGTCTTCTGCATTGAGAGCCCTGATACAGCAGCTTTGGCTGCAATCATCAGTGCATCATACAGCATGAATATCCCCTGTTGGGTTGTAGTGATTGATGGTTGTGGTAATGGAGCGGAAGCGGATAGAGGTGTAGAAACGGGTAATTCTGGTGCTGGGATCCATCTAAAAATGGGCTGTGGGAAGTGCTCGGCCATGCTGGATGGAATGGTGTCCGGAACTGGCAAGAGCACAGAAGAGGCCGGTAAGGGTATCTCCTTCGATGGCGGGATAGGAGTCGCGTGTCCAAGTGCTTTGGCTTGGACAAAGACAGGCAGGGGTACCATTGACCGGCTCACGATTGACCCAGAGACAGACGCGCTGGCACCACTCGCAGTAGGGCAGATTAGTCTAGAGTCTATGGAACCTGAAACCCCAGCAGGGAGATTAACCATAGCGTCACCGCCGCTGGCTTCATTCAACGCCGCCACAATTGCAACGGCTTTCTGTCTTGTAGTCTCCAACGCAATATTTGCACATGTAAGTCTCTCCGATGCCATCCTTTCTTTCCTCTCCAGCCTATTTTCTATTTCCTCCTGAATGGTTCGGCGTTCGTAGCAGATGTCAGTGTAGCGCTGAACCAAAAGTGTAAGAAAGTCATCACTTGAGTCGCCCTCGGAGTGACCAGAAGGATTAGTGGTGCTTTCTTGGTCGTAAGTCGTGCCAGTAGCTTCACGCTGTGGGTTGGAGACCACTGAAAAGTCATCAGAGTCCGCTGTAGAAGTCGCCGTCGAGGATAGAATGGGGGGAGATGTCACGGATGAAGGTTCATCAATACCCGCTTGCGGCCAGGTCCGTTCATTCGAAGCTGTATTCGCGAGTTGAGTGTTACTGCCGCTCGGTTGAGGTACGTCACCCTCATTCATAGCATTTGGAGGGGCCTGACGTCTACTCTCGCGAAAATTGTCCGTGATGTCAAAGTCCCCTCGACGTGCCCTCTCTACCCGCGCCTCAATCTCCGCACATCCCAGCCTCGTCTTTTCCAGTTCGTATTCTGCATGTTCAACTGCTTCCACAGCATTTTGATCCATTCTGGCTAGTACCGATTCGATGTCGCCTTCGAGATGCCTCTTCTTGAGGCAGTAATGTTCGAAGCGCTCGACCTGTGCCACAATACTCTCCGCGTTCTCCATATTACTCATCGTAGTGATGTTTGTGTGTAAGAGTTGAGCGCTTTTACTGAACACTTTTCCACGAGGGAAGGGTATGGCAGAGAAGGTGGTGAAGGAGGCTGGGGAAATCTCAGATCTCCAGCATATTTGTGATCAGGGGTTCTCACAGGAGTGGGAGGTACCCAGTGCCACCCTTCTGACACCGATGCTTCGCACCTGCGGATGGTTCATGGCCACGCAACCCTGAAGTAAATGTGAACGGCTGCAATTGAGGTTGCTATTCCACGTCATTTAATTTCAGATTTTGTAATATCGTTGTTGGATATTAATACCGACCATAAACCCGAGGAGCCAAAGCTAAGGATGACAAAAGGGTTGGTCACCCTCTGGAGAGCGTCTGTCACCTGCCCACCCGGCGAGCAAGAGAGCACTTTCGTGATCTAAGCCAACCACCAACCACTGTACGTACCCAGCCGTCCTCTTGGGGATGAGAAGGAAAGAGAAGGGTGGACAATTTGCGCACTTTTATTGTAAAGATTCGCTCAGTTGAAGTGTAACATGTCTCACGGCTAGCACTGTAAATCCTGATTAAAAAAAAAAAAAAAAGGATGACAAGTTTCAATGCACACGACAGTATTTACATAAGCAAACCGCACTGGCTGGAGGTGATACCAATGACGATTGAGGGGATGCTTTCGAGAAATGCAAGGTGCCCACACTGCTCAGGCACCGGATGTGACGGTACAGGGATAGCGACCGCAGCATGGGAGCGGGACTGTGTTTGTAGAATTCCGGCTGTTTTCTGGCGGTGATGGAGAATTGTAGGGATCGAAAGATCAATATCAATCTGTGATAACAGACATTGGACTTTTGACTGTCTATCTGACTGATGTAAATTGGACATTTGTGATTGGAGATAAGCCCGCCGAAACAGCACGTCAATTTGAATGGCTCACGGGTTAGACTCGCCAACGTTGCTGTGGCTAGCTGCCCCCACCAACGAGTATCCAGCGAGGGATGGCTGTACCACCTACTCCGTTTTGGTGTACGAAGACGTATACCGGCCCATGGGTATATACTACATTCACATGGTCACAACTGGGATACACGAGGACCAAAACTCATGTTGGTCCTGCGATTACGACGACATTTACATTCTCTGACCCAGGGACCACTATCACTGAACGACGTGTCAACCCCGATCCTAACTACTACCCATATGGTAGATGGGACCCCTGCAGCGTCGGAACTACAGCCACCGCTACCTGGGCGATCCCGGTCATCTTCCCCCCGTTGCCTGCTCGCGACGATGAGAATGGTACCGAGACCGGCGTCCGCACGTCCACCACTGAGTATACGTTTACTGGACAAGTCTTCACATCTATAACCTCCACGATCTAGAACGTGGGTACGATACCCGTGCGAGAAGAACCGGCTCCATTGACGACTGAGACGCGCTCCCAACAACCTATCCATACGCACAAAAAGCAGGGCAATGCTCCGGAGGTTTGGGTCATCGTTCAGAATGTCTGCGGGGGAGTGCTAAGGAGTGGTCCGCGCGATTCTTAGGCTCATTGGATAGCTCCATATCCGCACAATGATCACCGAGGTTCCAAGGGGTATAGATCAAGGTTCTTGTGACCCGAACACTACCACGACCACTCTTCCTAAGCCTCTCGTTAGGCTCCTTTATCGCCTCTCAGTCGAGTTGTACAACTCGCCGGCGCCCAAACTTTCATCTGGCGGATGTATCCCTTGTTAGAATAATCCTTATTTATCATACACTGTAACGGCTCGTTGCTAGTCCGCCATCGTTATGTGGTCGAATAAAGCCCGCCGTTTGTCGCCGTCCGCTCCCGTCGCGGTTCCTGTCATCGCCCCGTCGCTCGCATACATCGCACCAACCTCTGAAATCCCTCACTGGCAACCATTGAACTGAGATGCTGCCTTAGTTCCTCTTGTCAGGTCAATGTCTGCTGCAGATTGAGGCTATTAGGAATTACCTGGCCCGGGCACCCGAGTCACCACTTGGTCACTAAAGTCGATTGTTTATCACTATCTAACATTTTACAAGCGAGCATA
>Ga0307513_10010450_pt1 | contig 11636 bp, 9 predicted proteins | sample 15_EM_MG_FD_202174 | JGI IMG/M metagenome (GOLD analysis project Ga0307513, IMG submission 202174) | Populus trichocarpa ectomycorrhiza microbial communities from riparian zone in the Pacific Northwest, United States - 15_EM | ecosystem: Host-associated > Plants > Roots > Unclassified | place... | reverse complement strand
GTCAACACGTCGAAGGCGTACGACTTCGTGGGCTTCGACCCGCGCGGGGTCGGCCACTCGGCGCCCATCTCCTGCGCCGACCCGCAGGAGTTCGTGAAGGCGCCCAAGCCGGACCCGGTACCGGACTCGGAGGCGGACAAGCGCGCCCAGCGCAAGTCGGCCCGTGAGTACGCCGAGGGCTGCTACGAGCGCAGCGGCGAGATGCTGCCGTACATGACCACCCCGAACACCGTGCGCGACCTGGACGTCATCCGGGCCGCGCTGGGGGAGAAGAAGCTCAACTTCCTCGGGGTGTCCTACGGGACGTACATCGCGGCCGTCTACGGCACGCTGTACCCGAGCCATGTCCGCCGCATGATCGCGGACAGTGTGGTCAACCCGTCGCGCGAGAAGATCTGGTACGAGGCCAACCTCGACCAGGACGTCGCCTTCGAGATGCGCTGGAACGACTGGCAGGACTGGGTCGCCAAGAACGACGCGGTCTTCCACCTCGGCACCACGCGGGCCCAAGTGCAGGCGAAGTGGCTGGAGTTGCGGGCTGCCGCGAAGAAGAGCCCGATCGGCGGGCTCGTCGGACCGGCCGAGCTGATCGGCTTCTTCCAGGGCGCCCCGTACTACGACTCGTCGTGGATCCCGGTCGCCACCGTGTTCAGCAAGTACTTCGCGGGCGACACCCAGGCGCTCGTCGACGCGGCGGCCCCCGACCTCACGGACACCGCGGGCAACGCGGCCTCCGAGAACGGCAACGCCGTCTACACGGCCGTCGAGTGCACGGACGCCAAGTGGCCCACCAGCTGGAAGAAGTGGGACCGCGACAACACCCGGCTGCACAAGGACTATCCGTTCCTCACCTGGGCCAACGCCTGGATGAACCTGCCGTGCGCGACCTGGCCGGTCAAGCAGCAGACCCCGGTGAACGTGAAGTCCGGCAAGGGCCTGCCGCCGGTGCTGATCGTGCAGGCCACGCGTGACGCGGCCACCCCGTACGCGGGCGGTGTCGAACTGCACAAGCGCTTCAAGGGCTCCCGTCTGATCACCGAGAAGGACGCGGGCTCCCACGGCGTGACCGGGCTCGTCAACCCGTGCATCAACGCGCGGGTGGACGCCTACCTGCTCACCGGCAAGGTGGACACGGCGGACGTGACCTGCGCCCCGCACGCCACACCGACGCCGTAACAGCAGCGGCAACAGCCAGTCGCCGTACGAGGTGAGGGGCGGTCGGAGACGTTTCCGGCCGCCCCTTTCCCGTCCTTCCGTCACGCGAACCCCGTCACGCGAGCCAGACGTCCTCCGCCGCGTAGTCGAAGAGGTCGCCGTACGTCTCGAACATCTTCGGATACGCCTCCCGCCAGTCCCGCCCGGCCAGTTGACCCTCGATCCAGGCGACGGTCTCCGGCAGGCTCTCCGCGTAGGTGACGACGGGCCGGTAGCCCAACTCCCGTTCCGCGGCGGACATGTCGCACACCACGGGCACCGGAGTCGACCACGGGGTGTCGCCCACCGTGGGCGCCGGGGGCGGACCGTCCACCAGGACGTCCTCCACCTCGACCCCCATCACGGCATCGATGGCCCCCGCGATCTCGGTCACCGTCGGCGCCTCGGGATCCACGGCGTTGAGGACCCGGGCGCCCGGCCGTGCGGCGGCCAGCCGGATCAGCTCGGCGATGTTGTGGACGCTCGCCGGATGGAAACGGCTCGCGCCGCCGTAGGCGAGGACGCGCCTTCGCCGCCCGTCCAGGTTGCGCTTGACGAAGTACAGCTCGCGCGGGCTGCGGCAGTACGGCCCGTGGATCGCGCCCGCCCGCAGCAGCGTGGTCGGCAACTGATCGGCGACGGCGAGGAGTTCACGTTCGAGGCCCGCCTTGCGGGTGCTGTACGAGGCCTCGCCCGGGCGGATCGTGCGCTGGTCCTCGGTGACGGGCACGGGGTACTCGGGGAATCCGTCGGGCTCGCCCTGCGTGTCGAAGTTCCGTCCCTTGTCGTCCTCGTACACGGACAGACTGGAGATCACCACGGCCGACCCGACCCGCCCGGCGAGACCGGCCAACTGCCGGGCGTGCTCGGGCCCGTAGGCCACCATGTCCACGAGGACGTCGCACCCGTCGCCCACGGCTGCCGCGAGCGCCGCGTCGTCGGCACGGTCGGCCGCCGCGACCCGTACCTCCTCCGGCCAGCTCGTGTCCCGCCCGCCGCCCCGCGAGACGGCGGTCACCTCCCACCCGTCGCGGGCGAGCGCACCCACGGCCACCCGCCCGATCTGTCCCGTCGCCCCGATCACCACAGCTCGTGTCATGGAGCGACGGTAACCGCCGGCACCGCCGGACTCGGAGGGGATTAGCTACGAGCAGATCGCGGCCGTGAAGGGGAGCGCTGAGGGGGTCAACTCAGCGGCATGCGCGGGAACTTGCGCGCCCGCTGCTCCTTCTCCGCCTTCTTCTCGGCGGCCTTCCGCTCGGTCTCCTCGGCCTTGGCGACCGCCGCGTACTGGTCGACGTACTCCTGCTCGGAGAGGGTGAGGATGGCGTACATGATCTCGTCGGTGATGGCCCGCAGCACCGCCTTCTCGTCCTCCATCCCGAGGTAGCGGGAGAAGTCGAGGGGCTTGCCGAAGCGGATCACCACGGGATGGATGTTCGGGATCACCTTGCCCGGCGGCTGCGCCTCGAAGGTGCCGATCATCGCGCACGGAATGACGGGCACCTGGGCCCTGAGCGCCATGACGGCGACCCCGACCTTGCCCTTGTACAGCCGTCCGTCGTGCGACCGGGTGCCCTCCGGATAGATACCGAGCAGCTCGTCCTTGCTCAGCACCCCGAGCCCTTCACGGATCGCCGCCTGCCCGGCCTCCTTGCCGGACCGGTCCACCGGAATCTGCCCGGCGCTGCGGAAGAAGAAGGCGGTCAGCCGCCCCTTGATCCCAGGACCCGTGAAGTACTCGGCCTTCGCCAGGAAGGTGATGCGCCGCTTGAGGATCGCGGGCATCAGGAAGTGGTCCGAGAACGACAGATGATTCCCGGCGACGATGGCGGCGCCCGACGACGGTACGTGTTCGAGCCCCTCGATCCGCGGCCGGAACACCAGTCTCAGCAGCGGACCGAGAAGCACGTATTTGAGCACGTAGTAGAACAAAGGGGGTCGCTCCTCACTCCGTCGGGATCGGCTCAACCGCCGCGTTCTAGCAGGTCAGCCGGGTTCGCGTCGGGCCGTCAGTGTATGTGCAGGCGGGTTCCGCCGGAACCGGGTGGAAACGCGCCGCCGCGCCTCGGCCACCCTCACAGCCGTACGACGATCAATGCGGTGTCGTCGGTTGCGCCGCCTGGCGGAAGCAGCTCCAACAGGACGGCGTCGGCGAGTGGTTCGGGGTCCGCCGCCCGGTGACGGGCGAGGGAGTCGGCGAGCCGGGTCAGGCCGACGTCGATGTCCTCGCCACGGCGTTCGATCAGGCCGTCGGTGTAGAGCACGAGCGTGGCGCCGGCCGTGAACGTCGTCTCGGCCTGCGGGCGGGGGACCGGGTCGGGGCGGGCGTCGAGCGGGGGATCGGTGGCCCGGTCCAGGAACTCCACGCGGCCGTCGGGGTGGACCAGCACGGGCGGGGGATGCCCGGCGCTGCTGTAGGTGATGGTGCGGCGGTCGAAGTCGATGAACGTCGTGACGGCGGTGGCCGACTCGGCGCCGTCGACGACATGGGCGTACCTGCCCAGGACGTCCAGGGCCAGGGCGGGGCCCTCGGCGACCCGGGAGGCGGCGCTGAGCGCGCTGCGCAGCTGGCCCATGACACCGGCCGCCGCCAGACCGTGGCCGACGACGTCGCCCACGGACACGCCGATACGGTCGCCGCCCACCAGATCGACCAGGTCGTACCAGTCCCCGCACACGTTCAGCGCGCCCACCGCCGGCCGGTAGCGCACGGCGGCCCGGTGGTGGCCGACCTGCCGATGGGCAGGCAGCATCGCCTCCTGGAGAACCAGGGCGACCTCGCGTTCACGGGCGTGCGCGCGCCGCAGGCGGTCGTTGAGATCCTGCAACTCGCGGGCCCGTGTGTACAGTTCGGCCTCCAGTACGCGGGCCCGGGTGCCGCCGCCCCGGCCGCCGTGGGCCCGGATCAGTTCGGTGACCTCCTCGACCCGGTGCACCAGGAGCACCACCCGCCCGTCGGGGCCGAGCACCGGCGCGTTGACCGGGCTCCAGTAGCGCTCCTCCCACTCGCCGGGCCGGTCGGGGTCCTCCACGTCGTACCGCTGCAGAGCCATGGTGTCGCGCTCGCCGGTGGCCAGTACGCGGCGCAGCGAGGCCTCCAGGTTGCGCATGCCCGTCGCGGTGGGGTCGTTCGGGTTGTCGGGGAAGACGTCGAACAGCTGGCGGCCGACCAGGTCCCGGTGCTTGCGCCCGGTCAGTCGCAGGAACTCCTCGTTGGCATCCGCGTACACCAGTTCGGGTGTCAGCAGTGCCACCATGCCGGGCAGGGCCTGGAACACCGCCGCGTAGTCGATCGTCGCCGTCTCGTTCATGGTTCCCGCCTCACCACCGGGGCCACATCAGTTTCCCACGTCATGCCCGGTATGCACCGGCTCGCGCGTCACACCGGTGGATCCGTGAGGGACTGCTCGGCCCAGATGATCTTCCCGTCGGGGACGAACCGGGTGCCCCACCGCTGGGTGAACTGGGAGACGAGGAGCAGGCCGCGCCCGCCCTCGTCGGTGGTGCGCGGATGGCGCAGATGGGGTGCGGTGGCGCCGCCGTCGAAGACCTCGCAGATCAGCGAGCGGTCCTTGATCAGACGCAGCCGGATCGGGAGGGTGGCATGGCGGATGGCGTTGGTGACCAGTTCGCTGACGACCAGCTCCGTGGTGAAGGCCAGCTCCTCAAGATGCCACTCCGTGAGCTGCCGGGTGGCCTCCTTGCGGGCGTCGGCGACGACGGCCGGATCGGCGGGCAGATCCCAGTCCGCGACCTGGTCGGCGCCGAGCAGCCTGGTACGGGCCATCAGCAGGGCCACGTCGTCGTTCGGGCGCGCGGGCACCAGGGCGTCGACCACGGTCCGGCAGCGCACGGCGAGCGACGGCTCCGGCCGCTCCAGCGCCCGCCGCAGCCGGTCCCGGGCCCCCTCGTCGGCAGCGCCGTGCCGCCCTTGGGCCAGCAGGCCGTCGGTGTGCAGCGCGAGCGTGCTGCCCTCCGCCAGGACCAGCTCGACCGACTCGAAGGGCAGCCCGCCCGCGCCGAGCGACGAGCCCTGGGGCAGGTCGACGAACGTGACCGTGCCGTCGGGCAGCACGACAGCGGGCGCGGGATGGCCCGCGGCGGCCATGGTGCACTGCCCGTCCACCGGGTCGTAGACGACGTACAGGCACCCCGAGCCCACGGCCTGGGTGCTGTCGGCCGCCGCAGTGTCCGGCCCGACGCCCTCCTCGCGGGCCGCCGTCGCGACCAGGTCGTCGAGGTGGGCGAGCACCTCCTCGGGCGGCAGGTCCAGGGCCGCGAGGGTCCGTACGGCGGTCCGCAGCCGGCCCATGGCCGCCGCGGCGTCGATGCCGTGGCCGGGCACCTCGCCCACGACGAGGGCGACGCGTGCGCCGGACAGCGGGACGAGGTCGTACCAGTCGCCGCCGAGGCCGGTCAGCTCGTCGGCCGGCCGGTACTCGGCGGCCACCTCCACGGCGTCCTGGTCGGGCAGCCGGTGGGGGAGCAGGCTGCGCTGGAGGACCAGCGCGGCCTCGCGCTCGCGGGTGTAGCGCCGGGCGTTGTCCACGCAGACGGCGGCGCGCGAGACGAGGTCCTCGGCGAGGCTCAGGTCGTCCTCGTCGAACGGCTCCTGGCGGTGGCGCCGGAAGAAGGTGGTGATCCCCAGCGTGACGCCCCGCGCCCGGACGGGCACGATCATCGCACTGTGCAGCCCCAGCTCCAGGAAGGTGGCCGCCCGGCCACCGGGGCCGCCGCCCGTGGCCCACTCCTTCGCGCGGGGGTCGAGGTGCGGCTCACGCCACGGACGGCCGGTGGTGAGGGAGAGCACCGGGGGTGATCCGGCCCGGTAGCCGGCCACGTCGCCGACGCGGACGACGGTCTCCGGGACGTCGTCGTGCACCGTCTGATGGCCGGCCCGGCGCAGCAGCACCCGGTCCGTGGTGCTCAGCGGCCCGGCCGGGAGTTCCGCGCCCCGCAGCACCGGTTCCAGCAGGTCCACGGCGACGGAGTCGGCGAAGGCCGGCACCACCACGTCGGCCAGTTCCTGCGCGGTGCGCACGATGTCCAGGCTGCGGCCGATCTGCTCGCCCGCCCGGTCGAGCAGGGCGAGCCGCTGCCGGGCCCGGTGCCGGTCGGTGATGTCGACGACGGTGTAGTAGACGCCCATCGGATGGCCCCGGTCGTCCTCGAGACGCGTGAACGACAGCATGTGCGCCGTCTCCCGGTGCGGCGCGGAACGCAGCCGGTCCACGTGCTCGTACCCGACCACCGGCTCCCCGGTCTCCAGCACCCCGCGCATCTGCTCCTCGACCGCCTCGGCGTTCACGCCCGGCTGTACGTCCCCCAGCCTGAGCCCCAGCCGGTGCCTGGCGGGTCCGCCGCCGAACTCCTCCAGGGCCGCGTTGGACCACACGAAGCGCAGACTCGCGTCGACGATCGCTATGCCGACCGGGGACCCCGCGACCATCTGTTCCAGGACCGTGCGGCTCATGTCCCAGCCGGGCGCCTCGGCCATCTCCGACAGCAGCACCAGCCACCGGGCGGGGCCCCCGGGCTCCAGCGCCGAGGTGACCCGCACCATGACCCGGACGGGCCGCCCGTCCTTGCGCCGGGCGGTCAGCAGCCCCGCCCAGCCACCGTCCCGGCGACACCGCTCGGCCAGCTCCGGCACCCGTGCGGCGTCCTCGGCGGACAGCAGCCCCGCGACCCGCGTGCCCACCACTTCACCGGGGGCGTACGCCAGCAGCCGCTGGGCGTCCCGGGTCCAGCTCGTCACGACGCCCTGTGCGTCGAGCAGCACGGGCGCGGCGTCCGCCACGTCGAACCGCTGCCGGGCGACGCGCTGCTCCTCGTATGTGCCCACGGCCGACCTCTCTGTCGCTGACAGTGGTCTACCACCTCTTGCCCCGGTCTTCACCCCGCACGGGTCCAGGGAGCGAACCCCATGGTTCTGGGAATACCGGTCAGCCCTGCCCGAGCGTCCTCTCCAGGGTCCCGCGCCTCGCGGCCGCCCGCACCAGACCGCTCACCGGCACTGATGCGGCACCGCTGATTTCCCGCGACCTGATCCGCCGGACAGGCCCTGGCCCCGGGCTTCACGCCGCGCGGCCGGGACCGGCCGGGTCCACGGGCGAACCCATGGACCCGTGGTTGCCGGGTCAGCCCTGCCTCGGCACCCTCTCCAGCGTCCCGCGCCGTGCAGCCGCCCGCACCGGACCCTGCTCACCGGCGCTGATGTGGCGCCGCTGATTTCCTGCGACCTGATCCGCCGGTCCGGCCCTGGCCCGGGGCTTCACGCCGCACGGCCCGGACCGCACGGGTCCACGGGGCGAACTCCGTGGACCCGGGGACGCCGGGTCAGCCCTGGTCGAGCACCCTCTCCAGGGTGCCGACGGCCGACCGCAGTTCCTCGGCCGTGACCGTCAGCGGGGGTGCCAGCCGAATGGTCGAGCCGTGGGTGTCCTTGACCAGGATTCCGGCCCGCATCAGGCGTTCGCTGATCTGCCGGCCGGTGCCGATGGCCGGGTCGATGTCGACGCCCGCCCACAGGCCCCGCGACCGGAAGCCGACCACGCCCTTGCCGACCAGCCCGGTCAGTCCGTCGCGCAGGACGACGCCCAGCTCGGTCGCCCTGTGCTGGAACTCGCCGGTCTCCAGCAGCTCGACCACGGCCTGGCCGACCGCCGCGGCGAGCGGGTTGCCGCCGAACGTCGAGCCGTGCTCGCCCGGCCGCAACACCCCGAGGACGTCCCGGCGTGCGACCACCGCGGACACCGGCACGATGCCACCGCCCAGCGCCTTGCCGAGCAGCACCATGTCCGGGACGACGCCCTCGTGGTCCACCGCCAGCGTGCGGCCGGTGCGGCCGAGGCCCGACTGGATCTCGTCGGCGATGAAGAGGCACCCCTTGCGGCGCGTCAGTTCGCGTACGCCGGTGAGATAGCCCTCGTCGGGGATCAGGACGCCCGCCTCGCCCTGGATGGGCTCCAGGAGGACCGCCGCCGTCGTCTCGTCGATCGCCTCCTCCAGGGCCGCCAGGTCGTTGTACGGGACGATCCGGAAGCCCGGCGTGAACGGACCGAAGCCCGCCCTCGCCGTCTCGTCCGTGGAGAAGCTGATGATCGTCGTCGTACGGCCGTGGAAGTTGTCCGCCGCCACCACGATCGTGGCCTGGCCGTCGGGGACGCCCTTCACCTCGTACGCCCATTTGCGGGCCACCTTGATCGCGCTCTCGACGGCCTCCGCGCCGGTGTTCATCGGCAGGACCATGTCCAGGCCGGTCAGCTCGGCCAGCGAGGTGGCGAACTCGGCCAGGCGGTCGTTGTGGAAGGCGCGGGACGTGAGCGTGAGGCGGTCCAGCTGGCGGTGGGCCGCCTCGATCAGCGCCGGGTGGCGGTGGCCGAAGTTCAGGGCCGAGTAGCCGGCCAGCATGTCCAGGTAGCGGCGGCCCTCGACGTCCTCGACCCAGGCGCCCTCGGCGCGGGACACGACCACGGGCAGCGGGTGGTAGTTGTGCGCGAGGACCGGCTCCTCGGCGCGGATCAGGTCCGCGGAGGTGCGCGTGCCGGTGTCGGCGCCAGTGCTCGTCAGTGCGGTCATGAGCGGATCTCCTGGGTGCAGCACTTGATACCGCCGCCGGCCTTGCGGAACTCCGACAGGTCGACGGGGACGGGAAGGTAGCCGTGGCGCGTCAGCTCGGCGGCGAGGGCCGTGGCGCCCGGGTCGATGAAGACGCGGTGGCCGTCGGAGACCGAGTTCAGCCCGAACGTCATCGCGTCCTCACGGGTCGCCACGACCGCGTGCGGATACAGCCGCGCCAGCACCTCACGGCTGCCCGGCGAGAACGCCTCCGGGTAGTACGCGATGTTGGTCTCGTCCAGGACGAACAGCGCCGTGTCCAGGTGGTAGAAGTACGGGTCCGTCAGCTTGAGGCCGATCACCGGCATCCCGAAGTACTCCTGCACCTCGTGATGGGCCTCACGGGTCGTACGGAAGCCCGTGCCCGCCAGGATCCAGCGGCCGGCCGGAACCAGGTCGCCCTCGCCCTCGCACACCGACTCGGGGCGGTACACGTCGAAGCCCGCCGACTTGAACCACGTCTCGTACGCGGTCGACTCGGGGCGGCGCTCGGGGGCGTGGAACGAGGAGCCGAAGACACGGCCGTCCACGACGACCGCCGAGTTCGCGGCGAACACCATGTCGGGCAGACCGGCGACCGGCTCCACGGTGTCCACGGTGTGGCCATGGGCGCGGTAGGCGCTGATCAGCGAGCGCCACTGCTCCTGGGCCAGATCTACGTCGACCCTGGTGTCGGGGTTCATCCAGGGGTTGATCGCGTACTGCACGCCGAAGTGTCTGGGTTCGCAGACGAGAAAGCGCCGGGGGCGCGGCACACGGCTGTCGGGCACAGAGGGGTTCCTCCGCTTCCTGCGGTATCGGGTAGGGATAACACCACGGTAGAAACTGGGCCCGACGCCCGACAAGCGACAACTACTGCGTGTCCGCGCAGGAACCCTGCGTCTTTGGCACCCTCAACGCAGGTCTGATGCGTCGCCCGACGTGTAGTTCGGCGCGGCGTGGGTAGCGCCCGCCTCCGGGCTTTCCGGGAGGAGGTGGGACAGCACCATGTAGCTGATCGTCTTCCGGATGAACGGCTCCCTGCGGATGCGCTCCAGCACGTTCTCGAAGTGCCCCACATCCGTCGCCCGCACGTGCAGCAGCGCGTCCGCGCCGCCCGTCACCGTCATCGCCGCCGTGATCTCCGGATGGTTGCGCACCACCTCCGCGAGCCGCCGGGGCGGCGCCGCGCCCTCGCAGTACACCTCGACGTACGCCTCCGTACGCCAGCCGAGCGCCGACGGCTCCACCGTGGCCGTGAACCCGGTGATCACGCCCGACTCGCGCAGCCGGTCCACACGCCGCTTGACCGCCGTGGACGACAGCCCGACCGCCGCGCCGATCTCGGCGAAGCTCGTACGGGAGTTCGCCATCAGAGTGGTGATGATCTTCCGGTCCAGCTCGTCGAATGGCGCCGGCCTGTTGTTCATCCGGGCACTGTATCCAGCGAAAGCGGGGCAGGGCGGCCCGTGACGGCCGGGCACCGCGCCCGTCGACGGCTTGCGCGTCCGGCGCATGTGCACACGTACGAATTCCACCTACACTCCACCTTCATGCTGCGCGCCCTCGCCGTCGACGACGAACGCCCCTCCCTGGAGGAGCTGCTGTATCTGCTGCACGCGGATCCACGGATCGGCAGCGCCGAGGGCGCCGGCGACGCGACCGAGGCACTGCGCCGCATCAACCGCGCCCTGCAGTCCGGACCCGGCGGGCCCGAGGCCATCGACGTCGTGTTCCTCGACATCCACATGCCCGGACTCGACGGCCTCGACCTGGCCCGACTCCTCACCGGGTTCGCCAAGCCGCCCCTCGTCGTGTTCGTCACCGCCCACGAGGACTTCGCCGTCCAGGCCTTCGACCTCAAGGCCGTCGACTACGTCCTCAAGCCCGTACGCAAGGAACGCCTCGCCGAGGCCGTCCGCCGCGCCGCCGAACTCCGCGACAGCGCCCCGCCCGTGCCCGCCCCCATACCCGTGCACGAACCCGACCCCGACCACATACCCGTCGAACTCGGCGGCGTGACCCGCTTCGTCGCCGTCGACGACATCACCCACGCCGAGGCCCAGGGCGACTACGCCCGACTGCACACCGACCGGGGCAGTCACCTCGTACGCATCCCGCTCTCCACCCTGGAGGAGCGCTGGCGCGCCCGCGGGTTCGTCCGCATCCACCGCCGCCATCTCGTCGCCCTGCGCCACATCGGCGAACTCCGCCTCGACGCGGGCGCCGTGAGCGTCCTGGTCGGCGCCGAGGAACTCCAGGTCAGCCGACGGCACGCCCGTGAGTTGCGGGACCTGCTGATGCGCCGGCCCGCGAGCTGAGGGGCACTTTCCAGCCATGCCCCAGGATCCTTCCGAACGCCGGGTCGTCGTCACCGGACCGCCCCGGCGTGTGCGCCGCACCTCCGGCTACTACCGGCCGCGCACCGAGATCGACGAACAGACCACCCTCGGCCACACCTACGTCCGCTCCCTGATGCGCTCCCAACTCCGCGCCGCCTTCGGCGTGTTCGCGGTCCTCGCGCTGCTGATCGCTCCGCTGCCGCTGCTCTTCGCGGCGATGCCCGACGCCCACCACCTGGAGTGGCTGATCCTCGGCTTCGGCCTCTACCTGCCCCTGGTACTGCTCGCCCGCTGGTACGTGCGGCGCGCCGAACGCAACGAGCGGGACTTCGTCCGGCTGGTCGAGGACCGGGACCGCTGATGAACAGACAGATGAACAGACAGATGAACAGACAGATGGACAGGAAGACGGACAGGAACCGCTCCCGGTGAACGAGAACTACGCCGTCCCGGCCGTCGCCCTCGTCGTCGTGGCGACGGTCTTCGTCGGCGCGTTCG
>Ga0307513_10010449_pt1 | contig 11636 bp, 15 predicted proteins | sample 15_EM_MG_FD_202174 | JGI IMG/M metagenome (GOLD analysis project Ga0307513, IMG submission 202174) | Populus trichocarpa ectomycorrhiza microbial communities from riparian zone in the Pacific Northwest, United States - 15_EM | ecosystem: Host-associated > Plants > Roots > Unclassified | place... | reverse complement strand
AAACGAGGGAGTCCCTCCACCAGGCAGGTAAGTGACTATAAGTTACGATGACTGAGAGTAGAAGTCCAGGGATAGACTGTGCAACTTTCCTCCAATAACTGGACACCCTCCCGAGGATGAAGATCATCGGCGATGGGAGCGATTTGATACGACGTAAAAGTAGTTTGTTGGTATGGTCTACTTTTGACTTGTGGGCGTACAGGAAGATGTCAGTGAGGAGCTCGAGCGGGAGCCGATGGATGGGATGCAAAAGGGTTTGCTTCGCCTGGATGACGGTGTGCACGAGTGGAAGGAGGCCCTTGAGGATCCACAAAGCAGTGTCCAGTGGCAGAGGTTTGTGCTTTGCCTTTCCTTCTGAGACCCCAGTTGCCTTTTCCAGGCTGCTTGCTGTCTGAACAATAGTGGCTAAGAGCCTGCAGGGTACGTGAGACGTCGAAAGCGAGCGAATGAGATATAGATACGGCATACATTCGTATTTGAATGTTCTCTCCGGTGTTGTTCTGGAGTTGAGCTGTAAGCGTTTGGACAGTATCGCGCGCTCTTGCAAGAACGAGATTCAACGTGGGGGTGACGCTCGCGGTGCGCGGTCTAGTGGTTTCGAGGAGCTTCGTGCGTTTGTCGAGCTCCAGGGCAAGTTGCACATCTGCGCGGATTGACCGTATTTCATCAGAGCAGGGATCATCGCGCCTAGAGACTACGCTGTGGAAGGGCCGAGCTATGGGCAATGATTTCTTTGCGCGGGACATTATACGTTCAGTAGCCCCAGGTGTCGCTTCCACGGGCAAGATATGGTAGAGAGAGCGAGGGCAGGCGCCGAGGCTGACAGTCCGATCTCTTACGCCCTATATCACGATCCCATATTTGAACGGAAGACGGTTTTAGCCCATAAGAACGCAGAACAGCAATTAAGAAGATGGAAGAAATCAAGGATACCTTCATGTTTGGTCACGGAGTTGACCAGCATTTCCCATAGAAAGTCAAGTGTGTAGAGGCCATTCCTGGTCCTTCCCATCTTTACAGTCCCATTCAATGTCCCAAATAGCTGAACAATAGCAAAGCTATTCGCTGAAGCGTTATGTTCATGAGAACGCAGTGAAGAGACGCTGGCCAGTGGAACACGACCCATGCATAAGGACTACATGCTCCCTACCAAACCACATATGCACCCAATACCGGAACAGACCTTGAGCAAAGGCCACGTCCATCTTGCACCAACTACAGCCCCTAGTTTCTCGAGTTCGCTCCTATTCTCAGTCTCAGACTCCCATCGTCTGGATTGAATCGAGTGACTACTCTTCAATATGAACTTCGACGATGTTGGGGGGCGCGACGGTTTGTGGCTTGTCTACTCGCACACAGACCGTGCTTTAACCCCTCAGGCTTGAAACAGGAATAAGACTTTCTTGAAATGCGCAGCCGAGGACAAGACTTGAAGCAACACGCACCGTCGTTCCGAATGCAACCCTCTACACTCCCCTTAAGCAGCGAGAAGGCCTTGCCCTTGTTCTCTACGAACCCGTCACTTGCACACCACCTTGCAAAGCAATATTCAATCCTTACTGGTAAGTCCAGGCATCCTGCACTCGTGATTCTAGAGCTTGCAGTTCAATTGATCTCCGAGGCAACCTGTGGATATGCCCATTCTGGCCTTTCAAGAAACGCCTTTCCACCTGGATATCACGATATCTCCAACAATAATCTCCGTGCAGAGCTCTCCCAACATACAGTACCATCGAGTACACGCTCTCCTCCACGTCCGGCAAGGCCCTGGGCCTTTAAAGCGGAGGTTAACGTAAATGGTTCTGATATTACGGCAAGCACGTGGCAGAAATTGTATTTGGGAGATGTCAAGAAGCGAACTAGAAGTCGAAGCAGATATCAAGTCCAAAATTCAAAGTGCTTTGTGGACCACCAGAGGTGAACTAGGGGTGATACCCCGCTCTCCAAGCGCAAGACGACTAATCGATCTGACGACCAGGTTTACACACCCTGATCGCGTAAAAACCGTAAACTCCGCCTAACTTCTGCCGAGATTCCGGGACAATTCCAGATCTCTACATGCCTGAGCAGGTGTGCCTTCCCTTGCATTACCCATGCGGAGTTGTTCCTTTCACTGATTATCCTCATCAACTCCTCTCCGTCTAGGTCGCTGTTCCGGATGACCAGTCGTTCCAGGTTCGGACATGCGACCGCCATCTCTTGCACTCCCTCACTCTGTCCCTCTTCTGTTGCGTCTGGTACCACATTCGTTCCGCCACCATTGATTGACAACCAATTCACAAATGGTCCCCCCACCTCCCCCTCCAGCTCCAAGACCCTCACTCCCGTGAATGGCTGAAGATGATTGTGTTTCCAGACATCACAGTCGAGGTGGCCGCAAATTACGAGCTTTTGAACCATTTGTCCAAACCCCGTTGCCGTGAAGAAACGATTCCAAGGCCCTTCCATGAGGCAATGACTACCACCCGTCCAGCAGCCCCATCCTATATACCTTGTATCTGGACATGAAATGGCGTCCTCTATCGTCACTCGCACCTTTTTCGCCGTTAGCTTCATCAGCCCAGGAGAAAGTGACGCGAGGGACCGAACGGTAGTCCAGTCCAGCTCGATATCTTTTGCTGTGGTGCTTAAGGCGCTGATACCCGGAGAAGTGGTTCGATGGAGCAGAGAAATTGTTTCGAGATTTGGCGCAATTGTAGCCAACTGGCGCCAGTCCGACTGCCGATGTGAATTTTGGGAGTTTCTGTATTCCGGATAGATAATGGAAAGCTTCTGCAGCTTGGGGAACGCGCAGCTGAAAATCGGTACGCTCTCATAGACAATGAGGATTCGGAGCGTCTTACTAAGACACCACGGGACGTCAATAATCTTAGGGCCAGTACCTCTTGGTGTAAAATGAAGCTCCTCTAGGCGCGAAAGGGGACTGGACTGGAGGAAAGATGTCAGGGAGGCCCAGTCGTATCCCTTGACTGTTAGGCTTTTGACCCAGGTTACTTGAATATCTTTCATTGTGACGCGGAGATGGGAATTGAGGTTGAACGTGCAGATAAAAAGATCAATGCCCCGTCTACCGATGGCATCCGAAACGAGGGAGTCCCTCCACCAGGAAGGTAAGCGACGATAAGTTACAATGACTGAGAGGAGTAGTCCAGGGATAGACTGTGCGACTTTCCTCCAATAACTGGACACTCTCCCGAGGATGAATATCATCGGCAATGGGAGCGATTGGAGACGAGGTAAAGGCAGGTTATTGGTACAGTCTACTTTTGACTTGTGAACGTGTAGGAAGATCTCAGTGAGGAGCTCCAGAGGGAGCCGATGGATGGGATGCAAAAGGGTTTGCTTCGCCTGGATGACGATTTGCACGAACGGAGGGAGGCGCTTGAGGATCCACAAAGCAGTGTCCAGCGGTAGAGGCTTGTGCTTCGCCTTTTCTTCTGAGACCCCAGTTGCCTTTTCCAGGCTGCTTGCTGTCTGAACAATGGTGGCAAAGAGCCTGCAGGGTAGGTGAGATATCAAAAGCGAGTGAATGAGAAATAGATACGACATACATTCGTATTTGAATGTTCTCTCCGGTGTTGTTCTGGAGTTGAGCTGTAAGCGTTTGGACTGTATCGCGCGCTCTCGCAAGAACGAGATTCAACGTGGGGGTGACGCTCGCGGTGCGCGGTCTAGTGGTTTCGAGGAACTTCGTGCGTTTGTCGATCTCCAGGACAAGTTGCACATCCGCGCGAATTGACCGTATTTCATCAGAGCAGGGAGCCTCGCGTCTACAGACTACGCTGCGAAGTGGCTGAGCTATGGGTAATATTTTCTTTGTACGAGACATTATATGTTCAGTAGTCCCAAGTGTCGCTTCCACGAGCAAGATATGGTAGAGAAAGCGAGGGCAGGCGCCGTGGCTGACAGTCCGATCTCTTACGCCCGATAGATGTTTATTATGACCCCGTGTTTGAACGGAAGACGGCTTTAGCCCATAAAAACGCACTACAGCAATTAAGAAGGTGGAGAAATTCAATTCAAGAATGCCTTCATGTTTGGTCACGGAGTTGACCAGCATTTTCACGGAATGTCAAGTTTGTAGAGGCAATACCCGGTCCTTCCCGTCTTTACAGTCCCATCCAATGTCCCAAATAGCTGAACAATAGCAAAGCTGTTCGCTGATATGATGCGTTATGTTCATGAGAACGCAGCGAAGAGATGCCGGCCAGTGGAACACTACCCAAGTATAAGGACTACGTATTCCCTACCAAACCACATATGCACCCAATACCGGGCCACACCTTGAGCAAAGGCCACGTCCACCTTGCACCCAACCACAGCCTCTCGTTTCTCGAGTTCGCTCCTATTCTCAGTCTCAGACACACATCGTCTGGATTGAATCGAGTGGCTACTCTTTAATATGAACTTCGACGATGTCGAGGAGCGCGACGGTTTGTGGCTTGCCTACTCGCGCATGACTCTAACCCCTCAGGCTTGGAACAGGAATAAGACTTTCCTGGAATGCGTGGCCGAGTACAAGACTTGAAGCAACACGCACCGTCGTTCCGATTGCAGCCCTCTACACTCCCCTTAAGCAGCGAGAAGATCTTGTCCCTGTTCTCTACGAACCCGTCACTTGCAAACCACCATGCAGAGCTATATTGAATCCTTACTGGTAAGTCCAGGCATCCGGCGCTCGTGATTAATGAACTCATCTGTTGCAGTTCAATTGATCTCCGAGGCAAACTGTGGATATGCCCATTCTGCCTTTCAAGAAACGCCTTTCCACCAGGATATCACGACATCTCCAATAACAATCTCCCTGCAGAGCTCTACCCAACATACAGTACCATCGAGTACACACTTTCGCGTGTAGCACAGACGCCGCCTATCTTTCTCTACGTGGTCGATACGTGCATGGACTCTGATGAGCTCAAGGCCCTCTGTGATACCCTTGTGCTGAGCTTGAGCTTGCTGCCTCCCCACGCCCGTATTGGTTTGATCACCTTCGGGACGATGGTAAGACAAGACCGTTTCGCCGCGGTGCGGAAATCCTAATGCCCATTGATTATAGGCACAAGTCCATGAGCTTTCCTACGCAGTGTGCAACAAGACCTACATCTTCAGGGGCTCAAGGAAGTACGAAGCAAAGCAAGTTCAAGATATTCTCGGCATTGGCGTTGGCACACGTATGCCGGCTCCTCAGCCTGGTCAACCAGGATCACCGCTACTCCCCTCTGGTCCTGCTGGACGCTTCTTAATGCCTGTGTCGGAAGCCGAATATAACATCACGAGCATTCTGGAGGCGTTGGCGAAGGATCCATGGCATGTTGCAAATGATAAAAGAGCGTTGAGGTGCACTGGTGTGGCACTTGGCGTGGCCGTTGGGATGCTGGAGGTTCGTATTCTATCGCTGCAACTAAACAGACCCTCTAATATCAACCATAGGCCGCTTTCCCTAATACTGGCGCTCGCATAATGCTCTTCGCGGGCGGCCCATGTACGGGTGGCCCTGGCATGGTAGTGAGCAACGAACTTCGCGAACCGATCCGCTCACACCACGATATCGACAAGGAGACTGCAAAGCACTACAAGCGTGCGAATAAGGTTTGTTTGTACAACTACTCCCCGAATTATTTCCGACCCATGCTTACAGTACTACGAATCCCTGGCTAAACGCGCATCCGCAAGCGGCCACGCCGTTGATCTCCTAGCTGGCTGCCTCGATCAGATTGGCCTCCTCGAGATGAAATCTCTCCCGAACAGCACAAATGGTGCAATCGTCATCTCCGATTCCTTCACCACTTCCATCTTCAAGCAGTCCTTCCTCCGCCTCCTCGCGAAGGTCCCTGACGGACACCTCACCATGGGATTCAACGCGACCTTCGACGTCCAAACGACAAAGGAACTCAAGATCTCCGGCATGATTGGCCACGCCATCTCCGCAAATAAGAAGAGTGGGTCCGTCGGCGAGACGGAGATCGGCATTGGCCAGACAAGCGCGTGGAAGCTCGGTGTGATCTCCCCGCGCACGTCTCTCGGCGTGTACTTCGAGGTGGTCTCCCAGGCTGGTGCGGGTGGCGCGCCGATTGCACCGAACCAGCGTGGATTCATCCAGTTCGTCACACACTACCAGCACTCTTCCGGCCAGTTCCGCCTGCGGGTCACGACGGTCGCACGCAACTTTGTGGAGCCTGGCTCGCCGATGATTGGCCAGTTATTTGACCAGGAAGCTGCGGCAGTTTTGATGGCACGGATTGCGGTATTCAAGGCGGAGATTGACGACTCGCCCGACGTACTGCGGTGGCTGGACCGAATGCTGATCCGGCTCTGCCAGAAGTTCGGGGAATATCGCAAGGAGGACGCAAGTAGCTTTCGGCTCACGGACAAGTTCAGTATCTATCCTCAGTTTATGTTCCACTTGCGAAGGAGTCAGTTTTTGCAAGTGTTCAACAATAGTCCAGACGAGACCGTGTTTTACAGGTGAGTCCCTTGGTCAATCCATTTGATTTAGAGACGACTGGAAGTCATTCCTATGCTTCAGGAACGTATTAAATAAAGAGGATGTGAACAACTCACTCATTATGATCCAACCGACCCTTATGTCGTATGGACTGGATCAACAACCTGTGCCAGTACTTCTTGATAGCGTGTCAGTCAAACAAGACGTTGTCCTTTTACTCGACACTTTCTTCCATATCTTGATTTGGCACGGTTCGACGATCGCCGAATGGCGCAAGGCGGGGTACCCGGATCAAGAGGGTTACGAGAACCTCAAGGCACTGCTCGAAGCGCCTCAGACAGATGCCCAAGACCTGCTGGTTGACCGTCTCCCTATTCCGCGATATGTCGTCTCCGATCAGGGTGGATCTCAGGCGAGGTTCCTTCTCAGCAAGCTCAACCCGAGCACAACGCATGTCAACCTGTATGGAGGAGGCCCTGCTGCTGGCGGACAGACCATCTTTACGGACGACGTCAGTCTGCAAGTCTTTATGGAGCACTTGAAGCGATTGGCGAGTCTCCGTTTCTCATTTCAGCGTTATATACACCTAACGGCATTGCTCCTTTAGGCTGTGGGGGCGACGACTAACTAGAACACTGAAGACGTGAGGAGTGAAGTGGATTAACTACTCCGATAGTTGGACAGGCAACCAGATAAATGAACAACGCGATAGAATAGACACCGAAGCCCCCTTTATAATGACAACCATAGCAGTGACTATTAGTAGTAATTTCTGTCTTCCCATTTACGCGACACGCAAGAAATATGGGGGAGTTCACTCGAAAACTCGACCGACCAGAGCGTATCAATGCCCAGCGGAAAGGTGTAACGTGTTGAGTGTAATGGCAGCAACGGGTCGACGCAGAGAAACGGGTGTCGAACTCGTGGCTGCTGCCAGGATCCATCGGGCAAGCACCTCACCCTGTACATCGAGGAGGTCGTTAGCATCGCCATGGGTGTGGAGACAGGATATATTACCAGTTCCACGATACATGCGGCAACGATAAGCCTACATTTTTTCACACGAAGATCAGCGCCGGTGGGGAGAAGGTGACAGTGCACGGACCATATGATTATTATCGTGATTCTCTTCATTGCATAGTTGTTTAGGTGCTCGTGGATTACATCGAGCTATCGTGATGCATCAGATACAGTGAGATCCACCGGGTGGAAGAGTGGCGATGAGAGTGGAAGGCCACGTACCAAGTCGGCGACTGAATCAAGTTTGAGATTAAGGGCTTTAACACGGGGATCGATCTCCATATATTCTCTTACGGCGTCGTAGAGACCCTGCAAACTGGCCTCACTCCAAAAGAGCTCGGGAACGTCTAAAATGTGGGATTTCAAATTAACATTTTGGCGCATTTTGAAGAGTTGACCAGTCAAGCGAAGCGCTACTCTGCGTTTAAGCTTGATTTCGCCCTTTTCAGCCAACTGTCGTGGGATCGAGACAGTGAGCGGGTCGTCGAGCATGGCATCGGCGACCACTTCATATGATACAAGAAGTGTTGACTGCGATATGGCGTGCGCGACTGCTAACTTGAGGAGATGTGACGGAGATTTGAAGGCTACGGCGCGGGATAAGCGTGGGTGATGAACTCGGGGGGCGAGACCACACACTGAAGAAGTCGTTGTATATGCGTGGGGTAGGCGCGAATGGGTCATACTAATGACGTATATGAGCGCCGATAAAATCGGGATCTTGAACGCGCACCGCAAAATGAAAACTTTCGACCTCATATTGGCTAACAGACTTTTCCTTGATCATGATACCTTGCTTTGAGAGGTCCTCAAGAATGTCCCATTCGTTCGTTCGTTCGAAGCCATAGAATACCACCACACCGTATTTGAAGAAAATTACCTCACCGACCGGGTGGTCATCGACACCAAGGAGCCGGCGTTGCGGAGGACGGAGGTTGTTTCTCCGTAAAGGTAATGATGTCTGGATATACCCGCCTCTCGTAACAGGTGTCGATGTGCCCGAGGTAGCCGGAAAGTACGTATCCTCGTAACCTCGCTCGTCGGCCTTGGTGATCATGGATAATACCATCCTGGCCTCTGCTGCCTTATCGGTTACACAAGAGCGTACGTTTACCCCAGACTGATAACCTAGATAGGTGATCAATCCACGTTACTGCTCCGACACGTTCCTAACCTTTTCGAAGTGGCAGGTGGTAGAAAGAGTATATAGCTTCATCATAGATCCTATCAGGAATTTAGTCACCGCCAACGGAGACAAGGAGGATAGCGCGCTAACCGGAGCGTTACTGCATGTTCACGCTTCAAAAACGTACTGAGTAGCCCAGTGTTGAACTCGTCACACACATGATAGGCAGTCAAGCGTTGATAGCCAGCCTCATCCCGTTGCTCCGAACTAAGCCGCTCGCCAAGGTTTCGCTCTATGTCGTCATCGGGCAGAGGGGCATCCTGAGCGGCAGTAGGCAAGTCAACGTGCTTTTGGCTCGTTTTGGACGTCCTATTTTTTGGCCCCCCCACTGGTGTCGCCTTGGGCGAGGTAGGGGCCTCGGAAATCGTCGGTAACGGCCGCGACACTCGGCGAATAGCAGGTCGAATCGATGGAGGCATGGTGGGAAACTCCAGTCCAGTGAATTTGCGAGGACTCCCGGAGAAAAGAGTCCTTGCCGTGCCCTTCCGACAGAGGGGTGAGGAATTGACGAGGACCAAGGCGCAAATAAAGCATGGTAACTGGCGGTTCCAAATAAATCATACACATCAACACCGTGGCTGTACCTAATTTAATAATATATCTATGCAATCTAATCTATCGATCCGATCAGCGCAAGAAAACAATATAATTTCATTTCGGTCCGCCAGAGAAACTGCGTGGGTGCCTCTCTGGGAGAGGGCAAAGAGAGCCAGGAAAACCAAAGATACGGTTAGAGAGTCGACTGAGGAGGTGTGCTTTGCCGACGACCCTGAACGCAGCACCGGAGTGCTGAACCCACACGACAACGGAATAATAAGATGAAAGGGCGGGCTCGCCTCAAGATTGCAACACCTTCCAATCGACTTGCTCCCTGCGCACCTCCACGTGCGGTTTTTCCAGTCCCCTTCGCCCAGCTGTGGAGCGCCCCGATGCTCATTCGACGAGCTGAGAGGTACACCGTATACAGACACCAAAACGCTCTTATATTACTCACCAGGGGTATTCATGCATAGTCGATGTAGTAGGGAAGGTTGGGAGTGGGAGGACTGACGATGGATGGGGAGGTATTTTCGGAGCTCTTAAATAGGAGAATCTACTCAGGATACGCACTGAAGCGGCGTGGTCAGTGAGCACGAGACTCCCCTTTGAAGGGCCGCCTTGGCATCCCCCAATTATCTGGCCGTCCTGTAAAGTGGGGGGGGTTTTACGGGAACTCGCGCCTATGCTGTGTAGTTGCTAAGTGTTCGCGTGTATGTCCCCGTCTAGAATTTCTGCCCTGCTCCCAATGACCGCCGGAAGACCAAATTTGGGAGTGGAACTTAGCGTGAACGTTCGATACACGGTGGAAACTCGGTAAAAAGTTCAATTGATCATTGTACATGCACTATTGCTCAATTACTTCACCATGGGTCGTCTGGACAGAGCACTCTATGCGACAGATTTCCTGGCAAAGACCTCAGCTCTGAAACGATAATCGACACCCTTTTCTTGGGGTCAAATTTTGTGAATTAGCATGAAAAGCAGGTGGGAGAGACATAAAAGGGCTTACAAATTTTATAGCGCCATGGGTATTAGGTAATAATTCGCGGACCGCGGGGCAAATGTGCCAGACTGAAGCAATAGAGCACTTGACTCCCGGATTCTGAATGTCACAATAGAGGAGTGCCTAATCCTGCAGGCGTGGGCATGCCAGCCCACTTGTACCGTCCTTGGGAGTCGGACCGAGAGGTCAAGCACGCCCCTAGCTTAACGGAATTCTCCTGACATGCGAAAAACAAGCACCCAACGATCCAAGCCGTCAAATTCCTTAATGATATCGGCAGTGCTAGCGATGGAAATTACGGCTCACTGTGACGAAGAACAGCGTACACCGTATCTAGATCCATATCGGCTAGAGATCCTGTGCATATATGTCAACGGCGGCTCGTACGCTCTTTTAGCGCTTATCCGCAGAAGGCAGGGAGGCAGGCGGAAAGCTGATACGAGGGTGCTTCTCGAGCGACACACGTACGCCCAGCAGCCGGATCACAAGGATAACGCCACACACACAGTCAAGTTGTTTCTTTTGGGGATCTGGATTCTGAGACTCTGGAGAAGGTACGGTTCCTGAGGAGTTGGTCAACCAGGCAGAGTTGGGGCATCGGCGAATGAGCGGCGATCACAGTACCCACGGTGGTGCCACGAAGTAGCACTGTAGGCATCACTATGATCAGAGGGGGGGTCAAGACTCCTACACGTCATTGCAGCCGTTCCCAGCTCAATTTAGTTGGACGCGATTCCGACCACCCCAACGGTACCACCATGGATGACTATGAGACCCGCTTAGAGTACCAATCCGAACGATAATAAATGAAGGCTTTCCACTTATCGCATAGGTTTCTTCACTTGCGATGGGCCAACTGAGGCGTTCCGCTCGACGGATTCCCTCTCCTTCACACAACTCCGCAATTGGGCACTGATAACCTTGTTCAAATACCTGGCCTAGTCATGGGACCATTTCCGAGCTTTCCGTGCGAGTGGTTTCATAATATTCGTCGCCGTTCCTTGGTTCGACTGGTCGGCCCCGCCAAGATATCTGGCAGATGCGGTCTTCCCCAGTTCCAGAAAGGTTTATACCTCGTTTCGCCGCCGATGACAAAGGAATCGCCTCGAATGCACGAGATATGAGCCCAACGTTTGGAAAAATTCCACGGCGAGTGGTTCTCTAGGAGATAATCAAATAAAAGCCATCGACCTAGAATCGACCTAGGATGAGACCTTGGTTCTTGCCCGTCTCAATTCCCTAGCGTACGGCCGAGCCGCCGATGACAAAGCGCCAACCAAGCATTGCTAGGCATGACTTCGAAGGAACACACATTCTACGACAAAATGTCTCGCTGGCGATGGGCCTATAGGAAGTTCTTATCTAGTATGGTGCCTATGGTCGGCACCAACATCAACGGTACGATTTCGACGTGGGATGAACGACGGGCAGCGCTCCATTCG
>Ga0307513_10010448_pt1 | contig 11637 bp, 8 predicted proteins | sample 15_EM_MG_FD_202174 | JGI IMG/M metagenome (GOLD analysis project Ga0307513, IMG submission 202174) | Populus trichocarpa ectomycorrhiza microbial communities from riparian zone in the Pacific Northwest, United States - 15_EM | ecosystem: Host-associated > Plants > Roots > Unclassified | place... | reverse complement strand
ATCTGGCTGCTCCTGCTAGCTAGTATCGTCCACTCTTTTTTACCTTCCAGTCTTTTCTCCCTGTCATATATTTATTTCCCTCTCAGGAACAATTACAAGCCTCAAATTTCACCGTAGATAACATACACCTATGGCTCCTTTAGCTGGCAAACCACCTTTCGCAACTGACGAACCCGACTCCTTCTACGAAACCCCTAGGGCACTCCAGCCACGTGTCCGCCAGCCAGCACCTCCGAACCCCAACAACCGAACCTCTGCTTACGACGTGTATGTTACGAACGTCGCCGTGGGCAAGAAATTTGGACTTACAAACACTTATTCTATCCAGCTATGACAATTATCTTGCAGATGACAAGAATAAATTATCGACCCCCGCAGGCTCATCTGCTGCTTCGAACCGGAACTCCGAGATTGGTGCTCTGGGAATGGGCCTCCTGAACATGGGGGATGATTCAGACTCGGATGACGACGGCGAAGATATTCGCCCGAAGCCCACCAGTCCACCTGGCATTACACCTATTTCCAAGAATGCAGCGTTAGCTGCAGCGACTGGTGTCAGCGCTCCATCGTCGCCAACCCGGCCCAATCCTCCTCAAGCCAGATCACCCCCGCAATCTGAGCAACGGCCCCCGCAAGCAATGCATGCTCCGAATCAGGGACCGCCGCAGAACCGTGGATTTGCCCCTCATCCGAACCAGCAACCACCGCATCCTCAACAACAGCACCAGCAGATGATGCGTGGCCCCATGCCTCCCAACCAACAGCAACCGCGGCCTGTTGGACCCCCACACCCGCAACAGCAGATGCCCAACCAGCGTCCATTCCATGGCCCTATCGCTGCGCCGCGGCCTGGTTATGCTGCCCCGATCGCTGCTCTAAATCTCGCTCGCCCGGAGGCCGCTGTGGTACCGGGAGGTAGACAAGGTGGGATGCCACAACCCAGTAGGATCCAGAACCCCTTCGAGCTGCCCTTTGCTGGACCCGGACGCGGCCCTGGCTCGCCGTCGTCATCCGTTCATTCGTCGACACCTCATCCTTTGCAGCCTCCAGTTACCCCCATTACACCAGCTTTCATTCGACCGGCGTCTAAAAGCCCCGCTCCCGTCAACATCTCATTCGAAGAAGGTGTTGCGACTCCACGGAAACCCATCATGAGAGGGAATTCAGAGGAAACTCTCCTGCCTTCTCGAGGCGAGAAAGGCGACGATTTCTGGCGGAGATTCAGTATGGTTGCGAAGGAGGACAGTCAAAGGAAGGAAAGGTGTGTGATTTTCATCTAAAAATACCTTATACATCACTTAACTCGAAATAGCTCTTGGTTAAAGAAGACTCGCAGTGGATCTGCCCGACTTTCGCGTTGGGTATGGATTGTCGGCATTATCATCCTCCTATGCATTGGTGGTGGTACGGCCCTTGGCGTATACATGACGCGTAAATCGCCTGGCCACCAACAGCCCACGGCGATTGGAGGCTCGGCCGATAATACTGCAGGGCCAACATCATCCGCCAAACCGTCTGGACCACCCCCCAAGGGTTTGGGTTCGAGTACCCGATTACATGTAACCCCGACAAACACTGTTGCGAGAAGGTCACTAGAAGATGCCTTTCTGACCCCAGCGCCAGCGCCTACCCCGGCACTTGCGCTCCGAGCGCACGCCAAACGGAGGTTAGCTGCGCGAGACGTTTGGTGAACTGTTCCTTACGCCATTCCTCCCTCTTGGTTATAAATTGGGATTTCGTAGTTTATCTTTCGAACCCGTCCACTCTTTAAATTCTCGGCCTCATTTCACACACACTTCCTCCTTTCTCATTGACAATCAACACTCAAAGGATTCCTTTACCAACATGTATTACGACGTCGTATCCGGCACTCCTCATCTTCGCCTCTGACCCTCCTCCTTCTGTCCTCGGTTCCTGTGACCCCGTTCAACCCGGATACTCATCCTCAATTTTTATTGGTCTTTATTTCATTGATCTCGCAATTATTCGCCACCCTGGACTTCATGCTCCATTTTCAACCTTGGATACCCTAAACGCACAAGCATCACACACTACATACTACATGGGTACTACTTACCATCACCTCGATCCTCCCTCCCTCTTGATCTCCGACAGACGACCTCTGTTATCTTATGCGTCATCCCACGCCACTACAATCGCCATCCCACATACCTTCTCCCTTTCCTTTCGTCTGTTTCCCCCCCGCCATTTATTCTTAAGCTTAACTTACTTATGTTTCACGTCGATACGCCTTTTTATTATTTGGTTCTTCAGTCTTCAATTGTATATATTTGATCTTTGATTCGGTTTGGCATCGGAATATCCAGAATCAAAGTTTGAATTGATTCTTGAATATGAGAGGTTCTTGTAGTGATAAAATGAGCCTTGAAGTGACATCAGCAAAATGGCACATCCTTCTGTCTTGTGTAGGGAGCAGAGGGTCAGCCTGGGGTTTGGCAGGGTTTTGAATAAATAGACATGTAGAGGGACTCACTAAACCCTAGGCTGATCCAAGCCTATCAATACACAAGACTTTGATCATCAGTAGCCAACCTGCTCCCAAGCATAGGTTGAATAAGCAATAAATATCACAAAACAGGTACTTGTGAATGCAGCCCAAGGGTTACTGTTTTCAGTAATGATAAGGACATATAGGTGGCATAGATGTTAAAGCCAGATCAGGAACAACTTAGTGCAAAAGTCCTCTAGAACAGAGACCATGAGCAATTTGCAAATACTGAACTACTTACATAAAATGCTTGTAATTGCCTTTGTAGCTGTGTGCATTACAGTAGTACTACATTGGAATTTGGTGCTATCTCAGAACAAATATATACTTGTAACAATTTCAGTTGTAGTTTATGTTTCCTTCAAATAGCATAACTCCCATGAACTCCCATGGGCCATATTACTAAGATCCAGTAGACTATCAGGAACTGGAATAATCATGTGTGTGTTTGGTGAATACCAGGGTAGATGATAGAAAGGTGGTATCCAAAGCAAAATTTTATTTTTTGGGCCAATGTGAAGCCATCCTGAATTTTGCACCTGAACCAATTTGTATTGTGATGAAGAAGTTATGTCATAAAGAAGTTCAGTAACATTAGTAAGAGCATGTTCTGGATGTGGGGAAAATAACACCAAGTGCTGTCCCTCAAGCACTGATCCTGAGACAATAGATTTGCTATATGGTGAGAATGCAGCAGACTGAACCTGATTCTCATAGCCTTTGAGAGGGTGTTGTAGCATCTCTCCTGTTTTAACATTCCACAATCGAATTGTCTTATCCTCTGACCCTGACACAATGCACTTGCCATCTGGTGAAAATGCAACAGACCAGACTGAATCCTTATGGCCCTCAAGAGGGGGTCGCAGCATCTCTCCTGTTTGAGCATCCCACAACTGGATTGTCTTGTCTTCTGACCCTGACACAATGCACTTGCTATCTGGTGAAAATGCAACAGATGAGACCTCAGCCTCATGACCCCCAAGAGGGGGTTGCAGCATCTCCCCTGTTTGAGCATCCCACAATCGGATTGTCTTGTCTTCTGACCCTGACACAATGTATTTGCCATCTGGTGAAAATGCAACAGACCCAACCCGATTCTCATGGCCCTCAAGAGGGGGTCGCAGCATCTCTCCTGTTTTGGCATCCCACAATTGGATTGTCTTGTCCTCTGACCCTGACACAATGCACTTACTATCTGGTGAAAATACAACAGATGTGACTGAATCCTCATGGCCCTCAAGAGGATCTCTCAGCATTTCCCCTGTCTCAGCATCCCACAATCTGATTGTCTTATCAGATGATCCTGACACAATGCACTTGCCATCTGGTGAAAATGTAACAGACAAAACATCACTTTCATGGCCCTCAAAAGAAGGTTGCAGCATCTCTCCTGTTTTAGCATCCCACAATCGGATTGTTGTGTCTTCTGACCCTGACACAATGTGCTGGCCATCTGGTGAGTATGCAACACACTGAATCCAATCCTCGTGGCCCTCAAGAACGGGTTGCAGCATCTCCCCTGTTTGAGCATCCCATAGTCGGATTGTTTTGTCAGATGACCCTGACACAATGTGTTTTCCATCTGGTGAGAATGCAATAAATGTAACTGGACCTCTATGGCCCTCAAGAGAGGATTGCAGCATTTCCTCTGTTTCAGCATTTGATAATTGGATTGTCATATCAAATGACCCTGACACAATGCGCTTACTATCTGGTGAAAATGCAACAGATGAAATATAATCCTCATGGCCCTCAAGAGGAGGTCGCAGCATCTCTCCTGTTTTAGCATCCCATAATCGGATTGTCTGGTCATATGACCCTGACACAATGCACTTGCCATCTGGTGAGAATGCAACAGACTGGACCCAATCCTTATGGCTCTCAAGAGGGGGTCGCAGAATCTCTCTTGTTTCAGCATCCCATAATCGAATTGTCTTGTCACATGACCCTGATGCAATACACTTGCCATCTGGTGAGAATGCAACAGACCAGACTTCAGCCTCATGACCCTCAAGTGGGGGTTGCAGCATCTCTCCTGTTTGAGCATCCCACAATCGGATTGTCTTGTCATCTGATCCTGACACAATGCACTTGCCATCTGGTGAGAATGCAACAGATTGGACCCAATTCTCATGGCCCTCAAGAGGGGATTGCAACATCTCCCCTGTTTTAGCATCCCACAATCGTACTGTCTTGTCCTCTGACCCTGACACAATGCACTTGCCATCTGGTGAAAATGCAACAGACCGGACTGAATCCTTATGGCCCTCAAGAGGGGGTCGTAGCATTTCTCCTGTTTCAGCATCCCACAATTGAACTGTCTGGTCATATGACCCTGACACAATGCACTTTCTATCTGGTGAAAATGCAACAGATGAGACAGAACCCTCATGGCCCTCAAAAGGAGGTCCTAGCATCTCTCCTGTTTCAGCATCCCACAATTGAATTGTCTTGTCATCTGACCCTGACACAATGCGCTTGCCATCAGATGAGAATGCAACAGATAGCACCTCTTCTGCATGACCATGTAGTATATGCTGAATTATGGGCCAGGACAGATTGTGTTCTGAAATATGTTTCAGCACCTGAGGAAATCTATTTGAAAATTTCTTTGAGATCTGGGAATTTTTTGGTGAAAATGGCAGTGCAGAAAGATAAAGATGAGGTGTGCTGAAAGAAATTGGGCCACCAAACATTCGGACAAATTTTTGAGCATCTGATGCATCACTAATAATATCTTTGCACTCTGCATGGGCCTGGTGAAATTTACAATAATTAAATATAACTCTGAAACAAAATTAATTTCACCTACCATAGCCCATTGAATAACACAAGATAGCCCACTGGCACAACTATTGATCCTTTTCAAAAGGCTCAGAACTTCCAGCCAGAACAATAACCGTTCATGATTAAAAAATGCTTGAATTGCCTTAGCAAGAGCCAAGTCAAATTGTGCATTTTGAAGATGATCTGTCCAGAATCTGCAGGCATATGACAGCTCTGGGGAGATGTACTGTTTGATTCGTTCATCAAGGTCAGGAATTTCAGAATTAGGCAAATAAGAAGTTGGTAGTTGGCATATGTTGAATTGCAGTCCAACCTGCATTACTCCTAGTGAGGCACCTGCAAGATCCTGGTGAATATGAGATAAATCAATGAAGTATTCACCACTACGATCTTTATCTGTCAGAAATTCAGAAAAAGAGGAATGAAGGGGACGGATCACAGCTGAAGCATCAGTAATCCCACTAAGCAAAGCGCCCAGAGGCTTTACAATTGTGTTGATATCAATTTCCTGAAGGTCCTCACTAATGAAATAGTGTCTTATGGACCTCAAGGAAATAAGAGGGAGTGGCTCTGCCATTCCAAGAATCTGTTCCATCACTGACCGGAAGCGATCAAGAGGACGCTTATCCTGGTTCAGAGGGAAGATTCCTTCCAAGGTCAGTTTGTACATGCTGTCAAGGAGTGGGACATGATGCCCTCTATCATGTGTTATGATGGCCTCAAAACGCTCCTTGACAGTTAGTCCAGCAACATCATCTCCCTTGACATATGCACATGCAAGGCGTGCCCACTCGAACAGTCGGTCAGATGCAGCTGTAAGAGAAGCTGAGGCATCTTCAATTTCAATACCCTCCAAACCAGAGAGTTCGCGTGAGACATAGCGAGAAATGTCGCGTTGACTCAACGCAGGGGGAATGCTAAACATTGACTTAGATTGGACATGCCCAACACCATTCAGGGCGTTCGTGATGTCCGGAAGGGGTCGTGATGTGAGAAGAATCCGGATGTGGGGAGGAAGTTTGGTTATGAGGCTTTCGTCATCATCCAGTTTGCCAGCGAGGATGCGAAGGAGATGTTGTCGCGAAGCCACCATACCACTCTCATCCAATGCGTCAATCACAATCACAATGGGTCCCGCCATTGTCTCTGAAAATGTCTGAGCAGGTTTCATGATCAGCTCCTTCCATTGCTGCTGAATATCGGTAGTGTTCTTGAGCGACGTGTCTTGATGGATAGCATTCGCCAGCTCTCTCCGCATTTGCTTATCGCGGTCGGCGAGATCTCGCGCAATCGTCGTGAAAATATTCTTGTCGCGTTGTGCCGCCATTTGGTTGCGGTCGAAGCAGTAGCAAGATCCCAATCGTCCGAGCTTTTTGAAGCGATCAGCGATGGTATGGGCGATGGATGATTTGCCGGTGCCAGCTTCGCCGTGGAGCCACAATATGCGTGTCGTGTTATCTTCGGTGTTGTTGATCCAAGTAGTGATTTCCTCCAGGATTTCGTGACGGGTCCCCTCCAAACAAATTTTCTGCGTGTCCAACCCCGCCCCCCGAACGTATGGTATACTGTTTAGGTCCGAGTCTTCGGCTACATCATGTGTATCAGAAAAGGCATGACCAAGCCCGATTCGAGAAAGAGGTACCTTGAGCCCCAAGGTCCTCCCAAATACGATGCACGACCACCAACGTGTTGCCCGTGGCCTTGTCACGGAACTGTTGCAAAAGTTCATCGAAGATGTCGTTGTAGCACTTTACGCGCGCATCGGTTTCGGAAATAAAATTCTTGAGCAACCTCGTCCCTTGGATGAAAAAAAAGAATTAGTCGACATCAGTTTCGCAATGCCAACAAGTGTTCTTACGGAATTGCTTATTCTGTGAGTACTCCCGAATGAAATACGAACATTCCAGTGTTTGGCGGTATATGCGCTCGACGACGGTCTTCATGAATTCGATATCTTGCAGTTCTGCCTGTGTGAGAAAAGTATAGACCCCTTCCATCTTTGAAAGGAGAGAGCGAATCGAGTCGTCGCGAGTCGTCTGCTCAATAATAGTCTGGTAAACATAAATCAGATTGCATCATCGGGAACTGTGTAACGGGAGGACCTTGGGAGCAAAGGAAAGGACGGTCCATGCGGCTTGCACATATGGGTGAACCTGCATGAGTTGAGCGTATAGACCTTGTTGGTACAGCAGAACGTACGGGGGCGATCTTGTCCACGACAGAATTGAACGAAGACAGCGTCTTGAGGAAGTTAGAAATAGAATCAACAAGAGGAATCGGATTATCCGCGTTGTTGATTGCTGAGATCGCACTTTGCACTGGTGCACCAATGACCCTCATCGCAGAAGCGGCTCTATTTGCGTCTTCGCGAGCTGCGTCTACGGTTGCAAGATCTAGGGCGTTGATTTGGTCGGATGGGGCTTCCTTGTGAGGGGTATCCGATGAAACTTGATCCTGAGGAGCGATCACAGTGATGGAAGGAACCGAGTTCGAAGGCTGGTTGGTTCAGTGGGATCAGTTATCGGCGACACCTCGAAGACCCAATCTGTGCATACCTCAGTAGGATGAATATTCTCCGCCTGAAGGGCAGGGCTATTGGTTTGCGATGAGCCTTTTGAATGTGATGTGAACAGCTCTTTGAATTTATCCTTGATCCCGCGTTTCGGTTGAGGCGATGGTCTCTGAGAGCGCTGGAAGGCAGATAATGAGTACAAATGAACGGCGAAGGTAGCAAAACGTACCGTATATTCGCCTTTCAATTGTTCTGAGCCGGTACTGATATCGGGAAGATGAAATTCGGAACGATTCTCTCTCCCTCCAAGTCGGCGAAGAGAGGCTGCAAGTCGATGGGGAGTAGTTCCACTCATTGTGATGGTAAACTCGAAGGCTGTGGATGCTTATCAGGCTTTATCAATGGTTGGTCCCGCCGGAAGCGGAGAGCTCGCTTCGCCTGCATCCGAGAGTAATTATAAGTTCCCAACGGTCCGGGTAATCGGTGAACCCGGTGTCCAATGTCGATGTTGTCAAGTCAGAAAGGGACGCAGAATTTCCCCCTTTTTTTGCATAAAGTGCCATAATTTCTAGCAGTGTGTATATCGTGGAAGATATTGAGCAAGAATTAACAGGGGAAAGAAGGATAAAAAATGGAACTTTTCCCTCGAGACTGAGTGCAAGTAAAATTTGGCTTTGTTTGTTCAGGCCACTTCATTATCGTCAGATCCCGGAACTACACTTCATCATCGGACATCCTAAAGCCGACTCTCCTGAACTGGGCCCACGAGTTTACCAGTGAGCAATGAATGTTGCAATGGCAGCAATGGATGAGATGATCGCAACGCGTCTCATCCCATGGTAAGACTTCGAAGTTTATCCGCCTCATCCCAAGAAATTCGAGTAGCGTTGTGATCGTCGACACCATTCTTTCCCAAATCGTTCGCTCTTCCCTGTAGCATGTGCAGTTGCTCGCAGCACCCATTGCAAAAAAAACTTGAAGGAATTATTCCTTCTTAACTTCATCTGCCCTCAGATTTTCATCGATTACTTCGGCCTCGACAGTTTCCTGCCGCAGGACTCGGACAGCACGCAGATCCAGGAGAAGAGCAAGAACGCCGTGGAAGTGTTGCACAACAGCTTGCACAAGAACCCAAAAATGGACTCGCAGGTATGTTTCAAACCCATGTCCAGGGGTTTACTTGAATGAAGTCGCAGACGTCCGTATCTCTTGGGACAAACTAAACCGGTCAACCCTTGGGTTAAATATGTTACACTTCGTGGACATCAGAGTGAGTAATGCCTTTTTTCCCCACACTTTAACCCCCTTTCCAGTGCGCATCCAACACCGCTTCTGTCATGAATGCACAACTCAAACACCATAAGCTTCCTCACTAAGTATTCTTTCCAGCTACAAAAGTGAGCGTCACCGAGCAGGAGCTTGAAGAATTGTTGAAGGATCGCCAAGCAGGTATTACCAGTCTATGCGCTTACATAGTACGCTATGCGATACGAGTTCGTGGGGAAAGGATGATCTCAAGTACTGTAGTTAGTACATAGAATAGAAATTAATTTCATTGATTTAGAAATAAAATCGAAATATCGTCAAGAGCGGGCCTCTGGCTCTCGGGAGTCAATATCTCGTTTTCTATCAGAACGCAAGTGGTGGTATGCTTGCTCTGATATGGTCTCAAGTCCAGGGATCGAGAGCAAGGTGCACAGAGAAAAATAATACATAAAACGTACAATGTTCCGAACGGATCTGATGCCTAAGCCCAGAACCCTCCACACCCACCTGCCACCTTGTTCCCGCCTGGCTTCTACTCTCGAGACTTCTAGACAAAGTTGACCGATTGATTTCCTCGATTGGCCAATGTATCCACTGTTTCCGCCTTTGGTGGCATCCTCCATGCTCATTGGTGTTGAGTCGCGGTCTAGGTGGGTTAAAAAACTCGAGAAAGTGTGAATTACTTGACGTGGTGGTTCTGGAGGTCGGAGGCATAGTTCGCTCGTGGTTTCGCGGATCGGTCTGATGGATAGAGGCGCGGTAGGGGTTTGAGGAGTTGAACTGAGAACTTGAAATAGAGGAGGATGAGTAAGATTCGCGATGAAAGAAATATGAGGATGAGCCAACGATGGCTACGAGATAGCGGATGAAGATTAAGGGCAAGAGAAAATTGGTGCAGGAACCAAGGAAATGGAATACGAACCTCGAACCCCTTGCAAAACACTCCTAGCTTTTCCAGATCGCCCATCCACCGTATCAGCACCGCCCTTGATATCCGCGGGATTCGACGCCGACAAACTCGACCCAAGGCGGCTCGTTCGGGAGACTGTTTTCAAGTAATCGCAACAAGCTGGCGAAGGTCCCGAGAGCAGTTTCCTTGGGCAGACATTGACGCCTGAGGCGAGGGAGCTCCGGACGGTGGGGTGGTTCTTGGGGGGTTAATGGATCTGATCTTGGATCATGTGGAGTTTGAGAAATTCAGAAATTGGGCGAGGGTTTAGGAAAGGGCGAAGAGTGGAGCATTGACTTTGTTGGTGCTCGACGACGGCCATTTCATTTAGACCTGTGGGGAGTAATGTTAGCACGAGAATGGGTGGTAGAAGGATTCGACGTGCCGTCTCAGTATCAGCCACAGTTCGAGCGCGAACCAGGATCTCTAGCTACTTGAAGTTCGCCGATTTGTCAGATCTGCTCACTCTCTCAGTTGATAACGAATGTGCGTTCGAGTCGAGCACCTCACGAATAGTACATAGCCAGCGAGCCCTTCTTTGGGTGCCATGAGCTAGAGGATTTCGGCCTGCAAGTTGAAATCAGCCGAATACGCAAAGGCGTCCAAAGAAAAATACTCGAGGTTGGGCGAGATTAAAACAAAACATAAGCCTAAAATCTGGGCAGGTAATGGGGTATGCGGGCACGCTATGACTTGGGTGGATGACAATACACTCTCGAGTAGGACCGATATTGGGAAGGGTTGCACTGAAAACGAACATTGGAAATTTAAAGAGTGCTCATCGAAAGTCTGGAATAAACTAACCTTCAACGGAAGACCAATCCCAGAAAAACGCAAGTCAGGTGTGGTTGGAAGTTGATCAGAGTGTGACGAAAATGTGTCGTCACTGGCATTGGCACTCTCATTTCGACAAGCATGACTCCAGCACGCGAATTTTGCTTGAGCGAGAAGATCGGGTCTGGTGGTTTTGTGGGTTTACCTCTGACGGCCCTCTCATCACGCTCACCATTTCTTCATCGTTTAGAGCCACGTTTTCAAAGGCACGAACACCTCCAATGGTGTTGTTTTCGCAATAAAAAAGTCCAGAGCTTCCCTGAGGCTGAAACGCACGCTCTTGAAACACGAAGGAAATGTTTTGAAGCGATTGGGCGGTCATCGAGCTATTCCAACGGTGTACGGATATGCCCACCTTGAACATTTCGAATATTTGGCGATTGACCTTCTTGGAAAGAGTCTCGCAGACGATAACGATAAATCTGTGCGGAAATTTTCGATCCAGGAAATCGCAAACATTGGGATTCAGATGGTGCGTCGTTTTTATTTAAGACCATTGTTGTTTTCCACTGAGGTATGTCATAAAGCTGTCTGTCTTGGAACATGTCCACAGCCACGACATTGTCCATCGTGACATCAAGCCTCAAAACGTACTCGCTCGCGAAGGTACCGACTTTTCTCACCTCTACCTCATCGATTTCGGACTCGCAAGGCGCCGGCTCTCTGGGACGCCTCGTCAAGTTGACCTTGTAAAGGAGCGAATCAACGTGTTTGGAACGTTGTCTTGGGCGAGTTTGAATGCGTTGAATGGAATTGGTGAGCTAGTTTTCTGGACGACGA
>Ga0307513_10010446_pt1 | contig 11637 bp, 4 predicted proteins | sample 15_EM_MG_FD_202174 | JGI IMG/M metagenome (GOLD analysis project Ga0307513, IMG submission 202174) | Populus trichocarpa ectomycorrhiza microbial communities from riparian zone in the Pacific Northwest, United States - 15_EM | ecosystem: Host-associated > Plants > Roots > Unclassified | place... | reverse complement strand
AGAATTGATAAGTTTCTCAGATTTCCAATAGAAGAAGGGATCCTACCAGTTAAATCATTGTTTGACAAGTAAAGGGAACTGAGAGACTGCAGTGATCCAATTTCTGGAGGTATCAAGCCGGAGAGTTCATTATCCCAGAGAGAAAGAATTGATAAGTTTCTCAGATTTCCAATAGAAGAAGGGATGGAACCAGAGAGTTTGTTATCAAAGAGAGAGAGAATTGATAAGTTTCTCAGATTTCCAATAGAAGAAGGGATCCTACCAGTTAAATCATTGTTTGACAAGTAAAGGGAACTGAGAGATTGTAGTGATCCAATTTCTGGGGGTATCAAGCCGGAGAGTTCATTATCCCGGAGAGAAAGAATTGATAAGTTTCTCATATTTCCAATAGAAGAAGGGATCCTACCAATTAAATCATTAGTTGACATGTCAAGGGAACTGAGAGACTGCAGTGATTCAATTTCTAGAGGTATCAAGCCGGAGAGTTTGTTACTGTATAGATAGAGAACAGATAGGTGTTTTAGAATTCCAATAGAGGCTGGAATCAAACCGGTGAGATTATTTTTACAAAAGTACAAAAAGTTGAGACTTGTTAACAATCCTATCTCAAGTGGAATATTTCCTGTGAAATGATTATCACACAGGTCTAAATTGGTGATTTTGGTCAGGTTACTAATGTGAGATGGAATAGTTCCATAGAGTGAATTGTTCCAGAGATTGAGAGTGAGAAGATTGGGGAAGGATGAGAAGTTGAAACTTTGAAGTGTACCTCTCAGACCAAAATGTGGAAGGCTGAAATCCGCGACACTTCCAGAATTGTCACAAGTGATTCCAAGCCACTTGCAAGGGCTGCTGCAAACCCAAGAAGACAGGATAGCTTGGCTGTGGTTGTCATCAAGACTTGCTTTCCATTTTAGGAGAGCCTCCGCTTCTTTATTACCTTCAGCAACTCCATATTTGGCAGCCCCAAATGAAGTTGCAGAGGAATTAGGAGGAAAGGCAAAGAAAGAAGGAAAGCACATTAGAAGGAGAAAAAAAAGGACTTGGAGAAACGTTGAGACTGGTTTCTGTAGTAAGGACATCATGTCTAAGGAATTGCTATGGAAGATGAAGATCCTAGGCTCCCATGATAGGTATTTATAGAAAAAAAAGAAATGGAATATTTATTGGAATTTTAATTCTGAAATTTCCTATTCATCTTTGTTCTTATTTTACAGAATTTGACATATATACGTCAACAACAGTGACATCAGTTTTTATGGGTGGAAGATTTGGTAAATCTTAGGAAAATTCATTTCCAAGTCCTCTAATTTCTAAAGATGCTTAATTGTTGGCTCATTTGTTCAAAATCCGTAGCTCATTTCTAAACTAAATAAAAAAATAAAAATAACTAAGAAAAAAATATTTTGTGTTTTTTAATCTTTTGCATCAGTTTTCTCTCCTTTAATTGAATAGGTGGAGAAATAATGCTTAATTAATCGCGGGCGGGCTCTCTGAATTAATTGGATTTGCAAGGTATAGGAATCTTTCATTCTGAAATTTCTAAATAATCTTTGTTCTACCTTTCCAAATCAATTAATTGGTCTCGGGTTGTCCAAATTTGACTTGTCCAAAGATTCACGATGTAACTTTTTAACTGCCTTTAGCGCAAGAAAGCAGCTCTGGAGTTGGGCTAATTGGATATGATTGTGTTTACATGAAAATAGAAATTCACAGCTCTGGATTATATACCATATGAATTGCTATAATATTTAATGTTGCCTTTGCAAATTGCTAGTGAGTATGTCAGTATTTTTATGCCTTTCACACAGTTTATGGTTATTTTGATAGTTATTAAACTTAAATTGAAGGTCAAGGATAAGACTTTTTTTTTTTTTAAAAAAAATTAGATAAAAACAAAATTGTTTTGAAAAAGATTATTTAAAAAAAATGCATTTTTTAATTGGGTTTCCCTAGATTAGAAATCAGCCTGAATTTCTAACTCGAGTTAGCCATAAACAAAATTTCTACCTTCTCCTCAATTCTCACTCTCCTTGTAACTAAGTCTGTAATGTGGCAAATTTAAAAGACCTCTCATTAACAGCAATCCATCTAGCAGAATCTCGTTAAATTCAGCAAGTAAATGCTCGATTGCCTTAGAAATATCTATCATTTATTTTTCTTCCTTTTCACTTACCTGCTTACTTCTCACGCTCTAAATTGGTTACAGTAGGGAAGTCATTTCCCTCTGCTTTATAAGCTTTGATATTTTTCAAACGTATACAAATTATCTCTAAACATGTGCTTAACATCTAAGTCATACAAACAAGTCCTACGTACTAAATATAAAATTACAAGAATCCATTTCTACTGCATCATTTTATATCTCTTCTCTATACTTCACTATGAATTTTTTTTTTTATGATATTGTGTTGCAATCCATTATTTTTAGTCCCTAATCACAGTAGTCTCTTTTTCTTTCTTTCCTCTAATTTCGAACCATAAACACCTTTTTCTTTCTTTTTTCATTATCAACATAATTAAATTAAATATAAAAAAAATCAAAATTTGAAAAACATAGAGAAATTGAAGGTAAAAACCAGGTTGTAATTAACACCATGCATGTCTATACATTGACTTGTTGACCCAGGAAATCTTCACAGGTGTCACTTTCTAGAATTTATAAACCGACAAGTTATGGCGCCTATGATATCATGGGTGGATCCGATGCAAGTTGTTTTCTTGCTTTTTATAAAGGTAAATAATGTTAGAGATTAATATAAAATAAATAACTAGTGTTGCTTCAGTCAAGAAATGTCACAACTAGCTTGTCGTGTTAATTAATTGCTTAAATATAGTACGTCCACAACATTATTCCATGAAAGCCTCACCGACCAATAACCTGTTTATCGTGCCCATTGGGTTTAAACTTACCATGGACTAGATGCATCATGAAGTTGGAAGTTCAACAGCTAGTGAACTCCCTTGGCCCCAGATTGTGCCATGGGGTTTCAGGAAGTCATGTTCTCTTTGTTTTTATCTTTAGTCTAGTGGACGGAACGGGTCATAGCAAATCAAAAGTTCAGAATATCAGAAATTTGTTGCTTGTCTTTATTCTCCAATTTATATAGCCCATAAATTTATCAAAACTATCTGGTCATGATTTTGATTGCTTTGTTCTTTTCAATATATTCTGGATGATTATTCAAAAAAATAAAAATAAAAATTGACTGCTTGTGTCCGTTTGCAATCAACCTTTTATCGTGGTCGAATGGTCCGAAGTACAGCTTTTCCTTTGCTTAATGAATCCGTCATGAATTGTCACAAACTGTCAAATTGTAAGATGTGGACTCTCTGTATAATTGCTTCGGGTTACTTCATGGTACATTTACGTGATCATGCAATGAAAGCTTCACCAACCAATAAACTGTTATCGTGTTCCTTAGGGTTGAATTTTCAAATGGACTGATGGATCATGAAGTTGGGATTTCTGCAGTTACTATACTCACTTGGATTATTGGATATAGATTATGATATGGTGTCTCATTATACAACTTGTTGCCCTGCTGCTACTTGTGGCTGATAATTTGTCAAGGCTTTGTAAACAATCTCAACTAGATTATTTTAAATCCCTGATAAGTACAATATATATATTTCTTTTACACTATTTTTTTTAAATATATTTTAAGCTTATTAAAAGTTATTTTTATAAGTTTGGCATCCCAAGAGACTTTGTAAATTAATTGCTAAAAGATAACAATTTTTATATTTTATGTTTCGTGTCATAATCCAATTCTGGGTTATTTCCTAAAACATCACTCTTTTTTTTAAAATAAAAATAAAAAAATAAGATAAAGACCGGCAATGTGGAGAAAGTAGATCAAGGAGGACTATAAAAATAGAAAAAAATCAAGCTGTAATTTTTGGAGGAAATTCAAGGTCTAATTGTACCCCATTATGTCCAAGAATGGAGAAAAAAATACAAATTCAAGGTCAAATTAAATGATTATTGGATAGATTTGTATAAAAATTAAGTCCAAGGACATAATTAAATTTTTAATAGGCCAATTTGATTTAATCATGGGCCAAATTGAATTTTGATTATGTTTAAGAATTAATTTGGGTTCAATTGAAGGATTTAATTAAGTGCAAGGACTTAATTATACTTTAAAAGGGTCAGATTAATTTTATTTGGGGCTTAATTGGTAAAAAATTAAGTTTAGGGGCCTAATTTGAGCTTAATTGGGAAGATTGGAATTTTAAGAGACCAAATTTAATTTTTACCAAAGTACTTGATTGAAATTAGGGGCTAAATTGCAAGAAAATTGAAGTTTTTGGGTCAATTAGAGGTTAAATTGATAAAATTCGCAGCCAAGGACCATTCTGCAATAGGCGGCAAATTATGAGGGCTCAATTGACAAAAATCATGGGTGAAATTGAAGAAATTAAAAGTTTAATGGTCAATTAGGGGTTAAATTGCATAAATCTGAGATCAAGGACTATATTGCAAAAGGCGCGTAAATACAGGGCTGAAGCTGAAGTTTGGCAGGGGCCTAATTGCATTAAATTGAAAGTTTAGGGTCAATTAAGAGTATAATTGCAACAAATTGTAAGCTGGAGGATTGCTTGAACTTCGGAGAAATCCCTATTTAAAACTTAAAACAACGCCGTTTTAAGTAAAAAAAATAGAGGACCAGACGACGCGTTGTCTGGTCACTATTCATTATCTTCTTTATTTTTTTTTTCTGAAAAAACTAGTCTAGTCACCTACTTTGCAAGTGCATTTAATGTACCTAACGTCCACCAAATTTGCCAAACCTTGCACGAAACTAATCACCAGACATCCCTATATGTCTGGGTATGGTCGTCACCGGCAAATAAACGGACGTGGCACCACTCCAAAGAGGCCACCTCAGCAGCCTGCAACTGCAGATTTGACAGTGCACCATGCCTACTTTGAGCCAACGGTTGGGATCCTTCCCAACTGAATCAAGGGCTGAAAATTATTCTCCTGTAAAGACAAGATTACCCTCTTCCACCCCTATAAATAGGAGCAGATTTCACGTTCGGGAGGGAGAAGAAAATCGAGCGCAAAGTTGGCCGAAAACTAGCTATCCCTGGTCAGGTTTTTCTGCAACCGGTCTTTCTCTTCTTTCTCTCTCCACCGTGGCCTTTAGCCACCACCACCCTCATCACCCATCTTCTCACCATCATCCCCACCTCCAGTAGCCATCAAACCATCTCACGTGGTGGTTGCACCACTTCTCTCTCTCTCTCTCCTCTGTAAAAATCTTCTTCTCTGCCACCGTGACCTCGACAACAGCAAAAGCAGTGGCCACCACCTTGCCCAGAACCTTTTGTCCTTCCCAAAGGCAGCCAGGGCAACAGCTTTCTCCTTAGCCACTCCAACAGTTCCAACCACGAGCTTTCCTTCTCCTTTGCAGGCCTCTGCTTTTTCTTCTTTTCCCGGCTGCGACCAGAGCCAGCCACCGGCCTCACCACCTCCAGTCGCACTGTGCGCCACCAGTCAGGTCACCAGCTCCCTCAACGCCAGGTAAGCCTCCCTCCTCTCTTCTTCTTCCTCCTCTCTGCTATTGCTGCATGAAAATAGTGCAACGTGAATTAATTATAATTCACGTTGCATAATCTCATGCAACTTAGTCACTGGGCTGCCAGTGACTAAGTTGCTTCATGCTGGACCTGTCCTAGTTCAGCCCAGTTGGCTGGGACGGGTCCAGCCCATCCCCAATTTTTTTTTAAAAAAGATATGTTGGGCCGAGTTTGGCCCAACCGTTTTGGGCTGATATCAGCCCATCTGTTTCTAGGTTTGTGCTTGGCCTAGTTATTTGGGCCGGCCCAGCTCACATGTTTAAATAATATTTAATTAATTAATATATATGTATATATAATGTTATATAAAATAATAAAAAAAAAACAAAAAAACAAAAAATTTGAAAAAGAATTTTCAAAAATCCTTTAAAAAATTGTGATTTTCAAAAAAAAAATTATGCCAATTTTTCATAATATCGGGTTGTATATTTACACTGTAAAATACAAATCCGGTATTAAAATATCTGGTTTTCTTCGAAATATTTCAAAAAAAAAATTCAAAACATTTTCAAAAAGAAAAAAATATTTTGTTGCATGCAGCCAAATCCTAAAATTTTTCCAGGTATATTTTTCATAAAAAAAATTTGCAACTTTTTCATGTTTTTTTTTTAAAAATGGATATCATAACCAATTTATGATTATCCATTAGGATTTGGCCAACATGTCAAAAATCTTTTTCCAATCTTTTTTTTAGGGCCCAAATGTAGACTTTAATATTTGTGGGGTGTAAAATTACACGATAAAATACACCATCAGGTATTAAAGATACAAGATGTAAATAAATACAATGCTAAAATTCAGACTTTAGAACGGTTAGGATTTAACCCGATAGGGTAAAGACTCCCTCATGAAGGGAGATCTGCTTTGAACCTTAGAAAAGACCAACGAATAAAAACCCGACCTAAAAAAACAATCAAAAAACAATGCAGTTTACCTTAGGTAGGGTGCACTGGGGGTGATGCGTCTTCCCCTTGCACAACCAGTCCCTTACCCAGACTCTCGCAGACCATAGGTTCCTAGTGACCATAATACTAGGTGGCGACTCCTGAACCTTAATCATAATTTTATGATTAAAACCCTTTCCAACACAACACCTCACATAGGAGGCACGACAAAGAGCCTCCGCTATCGCCAGACGCTATTGCATCTGCTCGCGCCCCCCGCAACATTTTGGACTTTGCTTCTTGTGATAGGTTTTTCACCGCGTTATAATTTCAGAATGCGAATGTGTGCTGAATCAAAGTTAAAGTACACATATCAAGCTTTTCAAGAAGGTATTATGGGAAGAAATCCAAGTTTGTTTAGATCTCTAATCAGATCTGCAAAATTTGATATGTGTACACATCCAAGACTTCAACTTTTATGAAGGATACCAAGTAAGATAAAATCATTTTGAAGATGAAAATCCAAACGTAATCTGAAGGACGAGATTGGTCTCCTGATCTGATGAGAAAACTAACAGTGCTGAGCATCCCACTATGGCTGAAAATCTAACATAGAAATAATAGGCCTTAGGATCCAAAAAAGATGCAAATCAATCCTACAACATTCCATGAATGAGAGAATACAACTGGAATGATTGGATATTGTAAGAAACTAAGTTAAGAACAAAATCTAAGTTACAGTAGATTCTACATCTCAGTTTCAACTAACAATAACCTATTTATGGTGCTCATTGGAATTGAAATTACTAATGGACTGAAATCCTCAGCAAAATCAGGCTGAAATCCTACTTGCAACAGAATTCTCTATTTTCAGACTACAGATTTAAATAAGTATATCTTGAGTTTCAGAAATCAAAATCATACGATTCAAAAGTTCAAAATCCTCTACATATCTAAGACTACAACTTTTATGAAGAATACCGGTTATATAAAATCATTTTAAAGACGAAAATCCAAATACAATATGAAAGACAAGATTAGTCTCCTATCTGATGATAAAACTAATGATGCCTGGTATCCTACTATGGCTGAGAGTCTGATATAAAAATAATGGGCCCAATTTAAGCCTTATTTAGGGCCGCCCACAGCCCAATCTCTTATGACAGAGCGCGGCCTGTCAAAATGATCCATTTTGTCACTCCATTGTAATTTTTTTTTGTGTTGATTGATTGACTCATTTAGTTACCAAAAAAAATTAAAAAATAATTATATTCTTTCATTTTAAAATATCTTGATTTAATTATTTCTATGTTTTATTTTAGTAATTTGTCTTTTATTTAAAGAATCCTATATAAATTCATGATCATATTAAAGAAATAATTAGATAGATTGGTGTGGGTTATCAGGAAGTCATATAAAATAACATGACCATATTATGAATCAAATTGAAACATATTACGAATACGGGTTCAAAATAAATCGAATGAAAAATTCAAAAAATAAAAATAAAAATCCCAACAATGAAGAAGGATGGAGAAAAAAGACAAAGAATTCAGTATATCTATCTTTAATTGTACAAGTACAGAAACAAAGAATTTAACGAATTGAATTAATCTGTGGGCTTAACAGAGAATCGTTTAAAGATTTCAAGAATTATTATATATTTCTCTTTAACAACATAAACACAAAGATATTATTGAAAACAGAAACTGATTCATGCATCGAGATATTGATGATAATGACACGAAAATGTGATGATTTGTAATTGAAAACAGAAACACTAAATTTTCATCGCACTAAAATGAAAAATCTATGAATCACTTTTTAAAGGTGGGGGTGGCATCTCTCATATCTCTTATCCAATGAGGTTTGGTATCACAATAGGTGGTGGCATCAAACACAACCATATAACTAGCCACATATTGGATTTGAACTTACTAATGGACCTTGAAGTACACTCCTTTAGCTAGCCACATATTGGTCATCAGGAGGTCATATTCTCTTTGATTTTACTCTAGTCCAGAAGATGGAACGGACCACAGCCACTCAAAAGTTGAGATTAAATTAACCCAAACTTGATGAACAAAGTGAGTTTTTTTTTTAAAAAAATACTTTATTTAATGGATAATAAATGATTTATAAATATTATTAAATTCTACTCGAAATTCTATTGCGATATATAAATAACCAATAAATAGTCCTCGGCTAATTAATATTTGAATGAATATTTAAATAACGGTTGTAAACTGACTTGTGTCCTTGTTTTTTATAGTATGGTGTCCTGAATAGTGTCTACTTTCATGAATCCTCTGCAAAATCAAATTGATCAGTGAGAGAGGCATTCATCCTGTAAACTTCGTCGAGAAACTCATTAAGGCCGTAGGATTAATCTCAACTTTTGAGTGGCTGTGGTCCGTTCCATCTTCTGGACTAGAGTAAAATCAAAGAGAATATGACCTCCTGATGACCAATATGTGGCTAGCTAAAGGAGTGTACTTCAAGTTTGGGTTAATTTATTATATTTTAACTAAAAACTATTTTTAAAAATATTATACACCAGACACAAATCTTTTCTTGATTTCCAGCCATCCTAGTCTTTCTGGATGTAAGCAAACGATCCATGTAGAAAAATTGTCTCATGGAACAGGCCCAATTCAAGTCTTAGCCCAATCTTTTATTATAGAGCGCGGCCTGTCAAAATAGCCTATTTTGCCACTTCACTATCAATTTTTTATCTTTTTTTTTTGTTGATTGATTGACTCATTTATTTACTAATTTTTTTTTAAAAAAATATATTCTTCCTTTAAAATATCTTGATTCAGTTATTTCTTTGTATATTTTTATTTTAGTAATTTTTTTTTCTTTAAATAATCTTATATGAATTCATCGACTATATATATTAAAGAAATAAATAGATAGATTAGAGGAGAATTGCTCTTAAATAAGATTCTTGAAAAAAAAAATTCAAAGCAATATTTTAAAACATATATTTTAACATATTCATTTAAAATTATTAAAAAATAACCATATAAAAGTTCGAAAAAACAGATAAAATTAGAGTAAAAAGATGTTTGTTTTTACTGTTAGAATTGTGTTTTATAATTTTTTAAAAAGTTTTTATAAATAATTTTTTATATTTTTAAATAAAAAAAAATTCAAAACAATATCTATTATACTCTCATTCCATACCTAAAAAAAAGCTAAGCAAAAATCCTTGACGAGGCAGCTCATTAGTGGCTACCAGTACTAGAGAAATGACACACATACATGGACTGACTAACTGATTCCATTCCATTTCTGTTACAAAAATGGCTGGAATATGGTCTCTGAATCCAACAACCTTAATGACTTTTAAGGTAACAAAGCAAGGGACCCGCCCTTCAAATTATTCATTCTGTCGAAGTTTCAATTTTCAAGTTGAATTTCTCTCTTCTTTCTAGCCAATTTACTAGCATTAATTTTGCAGACAATTCATGGAATTAGATGCTGCTCAGGAGCAACAGATAATGAAAAGAAGAGCCAAACTAGAACTAAAACCCCTCAGATTTTGAAATTGGCTGTAAGTGGGGTCACAGAGCTTTTAAGGGTTTTCTCCTTCTCAGGCAAAGAGAGGTATCTTCCTTATTATTCAATTGCGTTCTCTGCGTGTTTCTTGGGAAGATGTCCGGAAACAAACAAAATGAAACAAATTAGAGTTTTGTTTCTTGTTATGAGGTGTAATTTTCGTGGATTTGTAGGGATTATGCTGTGATCTGAAACTATGTCTCGAATTGTGCTCCATCGTTGATGAAGTCTATAAAAGTCTGCTTGCATTACTTGGAATTCAATCTTCATTCCCCTTGCTTTTTGTTCAGGTATTAAGTTGTATTCACGCAATTTAAAATTGTTGTCCATCATTTGGATTACAAAACATCAAGGAGGTAAACGATCTCTATAAACTTAAAATTGATTTCACAGTAAATAAAAGCTGTATATTCTCATAAAGTTTCAACTTTATATCAGGTCATTCGAGCCAATCCTGATATATTTAACAGAAAGAACTATTTTAGGAAACATATAGTTAAATCATTACCCACTTGATGGGAACATACCTGAGGCATAATTTGCACCCGTGTATGATCATTATCATATTAATGATAAGAGTAGCCTAACGTGTTAGGAAATTGGATTTTAGCTTATACTTTTGCTTTTGAGTTTAATTTATTTTTTTTTAGTTGACTTTTGTTGTCAAACTTGATATTATTTTATTTTAGACTTTAGTTTCGTTTTTGTGGGCCTTTGGCCTAATTATTAGTTGTTTTATGGGGGAATTATTGATGATGAATTAAATAATTTGCAGAGTTGTATACTTTTCCAACCTTTTTCTTTCTTTCTCCTTTTCAGCTTCTCTCCTCCTTCAGTTTTTTTTTTTTTTTTTTTGCTTCTTGGCTTCTTTTTTTCTCTTGCTTCTTTCAATTTTTGTTTATTATCTTGTTTCAACTTTGATCTCAGAGCATGATTTTTAATTTTTCCTATAATAAAATGATTTATGGGCTTGCTCTTATTTATATTCAATCCAGTTAATAAAATAATCTATTTAAGAGTGTGGTTCCGGTTGCTTTTTAAAGTGTTTTTTATTCAAAAATGTATTAAATAATATATATATTTTTTAATTTTTTAAAATTATTTTTGATATTAGCGTATCAAAATAATCTAAAAATACCAAAACAATATTAAACCTAGAGAAAGTGTCAAGCTTGAAGGAAGAAGGAGATTTTTGGGGAAATTGTGCAAAAGGCATAGCAAATTGGGTAAGGTATAATTTTTTGTTTTTTGTTTTTTTTGCTTTAACTACATTTCTGTTATGAAATTGTGGTGGGATTAAGAATATTCCCCAATTTATGCAAGGGTTCGCCCTTACCAATGTATTAAAAATCTTAATAATCGCTCCTAATTATTGTTTGATTTTGAATTCATCCCATGACTAAAAATTCATTTAATTCAGTGTTCTGATTTGAACCTAAGATGATTGAACACTGAATTGTTGACCCTTGCCAATTGCTTTCCTTCAAGTCTTTCTCTTTCTGTAATATATTTATCTCTATGACATCTCTCTCCAATAATGGACAGCCAGCCAATTTAAAGGCTAAACCCGCCAATAGAAAGAAACCAAGATTTCTTAAAT
>Ga0307513_10010445_pt1 | contig 11640 bp, 11 predicted proteins | sample 15_EM_MG_FD_202174 | JGI IMG/M metagenome (GOLD analysis project Ga0307513, IMG submission 202174) | Populus trichocarpa ectomycorrhiza microbial communities from riparian zone in the Pacific Northwest, United States - 15_EM | ecosystem: Host-associated > Plants > Roots > Unclassified | place... | reverse complement strand
TCGTCAGTGGCTCCCGAAAATCGAAGCGCTGCTCAAAGAAGATCGCGACTACCTCGTGGTAGTTGGCGCCCTGCATTTCGTGGGCCGTGATGGCCTGCTGGCATTGCTCAGGAGTGATGGCCACAAGGCCGTAGCGGTACCTGCCGCCAAGACTTCGCGCTGATCCCCCGATTGCGAGCCTTCGCGATCTTCACGGGATTGATTGCGCTTGGCCTCGCCGGCATCGCCTTCCTGGGCTACCCGGCCTGGCTGGTGATGGCGCCATGGCTCGATAACCCCAAGTTTCATCGCATCGCGAGCCGCGTCGGCATGCTGCTGCTGGCGATCGGCTTCGTCATCGTGGTGCGCCGGCTCAAGATGGCCGACCGGCAAAGTCTTGGGTTCGGCCTGCCCGCGGGAAAGTTCGTCACCGCGGTGCTCAAGGCACTGATGCTCGGCATCGTGCTGATGATGCCCGCGCTCATGACGATGCTGCTGCTCGACATGCGCGAACCGGCCGGCGAGCCCATGGATGTGCTGCAGTGGGCGCGGCTCGCGTTGGGCGCCATCATCACCGGACTCACGGTCGCGCTCATCGAAGAGACCTTTCTGCGCGGCGCCATGCAGTTCGCCATCACGCGCGAGTCGGGCGCGCGGGTGGCCATCGTGCTCACCTCGCTGTTATACGCGGCCACTCACTTCATCGGCCGATACCGGGTTCGTGCCGCCGATGTACATGCCGGCAGCGGCATCGACATGCTGGCGTTCGCGCTGGCCGATTTCGCCCAGCCAATGCACTTCATCGACGCCTTCCTGTGCCTGGTGGCAGTCGGCATCCTGCTGGGCATGGCTCGCGTCTACACCGGCAACATCGCCGCATGCATCGGGCTGCACGCGGGCTGGGTCGCGGTGATCTACGTGGTGAACGAGACCTCGAAGCGCGAGGTAGGTAGTTCATTGAGCTGGATGCTCAGCGACGTCAACGGCTTCCTCGGCTGGATGGTGCTCGCCTGGACGCTGGTCATCGGCGTGGCGCTGTCATTCTGGTACCGGCGGCAGCCGCAGCGGACGATCCCCTAGCTACTCGGGCGCGGGTACGACCGACAGCAGGGTATCGAGCCGTTCGATCGGGTCATCGAGCTCGAGCAGTGCCTGCTTGTCGGCGAGTTCGATGGGCAGGAGTTCCGTGAGCCGCGCGCCAATCCAGCCGGCGTCTTCGAATTTCTTCTCGACGTGTTCGTAGTGTTCGGACAGGTCTTCGAGCGCCCGCCGCACCGTGTCCGCCAGGTGCGCGTACCGCTCCGGAAGCGCCAGCTCTCGTTCGGCCGGCAGCCATGTGATCTCGCCCATATTGAGCCCGTCGCTGGCGCGCCACACGCGCACCACGCGGAACTTGTGCACGCCCACGCAGCTGATGCCCAGAAATCCATCGTGCAGCGTATGGAAATCGGCGATGCGCGCCGTGCATCCGACCGTGGCGGTGGTGGCCACGTCGCCAGCCTCATCGCCCTCCTGGATGAGCACCACGCCGAAAGGCTGTTGCTCGCGCATGCAGCGCCGGACCATGTCGGTGTAACGGGTTTCGAAGATGCGCAGCGGCAGCGGGCCGCCGGGAAAGAGCACGGTGTGCAGGGGAAACAACGCGATGACGCTGCTGCCTTTCACTGGGTCACATTCTCGCCAGGGCCTCGAGTAGTTTGCCGTGCAGCCCGCCGAAGCCGCCGTTGCTCATGATGAGTACCTGGTCGCCGCTCGCGGTGCTGCCCGCGAGGCCGCTCACCAGCTCATCGACCGATCGCGCCACCCGCCCCTTGGCACCGAGCGTGGCCACCACGGCATCGGCATCCCAGCCGAGATCCGGCGGCGCGAACATCCACACCGCATCCGCACCCGCGAGCGAAGGCGCCAGTGTGTCGCGATGCACGCCCATGCGCATGGTGGCCGAGCGCGGCTCGAGCACGGCGACGATGCGCTTGCCGCCGACCTTGCGCCGCAAGCCGTCGATGGTGAAGGCAATTGCCGTGGGGTGATGCGCGAAATCGTCGTACACCGCGATGCCGCGGACTTCACCGCGCAACTCCATGCGGCGTTTGACGCCCTTGAATTCCGCCAGCGCCGCGATGGACTGCGCCACGGAAACCCCGGCGTGCCGCGCGGCGCCGATGGCGGCCAGCGCGTTCTCGGCGTTGTGCGCGCCTAACAATGGCCACTTGACCGTGCCCGCAGGCTTGCCGCCTTCGAGTACCACGAACTTGGAATAGTCGCCGCCCTCTTCCACGTCGAGCGACCACGCGGCCTCGGCGCCGGGCATGCGCGCGAAACCTTCGAGCGGTGTCCACGCGCCCATCGCGAGCGTGGCCTTCAGGTTGTCGTCGCCGGCATTCCAGAGAATGCGGCCCGAGCCCGGAATGGTGCGCACCAGGTGATGGAACTGCTTCTGGATGGCGCCGAGGTTTTCGTAGATGTCGGCGTGGTCGAACTCGAGGTTGTTCAGAACCAGCGTGCGCGGACGGTAGTGGACGAACTTCGCGCGTTTGTCGAAGAACGCGGTGTCGTATTCATCGGCCTCGATGACGAAATATTTTCGCCCGCCGAGTCGCGCACTCACCAAAAAATTGCCCGGCACGCCGCCAATGAGGAAGCCGGGATTGAGGCCGGCGTGTTCCAGTATCCAGGCCAGCATGCTCGAAGTGGTGGTCTTGCCGTGCGTTCCGGAAACACCGAGAACGTGCACGTCGCGCAGCACCTCGCGCGCCAGCCATTCGGGTCCCGAGGCGTACGGAATCCGGCTTTCGAGCAGCGCTTCGATGACCGGCGTGCCGCGCGTCATGACATTGCCCACCACCACGACATCCGGCTTGGGCGCGAGCTGACCGGCTTCGAACCCCGAGATGAGCTCGATGCCAAGCGCTTCGAGCTGCGTGCTCATGGGTGGATAGACGTTCTTGTCCGAACCCGTGACGCGATGGCCCGCGGCCTTGGCGATGGCGGCGAGACCACCCATGAACGTGCCGCAGATGCCGAGAATGTGAACGTGCATGACCGGAACTCTAGCCTCTAGACGGTATTGGGCGGAACTCCAAACAGCATTCCATATACCACCGCGGAAGCGAAGTTCAGGCCGAAGATGAAGATGATGGCGGCCACCAGGTGCCACTCGAAGGCGGCACGCACGATGCGCACCTGGATGATCAGCAACCAGATTCCGAGGAGTACCGCCAGCAGGCTGAGAGCCGCCGGCGGGTTCACCAGGGGATCGGGTTTCTCGATGTAAGGCAGCAAGGTGGCGATCATCGGTATGAGCGCCGGTATGAACAGCGTGGTGATGCCGAAGATCGCGGTCGACGTCTGCAGGAAGCGCTCGGGCTTGTTCGCCAGCGAGAACGCCACGCGGAACCACAACAGGCTGACCACGGTGCCCACGAGCAGCTGCAACTGCCAGTTGTTTGGCGCGTTCGGAATGAGTGAATAGATCAGCGCCGAGACGGCGACATTCACTGCGACGACAACGGCGAGCAGGCCGGGCGACGCCGGCAACTGCTCCGGCCCGCCGCGCAGCAATACGATGTCGATGAGACGTACGAGCAATGCGCGGAGATTCACAAGCATAATGGCGCGCCGATTGTACACGTCACCCGGAGAACGGCGCCCTTGATGATCGATACTGCCGATGCACTGACAGCTTTCGCGCACCAGGCTGCAAGCGCGACGGCGCTTTCTCTCGACACCGAATTCATGCGCGAGAAAACCTATCGCGCGGAATTGTGCCTGCTGCAGATCGCGGCCGGCGAGAACGCCGCGTGCATCGATCCGCTCGCGGTGCAGGACCTGTCGGTGCTGACGCCATTGCTCGTTTCACCCGGCGTCGTGAAGATCATGCACGCCGCCCGCCAGGATCTCGAAGTGCTGCTCCCGGCCGTCGGCATGGTGCTGCCGGTGTTCGACACACAGATCGCCGCCGCGCTCGCGGGCCATCCCTCGCAAGTGGGTTATGGAGAACTGGTGCGCCGCCTGCTCGGCGTGGAGCTCGCCAAAGCGCACACGCGCGCCGACTGGTCGCGCCGGCCGCTTTCCGCGGAGCAGCAGGAATACGCGCTCGACGACGTGCGGCACCTCGGCGGCCTGCGCACCAGCTTGTTAGAAACGCTCGCCGCCAAGGGGCGTATCTCCTGGCTCGAAGAAGAGCTCGCGGCGCTCGCCAACCCGGACGCGTTGCGCGTTGCACCCGAAGATGCCTGGAAGAAGATCAAGGGCCTTCCCGCGCTCGATCCGCAGCGCCAGAAGCTCGCGCAGACCCTGGCGGCCTGGCGCGAACGCCGTGCCGTCGAACGCAACCGGCCACGCGGCTGGATTCTCGACGACGTTTCCCTGCGCGAGATCGTGGTGCGGCTGCCGCGTTCGACCGACGCGCTGCTGGCGTTGCAGGACATGCAGGAGTCAACCGTGCGCAAGTGCGGTGAAGAACTGCTGACTCTCGTCCGCGACGCCGGCATCGACGACCCGCCGCCGCCGCTGCCGCGCCGTGAACGTCCGGATCCCGAGCAGCTCGCACTGGTGAAACGGCTCGCCGATGTCGCGAGCGATGTCGCCAAGGGGCTGGAGATCAACGCCGAAGTCCTGGCGACACGCCGCGAGCTCGAGAAGCTCGCCGCCGGAAGACAGGACGTCAGCCTGCTGCGCGGCTGGCGAAAAGATGTGGTCGGCGATCGTCTGCTAGCGGCGCTTTGACTTGCGGCGCACCGTCCGCGCTTTGCGCGCGGCCAGGCGCTTCGCCGTGCGCACCGAAACGCGTTTGGCGGACTTCGCCGCCAGGCGCTTCGCCGTGCGCGCGACTGGCCGCCGCACGGCGGCCTTCGACTTGCGGCGCACCGCTGCGCGCGCTTTCACTTTCTTCTTCGCCGCCGGGCGGCGCTTGGCCGCGCGCTGTTTGCCAACGGCTGGCTTCGCAGCGAGCACGTCGAGCAGCCGCTGCGTGATCTCCTCGAGTGCGCCTTCGGCACGCACCGTGCGCATCAGCCCCGCATCCGAGTAGTAAGTGAGGACCGGCTGCGTTTGCCTGGCATAGACGCGAAGCCGCTCAGCAACCGTGGCTTCCTCATCGTCCTTGCGCTGGAACAGCTGGTGCTCGGTGCTGCCCGGCAGGCAATCCGTCGCCGGACTCGGCGGCGGCGCGGTGTGGATATTGAAAACCTTGTTGCACAGCGAGCAGGTGCGCCGGCCAGAGATGCGCCGCACCAGTTCCTTGTCGCCGACCTCAAACAGCACCACCGCGTCGAGCGGCGTGCCGAGGTCGATCATGAGCCTGGTGAGGGCTTCCGCCTGAGTCTGCGTGCGCGGAAAGCCATCCAGGATGAAACCTTTCTGCGCATCGGGCTGCGCGACGCGGTCGCGGATGATGTCGAGCATCGTCGCGTCGTCGACCAGCAGGCCTTTCGACATGATGGCGTCCGCTCGCTTGCCGAGCTCCGAGCCCTCCTTGCGATGCTTGCGCAGGATGTCTCCGGTCGAGATCTGCGGAATTCCAAATTGCTTGACGAGACGCTGGGCTTGCGTGCCCTTGCCCGATCCGGGCGCGCCCATGAGAACTATTCGCATGCTAGATTTGACCTGGATTTTCTGACCCGGATTTTTTAAAGAACGGGCGGACCCCCTCGAAGGGCCGCCACACTACCCAAACCACTCACGTTCGGCAAACGCCGTCCGGACAATTCACCAGACAACGAGAGCACCATGAAACGCCCTTCCGCCAAGAAACCCAAGCCCATGAACGCGTTTTATGCTCAATCGGGCGGCGTCACAGCCGTCATCAACGCGTCCGCCGCGGGCGTCATCGAAGCGGCGATGAAGACGAAGCTCATCAACAAGGTGTACGCCGGCCGCCACGGCATCGTCGGCGCGCTCACCGAAGACCTCATCGACTGCAGCAAGGAGTCGCGCGCCACCATCAAAGGACTCAGGCACACGCCGGCAGGCGCCTTCGGGTCCGCGCGCTACAAGCTCAAGAGCCTCGAACAGGATCGCGCCAAGTACGAGCGCCTCATCGAAGTATTCAAGGCGCACGACATCGGCTACTTCTTCTATAACGGCGGCAACGATTCGATGGACACCGCTAACAAGGTGTCGCAGATCGGTGATCAGCTCGGGCACAAGGTCGTCTGCATCGGCGTGCCAAAGACCGTCGACAACGATCTGCCACACACCGACTGCTGCCCGGGTTTTGGGTCGGTGGCGAAATATGTCGCGGTGTCCACGCGTGAAGCGGCGCTCGACGTCGCCTCCATGGCCAAGACCTCGACCAAGGTGTTCGTCATGGAAGTCATGGGTCGGCATGCGGGATGGATCGCCGCGGCTGGCGGTCTCGCCGGCAAGGGCCCCAACCAGGCGCCGCACATCATCCTGTTCCCCGAAATCGCCTTCGACAAGGAAGCGTTCCTTGCGAAGGTGAAGCAGTGCGTCACCGACAACGGCTACTGCGTGATCGTGGTTTCGGAAGGCGCGCACTACGCCGACGGCAAATTCCTCGCCGACGCAGGCACCAAGGATTCATTCGGTCACACGCAGCTGGGTGGCGTCGGCCCCGTGGTCGCGAACATGGTCCGCGAAGCGCACGGCTACAAATATCACTGGGCCGTGGCCGACTATCTACAGCGCGCCTCGCGCCACATCGCCTCGAAAGTCGACGTGCAACAGGCGTATGCCATGGGCAAGGCCGCCGTCGAGCTTGCGGTGAAGGGTTACGACGCCGTCATGCCCACCATCGTGCGCAAGAAGTCCAAACCCTATAAGTGGGAAATCGGTCACGTGAAGCTCTCCGACGTCGCCAACGTCGAAAAGATGGTTCCGCGCGACTTCATCACCGCCGACGGCTTCGGCATCACCGAGAAGTGCCGCGCGTATCTCGAGCCGCTGATCGCCGGTGAGGACTACCCGCCGTACAAGAACGGCCTGCCGGATTACGTTCAGATCAAGGGCGTGGCGGTGAAGAAGAAGCTCAACACCGAGTTCAAACCCTGATGCGTTAGCGTCGGGTGGCATCACCCGGCCGCTAGCGAAAGATCGCTACGGGCCGCTGTCTCACGCTGTCATTGTCCGGTTCCGGTTGGCCAGGACATCGCACGTTGTTATAGTGCGCGCCCTTTCGGGGTGGCGGGCTCGGACGTGGCACTCCTGTACAACAACTAAGTAATTGATTTTGTAAGGAGTTCCAATGGTTGCCACGACGTGGCTCTGGCTGGCGATCGGCGCCGGCGTAGTGGCCGTTTTGTACGGCGTAATTTCGATGTTGGCCATTCTGAAGCTGCCCGCGGGCAATCCGCGCATGCAGGAAATCGCCGCGGCCATCCAGGCGGGAGCCCAGGCCTACCTCAACCGGCAATACACCACGATCTCCATCGTTGGCGTGTTGCTGTTTGTCATCATGGGATTCGCGCTCAACTGGGTCACGGCCGGCGGCTTCGCCATCGGCGCAATCCTCTCGGGCCTCGCGGGCTACATCGGCATGAACATCTCGGTGCGCGCCAACGTGCGCACCGCCGAAGCGGCCAACAACGGGCTCAACGCCGCGCTGCAGGTCGCCTTCAAGGGCGGCGCCATCACCGGCATGCTGGTCGTCGGACTCGGGTTGTTGGGCGTGGCCGGCTACTACGCGTTCCTGCAGCCACGCATCGGCACCGAACCGGCGCTGCACGCGCTGGTGGGTCTCGCGTTCGGCGGCTCGCTCATCTCCATCTTCGCGCGACTGGGCGGCGGCATCTTCACCAAGGGTGCGGACGTCGGCGCGGACCTCGTGGGCAAGGTCGAAGCGGGCATCCCCGAAGACGACCCGCGCAATCCGGCGGTCATCGCCGACAATGTCGGTGACAACGTCGGCGACTGCGCCGGCATGGCGGCGGATCTGTTCGAGACCTACGCGGTCACGCTGGTCGCCACCATGTTGTTAGGCGGCCTCATGATGTCCGGCATGGGCGAAAACGCCGTGCTGTACCCGCTGGGGCTCGGTGCCGCGTCCATCGTCTCGTCGATCGTCGGCACGTTCTTCGTGAAGACCTCCGAAGGCGGCAAGATCATGAACGCGCTCTACAAGGGCGTCATCGTGTCGGGGCTCATTTCGGCGGCCGCGTTCTGGTTCATCACCGAGCAGCTGATGCCGAACACGGCTGACGCGCCCAACCTGCAGCTGCACATGTTCGGCTGCACGCTCATCGGGCTCGCGCTCACCGCGGCGATGATCGTCATCACCGAGTACTACACGGCGACCGAATATTCGCCGGTGCAGAAAGTGGCCGCGGCTTCGCAGACGGGCCACGCGACCAACATCATCTCGGGTCTCGGCGTGTCGATGAAGTCGACCGCCCTGCCCGTGATCGCCATCTGCCTCGCCATCTATGGTGCGTATGAGCTGGGCGGCCTGTACGGCATTGCCATCGCGGCGACTGCCATGCTGTCGCTCACCGGCATGGTCGTGGCACTGGATGCCTACGGCCCGATCACCGACAACGCCGGCGGCATCGCCGAGATGGCGGGTCTCGACAAGAAGATCCGTGACATCACCGATCCGCTCGACGCCGTAGGCAACACGACCAAGGCGGTAACCAAGGGCTACGCCATCGGCTCCGCGGGTCTCGCGGCTCTCGTGCTGTTCGCCGACTACACGCACAACCTCGAAACGCACCTGCTGGCCACGGGCCGTGAAATGGTCGCGTTTTCGCTGTCGGATCCGGCCGTCATCATCGGTCTGTTCATCGGCGGCCTGGTGCCCTATCTATTCGCCGCCATGGCGATGGAGGCCGTGGGCCGCGCCGCAGGCTCGGTAGTGACGGAAGTGCGCCGCCAGTTCCGCGAGATCAAGGGAATCATGGAAGGTACGGCGAAGCCGGAATACGGCACCGCCGTCGACCTGCTCACGAAGGCCGCGATCAAGGAAATGATCATCCCGTCGCTGCTGCCCATCCTCATCCCGGTGGTCATCGCATTTGGCATGAACTGGCTCATGGGTCCGGGCGCGGGCATCAAGGCGCTGGGTGGTCTGCTCATCGGCACCATCGTCACCGGCTTGTTCGTCGCCATCTCCATGTGCACGGGCGGCGGCGCCTGGGACAACGCCAAGAAGTACATCGAAGAGGGCAATTTCGGTGGCAAGGGTTCTGAAGCCCACAAGGCTTCGGTCACGGGCGACACCGTCGGCGATCCGTACAAGGACACCGCGGGGCCGGCCATCAACCCACTCATCAAGATCATCAACATCGTGGCGCTGCTGCTGGTGCCGCTGTTGTAAATGGGAGGACGCTCCCAATCTTCAGGATCACGGACGCCGGCGCTTCGCCGGCGTTTTCCTATGTGGCCGTTAGGCCTGCAAGAGGGTCATCGAAATGACTGTCGAAACATTCCCGGTCGAGAAATCCGAGAAAGAGTGGCGCGAAGTTCTCTCCACGGATCAGTTCCGCGTGCTGCGTGAGCACGGCACCGAACGCGCCGGCACCAGCCCGCTGAATTTCGAGAAGCGCACCGGCGTGTTTCATTGCGCCGCCTGCAATCGGCCACTATTCGAGTCGACCACCAAGTACGAAAGTGGATCGGGCTGGCCGAGCTTCTGGAAGCCGCTGCCGAACGCGGTCGCCACCACGACGGACTCAGCGCACGGCATGACGCGCGTGGAAGTGCATTGCAAGAATTGCGGCGGCCATCTCGGCCACGTGTTCGATGACGGCCCTGCGCCAACGGGCCAGCGATACTGCATGAACGGCGTATCGCTGAAGTTCGAACCTAAGAGTGAGGTGCCGGGTGGGGAGAGTGGGGATTAGCAGGGACGCGGAAAGACTGGGCTTATCCCCACTCTCCCCACCCGGCACCACTCGTCCTATCTACGCCGCATTCGCGGCCGCACCGGCTGACGGGCGGCCGCCGATTCCGGCGCGCTGATCTCAGAGGTCGCATCGGCAGGACCGGCATTCACCAGCACGGCGCTGACCAGGTTGTTGAGGCGATTGCAGTAGGCAGCGACTTCCGGCGTGCCCTGCCCCTGAATGTCCTCGAGCGCATGCGCAATGTCATGCAGGCGCCGTTCGATCCGCGAGTCCATCTTCAATGAGTGGGTCACGCAGGCACTCACACACGCCGTGATTTCCGCATCCAGTGCACCCATCGACATACCTGCGATATTCACGGCGCGCATTTCGGATGGACAGCCCGCCTGCAGATGCTCTCGCCACATTTGCGACAGTTGCATCGCTCTCGCCCCCAAGACTGGATTGCGGGCGAAAGTACCCCAAAATGCTGCAAGCGTCCCGCGGAAAATCCTGTGCCGCGGCGCTGCTGCTCCCGCCGTTGATCCACGATCCGTGGCACCAATCCCACACGCCCAATTCAGCCGCCACGGAACCCATCTTAAGTGGTTGATTCCGGCCGTCCTCATGCCGGCGGCCGGTCGTTGCGCGCAGGCCAAGTCGACCGCCGGATCACGGCCCGCAATAAACCGGACTTGTCCCCGGTCTAAAGCGCTAACAACACCAGGGAGTCTCGATGAACCGCTTCACGCAGGCAATGAACGGGCACGCGGCCTTCGCGCGCTTTCTCGACACATTCCGCCCGTGGTTTCTGCTGGCGACGCGCCTCTGGGTGAGCTGGCAATTCTGGAAGTCCGGGTGGCTCAAGCTCACGACCTGGGACGTCACACTCGAGCTCTTTCGCAGCGAGTACCAGGTGCCACTGCTGCCCCCTCCACTGGCTGCGGTTTGCGGGACGTTCGGCGAGTTGTTTTTCCCGCTGCTGCTCGTGCTGGGTATCTTTGCGCGGTTCGGCGCCCTCGGGTTGTTCGCCGTCAACGCGATGGCCGTGATCTCGTATTGGCACGTGCTCGGCGGCGAAGGCTACGAGGCCGCGCTCGCGCAACATGTGCTCTGGGGTTTCATGCTGGCGGCGATCGCCGTGTGCGGCGCCGGCGCCTTGTCCCTCGACGAGAAGTTAGGCCGCCGGTAACCCCGGCGAGAAAACCCGCGCCACCGGCATCGCCGCAGCCGGCTTTCGGTTGGCCGCCGCGCGCCAGCGCCAGGTGGCACGCGACCGTGGGGAATCGCCCGGCCGAGCACGGCGGGGCTCATGCTCCGAAGGCTTTCGGGGGTTTGCCTACCGCGCTTCGCTACGAATCGGCAGGTCGCCTATACTCGCGCACTCTTTAAAAGAGTGTTGGTGCAATGCCGGTGCCGGAAACGGGAGACGCTCTCGAAATGCTGGCCGCGAGCCTGGCTCGCGCTCGCGGAGACAATTTTTTCCCTGCGTTGGCCGCGCATCTTGCCAGGGTGCTCGGCGCGAGCGAAGCCATGGTCTGCGAAGCCGCCGCCAACCGGCGCGCACGCACGCTGGGCGTCTGGCGCCGTGGCGAAACAGCGCCTAACTACGACTACGATCTCGAAGGAACACCCTGTGCAAGGATGCAGTCCGGCCAGGAGATGGCGGTCGACCTGAGCGCGGGCTCGTTCCCGGGAGCACCGCAGAAGCAAGGCGGCTACTTCGGTATGCCGCTTGCGGCGAATGACGGCGCGGTTCTCGGCCACCTGGCGGCCTACTGCGATCGACCGATATCGCTCAGCCCTTCCCAGCGTGCCATCTGCGACATCCTTGCAAACCGCTGCGCGGCCGAACTGCGCCTCGTGCACGTCAAACGCG
>Ga0307513_10010444_pt1 | contig 11640 bp, 14 predicted proteins | sample 15_EM_MG_FD_202174 | JGI IMG/M metagenome (GOLD analysis project Ga0307513, IMG submission 202174) | Populus trichocarpa ectomycorrhiza microbial communities from riparian zone in the Pacific Northwest, United States - 15_EM | ecosystem: Host-associated > Plants > Roots > Unclassified | place... | reverse complement strand
GAAATCCCCGGGCGCAAGTCGGGTTCCTGGTCCCAACAGCGTTGTACTACTGCCCACAACTTTTTCGAACATGCCGGATGGGTCGGCCGTGGCGGGCGTTTCCCCTCCATTATGGCGATTGCCGCCGGAGAGGGCAGCCTGGGATGGAACGGTACAGCACCGGTGAAGACCTGTGTTGGAACGAAACAATGGTAAACCAAAGGTCGGCGCACAACAATTCGTCCACAGCGTACCTCAATCATGACCATGGCGAACGCAAAAACATCGGCTTCTTTGCTATACGTTCCAGTCTCATGCAAAATCTCCGGCGCTGTCCATCGTACAGTTTGGTTGTCGGTGAAGGCTCGTTGGGAGTCTGGGTCTTGAGGCATCATGGCAAGACCGAAATCCGTGATTCGCACTTGACCAGAGTCGTCCACAAGGATGTTTGGCTATACAGATGTCAAACCAATTGTAATACCGACCGATCAACCATCACGCACCACCCCCAGATTCCCGTGAACCACATCACTTGAATGGAGGTGCTCGAGACCGGTGGCGACGCCGCATATCTTGTAAGGGGTAAGCGCGCCGGCTATCCAATGCTAGAAAGACACCTACAAGACCGAGACGGTCTGTCCTTGGGTGGCTCCCGATGTACTCCGTCAGGTTTCCGCCCGGAATCCAATCCGAGATTAGCTGGAGGGAAGAGGGAGCGATAGCAATACCCTGGAGAGGGACAATGTTCGGATGTTTCAAGTATCTCCACGTTACAACCTCTTCGTAGAAATTCTGCCGGTTTTCTGGAGTTAGTGAGAAAAATAATGTAATGTGGATGCCATACGTTTGCAAAAATCTGTCCTGTTCTATCAGAGGTCATAGACAGCCGCTTTACTCGAACCGTAGAACCGTTGAGAGTCCCTTTGCGGAGGTTGCCGTAATACCCCCATCCTACTGACTGGTCAGGAATGTGTGCAACAAAGCTTGGAAGGGTGTAGGACTGTGGCAGCTTCTGACAGATACCGCACGTCCTCCTGAGTTCACGCAGGCATGTCTGGAATTCGGGACTAGTAGCATCGAGTTCGCCAAGAACCTACGCCAAAGTTGAGCATGGAGGGGGTCAAGATAATGTAGAGACATGCATTGTCAAGGTATTCCACAAGCCGCACCCAATCCCCATCTCGAAGGGTTCCTTTCCTGTCGAGGATACTTGCCATTTGGGTGGACAGTTTCGTCGGATCCTCTGGTGTCAGTCCCCAGGTGTTTCGCAGCCGTCCCTTGCTGTTGAGTGAAGGGGTCGGTTTGAGACCTTAAGAAAGATTGTTATCAGTGTGATGCCGGAAGGTTGAAGCGTAGAAAAGGCGTAGGGGTATGATGACATCCTCCATTCACCCTCCAGTTAGAATGGAACTAACCTTTCCCCCCACGGATCGTCACGCTGTTGGGATAATTATGCGATGGAACTGGAGACTGGTTCTCATGTGTGATTGATCGGCCTGCTGAATGAGGAGGATTGGCGATGTGAAGGTTTTGGATGAAGTGGTAAAACATACAAGAACCGCTTGTTGTGGAACTCGGCTTATCACCCATGCTAGGAAGTGGCCATGGAACCCGCCCCAAACACTCAAGCACGGCCTCTATGCTGGGCCTGCTTTCTGGTCGAGCCACCCAACACAGTTCTGTCATCTTCCATAGATCATCCGTGAACCATGCGCCTTCCTCTCCTTGTGGTCTCTTCGGGCGTTCGCCATCGAGGACCTTCCGCATAACAACTGCATTCGCAGACGATGCGAAAGGAACCTGCCTGCTGAGCACTTCGTAGATAACCATCCCCAAGGCATAACGATCCGATTCCTTTGTCGGTTGACTGTCCCGAAGACCGAACATCTCTGGATGGAGTAACTCGGGGGCCATCCACCGCGTTGTGCCACCACCTCCAGAAGAAGTCGAGACTGTAGGGTCCAAAGGATCCGAGATGATGGTGAGAAGTCCAAAGTCTGCCAAGCGAGCATGACGGTCATTATCAATGAGAATGTTAGCCTTAGTAAAAAAAGATGTCAGGACAGATCAGTGACTAGTATTTTAAGAGCCATACCCCTTTCAAATCTCCGTGAACTATTTCCTGGTCATGCATATATATCAACCCCCTAGCGACATCTTTCAGCTATAAGAGTCAAGTAGTTATCAGCGAAGAGTAAAGCCGGGGTAGAATCAGAGCCCTACGAGTTCAAACCGGTTTACGTCCCGATGCGCCTCGATAAACCCGTTGATGTTTCCATTGGCCATCCACTCCGATACCATCGCAAATTGGCCATTCCCCATTGTTGCTCCCAACAACGATAACAAATTCGGGTGATGGAGGGTCTTCCACATTACGGCCTCCTTGCAGAACCCCTACACAGTCGTGGTCAGCTCATAAATACTGTTTTCAGAGAACCACACCGATGACCCACCCTTGTGATCTTTTCACGGTTTTTCATTGTGTGTGCCCTCGGGACCTTGACCGCGACCTTGCACCCCTTGTGGTCGCCCATCCACACGTCAGCGAACCCACCACCGTACGGCGCGACACCCGATCGGTCACAGGAAAATGAAATTTGGAGTGATTTTGGGAGCAAACCCTGGCGGCCGCATATCCTGCGCAGAGCCCTCAGACACTCCTTCTGTTGTGGTTGCGGGAGGCTATGCAACGTCTAGTCAACGGGGTGCAAAGTTTGAGTCGAAGTCAATCCGGATATCCTGCCGAGAAAGAATGGGGGAGGTACCTCATCTATCACATCGATAAAGGCCTGAGCGTCATCCCCACAGAAAGATTTGACCGCGTGAATCTCATCACTATCCGAGAAGATTTCCGTGACCAGCGAGATACGCTCGTCTGTAGTACAGGGACGGTTAAACAAGCGTCTCCATGCCGGAATGCCACTGTACGCGAGAAACTAATCAGGTAAATAAATGCGCACTTCCAGAGCTGAAACCCACAAGCCGTGCAAATCATGCAACACCTCTGACACTCGCGGGCGGAGGTGTACTTCTTGATTCCAGCAGCGCTGGGTCAATGCCCACAACCCGTCTTGAAGGGTTTGGTTGGTCGGTCGCAGTGGGCGCTTCCCCTCGAGTATGGACGACAAAGCTTCGATAGGTGAGCTGCCCACGAATGGAGTTGCGCCGGTGAATATCTGCGAATATATATATCACACCAAGCCAAAATTCAACGCGTAGATCACCCATAAATACCTCGATCGTGACCATCGCCAGCGAGAAAACATCCCCTTCCTTGCTATACGTACCCCACCCATTCAAGATCTCTGGTGCGGTCCACCGTACAGCGTGGGCGCACTCGTCCGTGGCGCTCCATATGGAGTCCAAGCTTTGAGTGACCAGAGCAAGGCCGAAATCTGTGATCAGTGCGCGGCCGTTGACATTCACGAGAATGTTTGGCTGACTGGGTGTCAGTACGGTGGCTCAACGGTATCGGATCAATTTCGTACCCCCTTGAGACCTCCATGAATCACGTTGCAAGAATGGAGGTAGTTAAGGCCCTCAGTTACGTCATACAACTAGTGACGGGGTCAGCACGTCGCGCAACGCAACAGGAAGAACACCTACGAGCCCAAGTCTGTCTGGGTCTGGGTGATTCACGATGTACCCCACGAGGTCCACGCAAGGCATCCATTTGGAAACGAGCTGGAGAGGGTCGATAGTGACACCAAGAAGGGGGACAATATTTGGGTGGTTCAAGCGTTTCCAGATCACAGCTAATTGGTTGAAGGCCTGCGGGTTTCGTCAGCACCCGCGGATAGGAAATGGAGTGTGATCGTTGATACACCTTCTTGGTCGTCCGCGGATGTTCGTTGGGGTATATCCGGACAGACTTTACGCGGACCTTTGCACCGTCGAGCGTCCCTACTTGCACGCAACCAGGATCAACCGATGGGCCGATCTGAAGGGAGTGAGGAATCGTGGATGATTTCGGGAGTGTCTCATGAGCACCGCATATCCTTCTGAGTTCATGTAAGGGCGTCCGGGATGCGTGAGACATAGGATCCGGGCAATCGAGAACCTGCGGCGACGTTGAATGAGGAGCGGAGAAGGGCGATTTGAGGACTTACGCCATCAAGATACTCAACGAGCCGCACTAGATCATTGTCTCGGAGGTGTGGAATGCGTTCTCGATATTCCTTCCCACCGATGATGTCGCGAAGTTGATCGTGAAACCGAGGCGAAGATTTGTCGAGGTCGAAGAGTTGTTGTAGGGGACTGGACGGGGCCATCGAGAGTACGAACTTGTGGTGAGAGGTGAAGGGATTGCTCGTGGCCGGCGGGAGCACAGTGCACCCCTTGCCTCACCTGGCCCTCGAGGCTCCTGCTAGATTTGGTTCCCCGCTGTCTGTGACATGGTTTAGTCATAGTTGAACCGGTGACTTGCAGACTGAGGCAGGACGATCCGGCTTAAATGTCGGAGGGGTCACGTGGTCGCCAAACACACTTAACATCCGTTGAATTCCGCTCAGAGAGGCTCACTGGAGGCCTGCATCTCATGTCCGCTTAACCCGTACAATCTCCATCCTCTTCGGTGCGTTTTTGAGCGTGGGCCAGTCTGCCGGGTCCTATAACTATGGTGGGTAGTGAACGTTGCTGACCTCGGTCTTCTGCGAACGCGGCGTTTACCACTGTTCTTCGTAGAGTCTTGAACACATGAATCTCCCCTGGAGGGCTTGCCGACACCAAGATCATCTTGTACTCACCGGAGACGGTCCCTTACTTTGACGATCGTGAGTCCGCCGCCATCACACTCGATATCACTTGTACAGAGCTTCACTATGGTTTTCAGTGTTCTTCGGGAATTTCGCAAAACCTCGAATAAAAAACTTCAGCAAGGAACAATTGAAGAATCCGTAGAAGTCTACAGGTACTTGTCCGACGGTGACCTTCGACGATGTGGACGAGAAGGTCACTTCGTGCAGGTGCGCGAGCAAGTTGAAGACTCATCCCTTCGATACGTCTGGGACTTCCGGCGAGGACAGAAGCGCTTTCTGTGAGGAGCACGTGGAACGCGTTGGCGGGGGGGAGGTTGTAAAATTCCCGGGGATGGCACTCGTGACGTGAGTGCAGCCCAACAGTCTCTTCGGCATTTCATTGATATGATTGCAGGTCTCAAGCGTTTCTGGCGTGCGTCCGCACGAATGTGATAGAACCCGCACCGCCTGGGTCCAGGGAGAGTTGCGGGTCTCGAAGCGCTGAAATCGTCGCACTCCCTGATGATACCGTCCCCAGAGTCCATTCACGGGTTCGTGATCGAAGTTTGTGCCTGGTCCACTCGAAGCATCTCACATCTGACGAATTTTCATTGTAGTACAATGTCCTCACGCTAATGGCCCTCGCTCTGAATTACATACGCGGGGAACTTGAGAATGCGACATCGTCGGGGAGTTTTCCACTAGATCCGCATCCCGGTGAGTGGAACATGACACCGACCTTGATTGCGTGCTGACGGAGGCACAGATATGAAATAAAGAGTCCATACGGAGATCGACTCGCGTCCATTTGGTTTGGGGACTCCGATCGGCGACGGAGACGATTCGCGCCAGCATCGACAAGACGATCGACAGTTTCATGGAAGGAAACCTTGAACATGCGACAGAACTCCTCCACATCGTGGGAGGCCGCAAACAAGGACAACAATACCAAAATACCTCGTCCGCTGTCAACCCACTCCGTTTTTCCTCCCTGACTCAATGCGAAAGGACCAACTTCACGTAATCACGACCAGGCCGCGCAGGCCATGAGACCCGCCCACTGGGCCTGTGTGAGGATGGCGTTCGTCAAGTCAACGCACAAAGGGCTCTCTTTTGATAGGAAATATTGGGCCAGAAACCACTGGCGGCCCTTAACACTTCAGCAGCAAATCCATAGCCAAATTTCGGCACACATTTGTCCAGTTGCTGTGCCTCGCCGTCCACGACCGTGCTCGAAAAGTAAACGGGCTTCAAGACACCCCCAGCCTTCGTGTAAGATATCTCAAGGGCGGGAGTGCTCTCGTAAACAATCTGGAGGGAGACTCCGGCGCTAAGTGAGACTGAAAATGCCTCGACGGGAACCGACAATGGAACACCGGGGGAGGGGAAGGAAGGAACTCGTGCGGTTTTTACCGCAGGGTCATTCTCATCAGCGTGCGTGAACTCTCGTCCAATCCGGTGCCGAGAAATGACCGGCTCTCCAGATGGAAATCCCTTTTCTTCCGTCGCTGAATAGACGTGATCTCGTTCGCTCCCTCAAACCTCCCGCCTGGACTATATTGGTCAAAAGCCCACAGTCAACACACCCCATTCCCATTCACCGAAAACTACCCACCCTTCGGCGAGTTTTGCAGGGAACCTTTCGATCAGAGGTCTCAGGCGCGACCGCTGGTAGATTCAGTCAAACCCGAAATTCGGCCCATCCGTGACGGTGTCTTCGCGGATATCAAAAACAGTGTCCCTCATGAACGAGCTTTTCCCGTAGCCGGTTACGAAGTGGGTTTTCGCGTATCCTCAAACCGTAATATCGATAATCCAGGGCTGACGTGCTCGTTCAGTATGGAGATACAGTGCGATCTTCTGGTTTCGAACTTCAAGAATCCGAAAATGATTCCTTTCGTGAAAGACAACATCGGGCACATGACCACCGGACCACTGTGGCGCCCGAAACCATCATACTCGAACATAGGGATCTCCAGCAAATCACAATTTACGTGCCTTACAATACCACTCCTGGCGGTGCTGATGTCAATGTCAGACAGACAATCAGAGAAACCACCTATGGACAGCGGCTGGACCTTGATCGCCTTTTGGTCCGGTTCTAGGATTCGCGTTCGATTCGTCCAAGAGCCACAGACCCCTTGATGAAGAATGTTGGTTGTCTGGGGAATTGTTGCCGGAGATAACGGAGGGAGGAATAGTTGACCTTGTCGAACCATCCAGTGGGTCTTACTAGTTAAGACATGCGGTAGACACCTGTTCGAGACTAGGTGGTCGGAGCAATTGTCCTCGTGGCGGCCCAACCGGAGTTGGGCGCCAAAAAAGAAGCTTCACTTCCTTGGCGGAAACCGCATTACACGTTAACGACACTTGGGGAATCCTGTGTCGGCTCCAAACCACCGGTTTCACGCACCCGAAGAGTCATGGAAGAACTTCCCGGATACCTTGAACTCGCGATCACCTGCGTACCACACGCGCACCCCGTTCGTTGTCTTTCCTGTGGCCCGAGGTCGTCACGATGGGGGGACATGATCTCCCGTCAATTCGGCCTGCATACTTGAGCGCTAGATATGTCAGCTTCGTATCTGAATTGGTCGTGGGTTTACTCTGGGCGACTGTCCGTAAGAATAGATATATATCTGAGAGTTGTAGAAGGGTGTCAGTAGCCGAGGCCCGTTCACCAATATCTGGGTCTCTCCGCGTGGTGTAGGTCAATTAAATTGAGAGCCGAAGCATAGAAATGGCGCCAGCAGGCGGTAGGTGGGGCTGGGGTCCTTTCCCACCCCCACGGTTTTGACGTTTTGGTGGTTTCTGAAATGACCCTAGCTCTGGAATTCCAGGTGCGTGGGTCGGAGACGATATCCGTGGCCAGACATAACAGACGATGTCCTGACAGTTCCGTTATGAGTTGACGGATATTCGCGTATACATGTCGTAGCCTTACGGACAGTCACTCACTGGGTGGGCATTGATCGTATAAGTGCAAATGGGATAGATACAAGTTGTAGTGGGTTGCATAACGACAGACCCCGTTTTGGGGAAATTAGTGGGATTGCCACTGGATGACCGGATGACCGATCTAATCCACATACTTGCTGGATCCGCGCAGCGGAAGACATGACCCTGAGGGACGTGAGCGGATAAACGATCTGGATCGTGAAAACACCCATACATTGGAAGGTGGTGGATCTCAAGGTTACTGAGGAACGGCAAATGCTCGGGGGTCGATCTTCCACTTTCTGAGTGGCACCTGCAGTGTTGTGATGATCAGATTGAGGAACAGCGTCCCGATTTCTCTCGTACCGCGTTCCTCTGAACAGCCATGAAGGCGACCGTCGCGATTATGTTTAAACCAGGAGGTTGTATGGGAAAGCCAAACGGCTACCCTTCGTAGAAAACCGCATGAACGGGAGGGAGCGTCCGGCACGTTGAGCGGTTTTTCCCACTCTCCAAACTCCATCCCAGGAGACTTGCTGAGAGAGGCCTGACGTTTGGGAAGTGATCCGGGAGACTTGTAGAGCACCGGAAGCCAGCGTACAACCGTCGGTTCACGGTATAGACCTGTCGATCATGAGATACAACCACGTAGAAAGTGAGGAAAGAGGACGCACGATGTGATGATTCTCTCTTCCGGCTGTTCATCGAGACCGTGCAGACTGTTGTGGGGACAGAAGTTCCGTCCTCGCAGTCTCCTTGGGTGGCTAAAGCGGCTTGCAAGTAGCCAACTACCTCCGAAATTCCTGGCCGTAACTGGGGTTCCTGGTCCCAACAGCGCTGAATGAGGTCCCAGAGTTCGTCAGTTAGACTCGGGTGGGTTGGTCGCTCTGGTCGTTTCCCTGACAGAATTCCCACCGCCACTGCGGTGGGTGGGCTATGGGCGAACGGGACGGCTCCTGTGAAGGCCTTGTAACGGTTAACGACGTGATCAACGACAGTTGTGGCACGGATTTATACCTCAATCATGACCATCCCAAACAAAAAGATGTCCGCTTCCATAGTGATGGTCGTACCCCCTTCCAAGATCTCCGGTGCGGCCAACCCTATGGCAGGTACCTCAGCGGAGGATATGGTAGACTCCAGGTCCGAGGTGGTGATGCAGAGGTCAAGGCCGGCAATACACGCGTGACCATCGTCGTCGATCAAGATGTTTTGCTTTCATCGGTTAGTAGGTTGGGGTGACACTCTCGGTATCTACACACCTCCTTGAGATCCCCGTGAATTACCCCGTGGGAGTGGAGGTATTCCAGACCTCGAGCGACGTCATACAACTAACGAAGGGGGTGAGGGCTTCACCAGATACAGGAGGAGGGGAACATACGAGACCGAGCCGATTTTTCTCGGGATGGGTAGTGAGGTACTCCGTCAGACCCCGACCCGGCATCCAAGCCGAAACGAGTTGGGGAGGATCGAGGGTTGCTCCTAGAAAAGGGGCGATGTTCTTGTGCCTCAAGTGTTTCCACGTGACGGCCACTTCGAAGAACCTCTGCAAAGATTGTTTTGAAATGGGAACCCAAGAACGGAACATGTGACAGACCTTCCTCGCTTCCTGTGAGGCTCCGTTCGAATACGTCCGTACCTTCTGAATGCAAACATTGGAGCCATCGAGAGACCCCTCGTACATGTCGGACAAAGCTCCAGAGGCGAAGGGCTGATCATCCGTGCTCAGGAGGGTGCCTGCAACTATGCAAGACGCCGGCAGTATTTCCAAAGTGCCGTATGCCCGTCTGAGCCAGTGGAAGCACTTCCGGGAAACAGGGCTCTTCGGACCGAGAGCGCACAGAGTCTAGGTTAGTTATAAACAAAGCTGGAGACGAGGAAAGCTATGAGGAGGCTCACGGTGTCCGAGCTGTCAACGAGCTGGGCCAGTTCTCCATCCGGAGTGCCTGAGACGCAGCACTTGAACTGCGGGAACTTGGACATGACTGTGATACACCGGGCTTTCAACTCTGGTGTCACGGCGGTGGACGACAAGGCCTGCCCGGAGGCTTTAGCACGCGGGGTGGGGTGGTTCCAAAAGATAGATTTACCTCGTCCAGTATTTCTGAGATGGCCTGCAAATCTGCTAAGGTGGGTAGAACATTGGCTGGTTTTATGACGTTTGGTTCTGCGGTGCCGACGACGAAGGATATATATTCCAAGGGGACTCCGATGCCGGTGAAGTCAATGCCTTGTGCTCGTTAGTGTCGCATCCATCCTCATACGAGTGAGGACTCACCCTGGGGTGGAAGCTGGGTTCCGGGCATGCTGGTCCTAAGTGAGAAAAAGACTGACGACCTAATCGAGGGTATCCCTGTATATATCCCACACCCACGCCGGGTACGTGTGGCAGGGTCGTGGGATCGGCGGTTTTTGGGAATCGGCGTTGACTCCGACAGCCTGTAGCTCGACGATGTTTCTTACATGTACTGTACAGGAGGCTGTCCATCGGATCAACTCCCGTAACGGTATGTCAGCGCACGTGATAAAGGATAGGGCAAACGGACCTTGGTGATCTTGAGCTTCTCGACTTTTCCCCACTTCAGCTTCAACGATTACCTCGTTCTACGGCGCACATTGCAATGCACACAGTTCATTTGTCGCACATGTCGAATGTTCCCTGATGCAAGAAGGGTACCACCTTTTGGTTGCAACTCTCCTCTCCCGTCTCACAGTCTTGGATCAAAGTCAGCGCGGAGTGCTGTACCAGAGCTGGCCTATCCTCTGGGCTTGGGGTTGGATCCCACCTTATGCTACGCCAATCCGAACCCAGGTGGCGGTCTCGACAATTTCAAACAGCATCGTCACCGAAGAGAATCCTACGCCCTCGCCTGACGACGGCAGTTGGAGGTTTCACGACATTGGTTTCTGGTGGGTGAGACACTCTGACGCTAGTATCGGCGCTGCCTCAACGAGGAGAGAGGTGGCCGCAAATCACGGGCCTGGTGCATACCTCTGACCGGAAAATTGAAAGGGTAGTCGAGGAAGCTGTGGGAGATTGTCTGAGGCACACATGGACAAACCCTGTCCGGTCCTCGGTCCAAAATGAGTGAGCCCGGGTTATCCCATTTCAATCGTGCGAAACCCAGAGTTTCTTGAAACCTGTGCCCGGCGGCTGGGGATTACGAGACCAATCCCGTATTTGACAATATGTGGCGCGGCGTGGCCCACGACCGAATCGTAGGCGAGGTCCCATCCCTCTGCCCTGCCCACTGTCTGTCATCTAATGATTAATGAGCACCAGGCAACCTCGCCTCGATCACCCCTCGCGCTCGCCCGTTCCACGATCTTTCGCTTTGCTTCTTTTGCCCCATCCTCGCTTCCGGAACTCACAATCGATTGCCGCTTCGGGAGCATGAGACGACTAAGCTCCTTTCTCAATTCCTTCAATCGCCATTTCGTGATTTGCTGTATGTCACGTCGGGACGCGGGAAGAAAACATGCCAAATTCTCATGAAACAAAGGTCACTCAGCCTAAGGTTGCGCTCATTCATTTTCGACCGATGATGTAAGCATCCCACGACCCATCTCCCAGCCAAACCGTTCAGAAAGCGTGACAGAAAATACAAAATTAATAACTCCTCCTTGGCATGGTCCGCTACCTAGGCGGGGAGACCGTACTTTTATGCGAATGTATGGTCTTCGTAGTCCTTGGGTCTCAAAACACCCACCCGTTGAGGTTGAGAGATGGAGTTATTAATTTACTATTTTCGAGGTACTTTGCTTAGCTAAGCTATGTAGCGAATGGACATGGGCAGGGGGGTCAGTTCCTGAGGCCTAAAGCTCCGTCCGTCCCAGTCTTTTTCTTGAAATGTGTCGATAATTCCCGGGACTGAAAGTCCTGGGTCTTAGAATTATTTCGTGTACCTCTTCCCTGCAAAAAACGCAAAAGAGCGGGCAGTCACGTGAAGCGCTCTCACGATCACATGGTGAGGATTTCTGGCCAATC
>Ga0307513_10010443_pt1 | contig 11641 bp, 13 predicted proteins | sample 15_EM_MG_FD_202174 | JGI IMG/M metagenome (GOLD analysis project Ga0307513, IMG submission 202174) | Populus trichocarpa ectomycorrhiza microbial communities from riparian zone in the Pacific Northwest, United States - 15_EM | ecosystem: Host-associated > Plants > Roots > Unclassified | place... | reverse complement strand
GGCTCGTATTTTAGATCATTCCGGTGTTGGTCTACAAGGTGTGGCGCAGTTGGTCTACAACAACAAAACATCCCCGTCTACCCCGGTTTTTTTGAACCAACCCGTGCGGCTCGCACGCGCGTCCTACGTCTGGTGGCCGCCCCGTTCTAGCCCGGTTTTTAACAAGTAACCAGGCCTTTAACAACAAAACCGCGTGGGCTACGCGCACTCTGTTTGCAGTGAGTCACTCAAATATATGAATAAATCAATCAGTACAGGCTGCGAACCTGGGTGGAATGCACCAGCAGGCGGAGGTCGTACTATTTGCTGTCAAATCTCTTCACAGTAATCCCTCATGCCGCCTCACGTAGGAAACGAATTGCGCCTCACTGGGACTCAGTGAGACACGGCGCATTAGGCACACCATCGTCGAGTCTCGGGAAGCTTCGACGAGCTTCCTGAATGTGTATATGAATGGACTGTACTGGAACTCGGCGCCTCAGTGGTTTGTACACCATTGAGCGTGAGTTCCCTTGGTTGCCGGCTGAGCTTCGACTTGATATACTTATAGTGACACCTAAGAAGGTATCGAATACAGTAGTGGTTTGTACACCATTGGGCCGACACCAACAAGTCGCTTTTTGCCAATGTCCTATCGTACAGCAAGCGTCACGACCCCCCTGCAATATCCGTATCAGCTAATTACTTTTCAGTAAGTCCCTTTGTAGAAGCGGTCAAGACACCATACTATTCGGAACAGGCGGTCAAGAGGTGCTCTCGAAGATCCCGACATCGAGGACGAATTCGCCACGGCACCCCGGAGATCCAACAGCGACAATTCTGCAGCCTATCCAGGACCTTGGTCGAGTGTTTATATGGTCAAGCGATCTCACAAGATGGACAATGGGCTCAGGGGGCTCCGATCCAGATGCATCCACGGACATACGTTCCTCGCGGAGTGTGCCATCCGACTTTCAAACGTCGCCTGGAGAGTCACCTTGTGTTTCCCAGTGCGGTCTCCACTGGCGACGCTCTTCCCGATGAAGCCGCGAGCTAGTCTGTCAGCCGGACGCACGGCCGAAGACGACCAGGCTCCCGAGTTGCTCGTGCAGAACGACGCGTTGGTACGACGGTATCCACCGTCGACCCCGAGATGGAAGAGATTGTGGATCAACAGCATGCAAAGTGATATCCACGTCGAATGAGACGGGACAAATTAGTGCGACCAAAGGTCGTTGTTATGTGGGTCTTGTTGGATGAGGTGACGCATGCGGGACATGCTCTAGAGATGCGAGAGGAGAGCAGGCGCGGGAAGTGGACGAAGGATCAGAGGTCCTCCCGGGACGTCGTGGCAGCAGTCGGTATTGCGGTTGCGGTAAATGTAGCGAAGTGCCCAATAGGAGTGTTCTCAGCGATGGCTGGGTAGAAGTTGAGAAAGCTAGTGCGACGCGCGTGGTTTGGAAAGATCAGCTATGGCCCAATGGCGCTAAGGGTATTACCACCCTGCGATCTTCAATACTTGTATATAACCTGTATAACACCTGGTAATTGAATTAGGGGTGAACCTTTCTGGCTGCGCGAGTCGCCGGGAAGGGTGCTCCGTTTCAATGTACGCCTCTCTGCGCAAGATTTGGCGAGAACGTTACTCGTGTGATCAGAATGAGTAAACTTCTTTGAGTATCTGGTGCCAATCTGACTGGTTCAGAACACCCTTCAATCCTGCTTACTGCTCTCTAAACTGGCTTCTCGAGGAAATGATTCCAGTAGCGCCCTCATGGACCCTACCAACTCGCTTCCTCTTGGTGAGAGTCTCTGTGAATCTGAGTATTACCACCTCATCATGAGATGTAAGTCAAGTGTCTTTTCCCAGTTTTCCCGCATTTACCATCTGATTCAGAGTGGCAACTATTGTTCATGTTTTCGAAGCCCAGAATCCACAACAGGTGGTTGCCATGGCAGTTCCCGTGACAGAAGCGAACAAGAACCTAGAGATGGGGTCTGAAGCCATGAGCAAGGGACTTGCGTTCAAATACGCCTTTCCATTCCTATATCCTTTATATCGCTGAGGTGGCTAATTGCTAAATACGATCATCGTTCTAGATCCATCTAGTGCTGCCGCAAGTAGATTGTCAGAGCTAGGACACAGTGAGCGGAGAGGAAACCGTATATAGATAGAGGTACCTAGGACACAGTGAGCGGAGAGGAAACCGTAAGGATCCTCCCGCTCACAGTGCGTCCCTATACACATGCGTGTACCCCTATCTACGTCACTACTGTGATGATACGTCATGGAATGTCAGAACGATCGGACAGATAGGAGAGGAGCGCCAACATAGATCCCAGCTGAATGCCTTTGTATTGGACTACCCATGGATCTATCATAAATACAGCGGGACATTTCTCATAGTAAGGTCTCAGGGTGCACCGGTGGAGCGATGGGAAGCGTCCAAGAATCGACTACCCGGTTCAGTCTGTATAGAAGGCCTACACCGGCCAATCGACACTCTCGGAGTGGCTGCAACAAATTACAGGCAAAAAGTTCTGGATATGCAAAGTGCCTCTTGAGGACTTTAGCTTTGGCAGTCGTGCTTGCGGGGCCTGTTTGGATCGTGCGATTGTCCATATTCGCGAGAAACACTTGGATATACGTCCGTACCGTGGTGGTGGTGGTAGCAATTGTAAGGTGCCTAATTGGTGAGCCCCATTTTCCTCGTCCGTATGAAACAAACGCCTAATTTCCGACTGCTCGTTTCTTCCGGTGACATGGCTTCCACTTCCAAGAGAACAGGGCAAAACGTTGGAACGCGAAGAAGATTACACGTACTCAATAGAGTGTTGTTGCTCAACTCCCTGCTATGGATATCCTACTTATGAACCGAATAGTGGTAAGGTGGAGATGTGCCAAAACGTGGCACGACACGTGCAGAAGTGTCCCGGACGCAAGTAGTGATCTCTTCTGGGTACGGGTGTCAGGCTCGGTCATACTGGACTCGCATTTAAGATCTCTTGTGCGTGGTATTCCCATACCCCTCATCTATCTGTTTCTAGTAAGCTAGCTCCGAATCCCTGGTTTGAATCGGGCTGTGTGCAGAATAGTACGTCTGATATTGACACTTGAACGTCATGACCTCATGTGTTTCGTTGGACGCCGATGTTAGATGACAGATCATGTGCAGTAGTACTGTAGCCCTCCTGAACCTGACTGCCTGTTCCGGTGCACCGCATGAGCGGAAGGACCTCAATTTGCAGCCCAAAATTCATACGCGGACATCACCACACGCTTGAATCATATGCTACTATTGCGTCATTAAGTCTACCCTTCCTTTAAATGGCCACCGCTCCTCAGCCTAGCAAACCAGCCCCGTACAACGAGCGCGATACTCCAAAACACTCCCAGGGCGGCAAGCATCTGCCCCGTTCCCTCTCCACGAGATTTTACGATTTCTTGACTCGACTCTAACTGCGGGCGGAACTGGATCAAATTGGGAAAAGGGGTGTAGATCGTCTGCTCATCCAACAACAAAAAGGCCCGTTAGCCTAATCCCTCGAGAGAGGGGAGGTAAAAGATACTCACTTCCCGGTAACTTCCCACCAACTTCATCTTCAACAAGCACTTCCCCTCGACCTCGCTAGCCCTCTCATGCATCCAGAAGTTATGCAACCACCGCCCGTTCTCCCCCTGCCTCGTAATCTCGCGCTCCAAATACTCTCGTACAACACACCATGCCTCGCCCGAGTAATGCAGCCCCAGTACCCGCGCCAGGCGCTGCAGGTGGTTCTGGACCAAAGTGTTGTACAGCCTGGCCGCAGCTGCTTCGCGCGTCTTCGTGACTATGACGTGATTTGGGAGGTATTGGAAGGCCTCTTGTGGGGTGTTGGTGGAGGAGAGGAGCGTGGGCGGATGCACGCGGATCCCACCGAGGTCACGCATTACGAAGCCTAGCACGCGCGGTTTAGCACCCGGGGAAACTGAGATGCGCACGAGTGTGTTTTGCGGGTGCGCCTCAAATGCGAGGCCATTGATTATCAGTAGGGGAATAAGCGCAGCGAGGAGGATACGGGTGTACCTGCACATGGCACAGCATTAGAACCAGTACAACTGAAAGAATACAGAACTCACTCGTCAAAAAATTCCAATTTATCCCTCTGCGTCCCCAGCCCGAACAAATGGCACACCGCTGGCTCTCCAACCGGCAGGTCCGCGTACCCGCTTTCCCCCAGCACGGCACAGATGATCACGTTCTCACCTTTCTGCGGCACATAATACTCCCTAAGTACCGCCGTCGCATGCTTTACCATGTCTTCGTCCGTCTGTCTGCCCGCTGTATTTCTCATCACCACCGCGCTGGCGACCTCGGGTTCGACGTGTAGTATCGACGAGTCAATGGCAAGTCGAGGGAGGATTTGAACAGAGAACCGTGGGCCGTGGTTGGCAGTGAAGTGGGAGACAGTGCGAGACGCAGAGGAGATTTTGAGATTTATGGGCAGTTTGAGGGCATATGGGTAGTCGGGGATAACCAAGGTCCTGATAACCAGGACGGCGCGTGGGTGAGACGAGAAAGAGGATAGGAGAAAACGGACCGTAAGCTCGCCTGGGCTTGCGCCTGCAGCGATACCTCCTTCGGGAGGACTTCGATACCCTTTAGTGTACCTTTCATCATTTCCACCTGTAAGTCATACACAGGTATGAGGATTTTCCCCTCAGGCACGTCCACTTTCTGCCCAGCCTCGTCCTCTACAATCTGCATCAACGCGTTGATACTCCCCTCAAACTCCCCCAAGCAGTCCACCCTTGCCCGGTCGACGAGCGCAAAGCGTATACGGGGGGCGTACCAATCCCGCGTCAAGGGTGAAACTGGTGGAAGAGGGGGAAGTGTACGGCGGGCGCGGTGCATTGGGTGCGTAGGGTGCCCTTCCAAGAGGGCTTGTTCGAAGGATACTGGTATGGCGGTCAAGGGTGGGAGGTGTTGGGGTGTTGAGTAGGCGGATTCTACGGAGGTATGTCAATCAATGTAGTGGGTGGGAAGGGTGGAGAGAGAGATACGTTGCCAAATGAAGGAGCTACGGATTTCTTCGCCTAGGCTGTCCTGGAGCTCGGAGGAGAGGGAGGAAAAGGAAGCGAATCGGGTCCACCAGAACATGGGATCGAGGGACTGGGTTGAAGTGAAGGTTGCCGATAGGTCGAGTGGTCGGGAGAGGAGAGTGGAGCGAATAAGGGAAGCCAAGTCATCGGGTTCCTGTCCATTGTATCAGTACTACTCCGTAACGGGGAGACGGCTGCTCACCTCGTTTATAGAACCATTTTGGAGGTAATAGAAGGCTGGGACCATATCAAATGGATCAAGCAACCATACCCGCCGCCCCTCCAACAAAGGCACCATCTCCGATTTCAAAATAGGTGTGTGATGCAACGGCACGAAAGCGAATATATCGTTCACATGGAAAGTCTCTTGGCTTCGCTTTGATGAGGATAGAACGACGCAGAGGCCTGCACAATGAGTGGAGCGAACGGGAATATAAGCAGCCTCGAGCAAGCCCTCGGTGACGATGCTAGCAATCAGCCGACTGATCACTGCAAATGCAGCTCTATCTGCAGGTAAAAGATCCGCTCGTGCGAGGAGGGTTTTCGTGTCTGAAAACCTTGAGACGGGGTTTAAATTGTTGGAAGGACCGTCCTTCCGCGCGGTGCTAGTCCATAGGAAGGATAGCCAGTTTCTGGTAGTGGAGTAAGTCATGGTGCACGAGCGGGTGCGAAGTCGACGTATGCAGCCCCGAGGTTTTTCTAGCTCCGCCATTGCGATTTCAAAGTTGATGGGACCATGACGGCGAACGGAAGAAAACGTGCGATATGAGCGCTAATTTATGCTATATGTCGTTATATTTGTTCCAGGGTCGTTTGTTAATAACGGTGACAGTCACGCAGAGATCCTCTTCGCTATTCAGCCTGAGGGGATGCTGCCGGACCAGGTGCCGCACGTGCGTCACGGCGGTGCCTCGTGGAGTAATTGGGACCTGTCGAACCCTGCCTCATTTCAAGAATGAATGGCTTGGCGTCCCTGAGGCACTTGGCGTTCTTTCACCTCCGCTCCCTTGGGAGAAAGGTATTTGCACTCTCTTATCTTGTATTCATATTATATACAAGGAAAACGGAGCGAATTAGGTAGTAAAACTGAATTGGGCCTTTGCCCAAAGCAAAGCACCGCGATTCGCTCGCTCCCACGTTAATGCGCTTCAAATTCACCTAAAAAATGACGGCCGCACTCTTCACCGAAGGCGCGTCTTCCGTGCGCGAGGCCGCGGCATGGCTACTCGGAAATCTGCTTGAGCATCACATTGGGATATGTGGGTTTTGTTGTCGTGTGTGTGTGTTTATGTGTTTGTCTATTCGCGTATGTCTATTTCTCCTATTTGATGTGTCTTTGTATCTCTCCTGTATGATGCGCATTCTTCTTCTGTAGATATAGAGCGACGTGTGACCAGGGGACCCCTCACGGTTTTATCCCCAGCTCACCCGTCATCTCTAGTCCTACAGGTTTCGCAAGCGAAAAACCCAATTGCGAGGCTTCTAGTGGAGGTCAAGAGAATCCGAAGTGGGGCTCTTATATACTTAGGATCGAGCACCTCGCAGTTGGCATGTAAATGGACAAAGGGGCAATTCTACTATCATTGATTCGATTTTGAGCATTCTATTCGTCTCCCCTCGATCTCCTCGCTGGTGTAATGGAGAAGATTTGGGAAAGGTTCGTGCATGTGCTATTAAAACGGATCAGTAAAACTCAAAGACCGGTAAAGACCTACTCACGAATCTATATGCTCCAGCAATGCGCATGCGCATGTAGCACTTCCCCAGTACTTTTCTCGCCCCCTCGCCCAGCCAAGCCCTCTCAAGTGGATGACCAGTAGGAATCTGCTCATGCAAGCACTTTCGCACGATATTCCATCCCTTTCCGGAATAATGCAACCCCAGGACCCGGATGAGCTGCTGGAAATGATTGTGGAAGACCGTGTGGTACATCCGCACATAGACGTCCTCAATTGTGTTTGCGATGATACTGTGGCCGGGCATGGCGTACGACGCGGGTTCGATCCCGGTCGACTCGCGCAACGTCTCTGGATGCACGCGGATACCGCCAAAGTCGCGGATGACAAATCCGAGAATGCGAGGTGGCTTAGTGTTCAAGGAAAAGCGCACCAGGGTGTTTTGTGGGTGTGCCTCGAACCCAACTCCGTCGATGAGCATTGGTGGAAGGAATGCTGCGAGGAAGATTCGGACAAAACTAGAAGAGAAATAATTTGGTTAATAACGTGCTCAAGAGGCGAGGCGAAATGATGGGATTGCTCACCTCTCCAACCACTCACAGCGCTTCTCCTCCGTGTCCAATCCAAACGCACGAACGACCACAGGTTCTTCGGGGTCAGTCCCAATATGTCCACGCTCAACGAGACTCGTGCACACAATCAACCGCTCCCCTCTCTCCTCGCTTCCAAGCTCATAACATTCGCGCACGATCGCCGTACAATGTTTCGCAATTTCCCCATCCGAGTGCTTATGAACGACACTCGCTAGCTCCTTCGCAACGGTGAGGATGGACCGGTCCATGTGCAGCGCTGGGACGACCTGTGAGGAGAACCGCGGACCGAGGAAGGCACTTGGGGGGGAGATGGTGCGTACTGCGGAGGTCAGCTTGATCCCCACGCCGAGCTTGAGGGAGGTGGTCGTAAGCGCATGTGGGACTATGAGAGACCTTCGATGAGGTTGGTCAGCGTGTGGCCGAAGATGTGGGTGACGAAAAAGCAGATTACCGGATACTCTGCTGCGCTCGTGCTGGGAGCACGAACTCAGACGGGAGGACTTGTACATCGGGAAACTTATCAAGGATCTGGTGGACTTGCAGCTCGTGGATTGGAACGAGGACCCGATCTGCTGAGACGTCGGGTTTCCGTCCTGCCTTCTTTGCGGTATAATCGACAAGAGGTGCCACGAGAGAGGTGAAGTCTCCGGTGATATGCAAGTCTTGGGCTGGGACCGCCACGAAGCGGATCTGGGGGTTGTACAGATCATAATCCCCTGGGGCGTAGTTGGGAATTGGCGGGAGGAACATACGACTCTTGTGCATCTATAGGAAGCGACTCTGGTCAGTCGTTTCGTAGAGGCACGTATGGTCACAAACTGTGTTGACCGATCGGTATTTGTTCGCTCGGGACAAGACATGAACATACCGGGTGTGTAGGGTGACCCTCTACGATGGATTGTTCCCATACAACGCTCGAATCATCTAGGGATGGAGTATGAGGCGGGTTCTGGTAGGAATAGGTCTGCCAGCGGACTGCACTAGCGAGTTCGTCGGCGACTTCCTTTCTCAAGGCATCATCAAGACCAAGATCTCTTGCGTACTTGTCCCATATGTCAATTGGGTTTGTAAGAGGTCGGAGTGCGGCTGAAGGAGGGAGGTCCCAGCCGGAGTTTGACAGGTTCCGGAGAATCTGGGCAGTAAGGGAGGTTCCCTAATTTACACAGGTTAGTACGGTGTGCAACTAGGGGTGCCTGCGGACATACGCTATCAATTACTGTCTTTCCGCCGTTGGCGCCATCGCAGTCCACCACAAATATATTGGCGGACGTATCCATGGGATCTAACAGACCGATCTCCGGAGCGTATGGGTTGGATGTATCATGCTTGAATATGGGGACGTGTTTCAAGGGAACGACAGCAAGGATATCTTCAAGCTTATAAGTCGAGATGGCTGCGGGTGACTTGTTTGAGGCATCCGAAGAGAGTACCACAGCCAGAGCTCTAGCATTGAGCCCAAAAGGTGCGACGGGGATGTAGATTGCGCGAGTCAAGGATTCGGTGACGGTGCAGGAGAGTAGACGAACTGCAGTCGAAAATACGGCGCGTTCTAGAGGTGGGAGCGTGTCCATGGTGAAGAGGGAGGGAACAAAGGGCAGAGCATGAGGCGCGTCCGTCACATCTAATTCATTACCTCCGTCGCTGTGACAGATCGCTGAGCATAAGCATTCGAAAAAGGTTGGCTGAAATTATAATCCGTCGGGTGTCTAAGACCTACCTGGGCTCTGAAGTAAATTCCTTCTCAACGCAGTTCACACGCCCGGGGCTTCCGCTTCGTTTGTCTGTCACTCAATTAAACCTCGGCGAAAAGCTAATATGACAGGACTCACGAAATCAGATGTACTGGCACTGTCTCAACCCTTGACAAGCGCGCTCGAGGTCGTTTGGAGGACGACTCGACACCAGGAGATCAACGTTGAATAGTCCCACAGAAACGCTGGAAATATGTATAACCAATAGTCCTACGAAAAGCGATAGATATACTGGAAACATGATATAACCACTGCCTTTTCTGCTGGACACAGTGGACGTTGTGGGACGGGTCAAAACCAATACGGGCACGTGCTTCCTCATCAAATCAAATGTATTAGCTGGTTGAAGTTTGAAGTGATGAATACCAGAACCATCACTGCTCTTAACTAGCGCGATGGGCCGACGCCGTGTCGGAATTTGGCAATTTGATATTCGAGCGCTCTGTAGAGCCCGGTATCACATGGACATGTTCTGGGGTATATAAGGCTCATATCCTCGTTATTGTACCCTTACGTGTTTGTAGCGGGTCCCAACAAACACGCTCTCTTTCGTCCGAGTTCACAGCCAAGCGGAAATTTCAACACGCCGCAGGGCGTTTCGATCGTCTTTCCTTGGACCTGTCCACCTCAAGCTAAATGCGTAACCTTCCACCTGAAATTATTCATGCTATCATATCAAATATCGACGGCCTTGGCATACCCCGTTTGCGTGAGGTAGGCCTATTTACTTGGTTTTGTACCACGAACCGAACTCCTGCGGCAGGTTTGTAGACGCTGGCACCAGATAATCGACTCCACAGATATCTCCTGCGAACCCAAGAGACTTGTTGGAACAAATAAAGCAGGTAGATATGGCGTGGGGGGTCCTTATGCCTCGTCATGCGTCCGAATTCAAGATAGAGGATTCTTGATTCAGATTTGCAGTCTGCGACGGATACTTCGCACATGGTACTCCAGGACCGCGCAATGCGAGACTCCCCAACGGGTATAAATTGACCGGTGCTATCGAATTATGGGAACTCCCCAACCGTGTAACGAATAGCGGAATACGTCGCGTACTCAAGCACGCTGACCTAGGTGTGGATGTCTTGATTTTTCCTTCAAACTTGCTGGTATATGTTGAGATGCGGTTAGCAGTTACAGTGCTTGTTCAAAACTTAGTTTAACCTATCTTTATGGTAAAGAGACGCTTCCTTCATGTTCGCACACTGTCTACAAACCCAGAAGCCGCACACGTCGGCTGTCATCTCGCCAAGAGGGGAATGGTACAACCTGGTGGACTACGTATATGCGTCTGTGTTTCTTCCGTTGCAATTGCTGCAAGTGATCCTGACCCTGACGACGGTGGTCTGTTCATCGTCAATTGGAGAAGATGCAATATAGGTGCAGTATGTGCTTTCGCCTTGATATTCCATATTAATGACGCATACTCTAATAATGAAAGGTCGTACCACCTGTTATTGAATTCTTATTCATGGGCGGTGATGTCGGTCTAGCAACCTATTGATATGGTGGACCGCAACGAGAAGGCTTTGACGCTGTATCAGTGGGACCTACCGGAGCATATTCGAGGCATGATATTAGCACTCCCCGTGCTCAGAGAGGACGCATATACTCAGATTTAATATTTGAATCTTGTTACACCCATGTTATCCGACAACCCCGTCTGCTGTTGGGCCCATTCGATACCTGACACAAGGCCGTAATATTGTCGCCATCGATATCTTCATTCACTGCAAACAGAGCGCGCGTAGCCCACGCGGTTTTGTTGTTAAAGGCCTGGTTACTTGTTAAAAGCCGGGCTAGAACGGGGCGGCCACAAGATGTAGGACGCGCGTGCGAGACGCAGGGGTTGGTTCAAAAAAACCGGGGTAGACGGGGATGTTTTGTTGTTGTAGATCAACTGCGCCACACCTTGTAGATCAACACCGGAATGATCTAAAATACGAGCCCTGCGAGAACATTCTTGCATATATACGGCGCTGGCTACGTCAGGGTACGTCTGCTTTCGAACTTATTGGTTTTTTGGGGCTCGCTCGGTGGCCTAACAAGTTTCATGTACTTGATTGATGTAACATAAATATAAGTAATGGAATAACACTTCTGACGCGTCCTCTTGACATAAGAAATTAAAATTAAATAAATCTGAAATAAATCGAAATGTACATATCTATTACATATAAATATGGCCGAAAATGGTATGGCCAAAATGGCATGGATATCTGTCGGCTGACCAGTAGGATGCGCGTTGGCCGAAAGAGGCAGTCAGGCAATTCGCCTTGCGACTTTCGTGCTACTTTCGGTCAGTTTTATATGTAATAGGCTTTATTTACGATTCTAACGTATAAAATACATTATTTTAACACGGGGTTGTGCTTCTTGTTAGGGGTCAAACTTAAACCTTAAACATCGCTTCCACAAGCCGTCTTCAAAGAAAACTACGTCCCGCCACCTCCCTTTCCGGGTCTCAGACACGATAACCGCCATCCCCGTACTTATACCCGACAAAAACGCAAAACCTGGCACGGTCATCCAGCTGCTTCAGCTTCGCGCTCGGCT
>Ga0307513_10010442_pt1 | contig 11641 bp, 10 predicted proteins | sample 15_EM_MG_FD_202174 | JGI IMG/M metagenome (GOLD analysis project Ga0307513, IMG submission 202174) | Populus trichocarpa ectomycorrhiza microbial communities from riparian zone in the Pacific Northwest, United States - 15_EM | ecosystem: Host-associated > Plants > Roots > Unclassified | place... | reverse complement strand
ACTGACAGCAGAGCGAGCGCGGGCCACGGCCCCGGCACGGGTTCGCCGACAACGAGCGCCAGCAACGTCGTGGCGATGGCGCCGATCGCGCCCTTGAACATCACGACCTGCCCAGGGTCGCGGGGGGCCACGGCACGCGACAAGGTGTTGTCCGCACCCCAGGCCGCGGTGGCGACCATCACAGCCAGCAGCCCAAGCATCTGGCTCGCACCGCCTTCGGCGCGATCGAACACCAGCGCCATGCCGCCCAGCGTCAGCAGCACCATCGCGAGAGTGACGCGTCGGTCCAGCGTCTCGTGGTACCAGAGCCGCGCGAGCCCCGCCGTGAACACGGCCTCCAGCGTCAGCATCAGCGAAGCGCTGGCGCCGCTGGTGCGTTGCAGCCCCCACGCCAGTGCGACCGGACCGACCACCGCGCCGAACAGTGCCATCAAGGCGAGCCGGGGCGCATCGCTGCGTTGAACGCGGGCCTCACGCTCGATTGGCCGGCGCAGGAGTGCCCCGATCAGCGCCGCACCGGCGTACAGCAACGCCGCTGTCGTGAAGCTGCCGACGCCGACGCCGAAGCGCTGCACGAGCGGCGTGCTGACGCCGAACAGCAGGGCCGCGATCAAGGCAATGAGGCCGCCGCGCAGGGCGGGCCATCTGTGGGTTCGATGCATGTCGACAGCATGCCATGCGCGTGGTCTGCACAAGCCACGTGCAGTTCGGGATCGACCAGAGTTTCGACTGGTCGGTACGACCACGGCCCGTTACTCGGCCTCACCCCGCATCCGAAAGCGAGCGCCCCGGTTGTCTTCGAACGAGATGTCGACGTGCGTTCCATTGAAGGTAAGCACGTGGGTCATGACGATGCCTTCCGTCAGCGAACGCGTGATGGTCTGAAAGCTGGTGTCGCTCAGCCAGGTTCCCTTCACCGCGTACAGGCGCTCGTCGCGCCCCTCGGGCGCACGCACGCGGAACAGCCCGTCGAGCCCGAGCGGGCCGTCGATGCGGCGGATCGCGCCGCCCGGCAGCGTGTAGGTCGACTCGTAGCGTGGAGTCGCCGAGAGCAGATCGAGCTTGAACGACGCGATCCCGGTCCCGTTCGGTTCGATGCGGTACGTCTTGCCCGAGACGGTCGAGGCGAGGCTCGGCGCCGCGACCACCGGCGAGCGCTTTTCGACTCCCGCGTCGGCAATGCGCTCGGCCAGCCGCGCTCCGGCCGACGCATCGGGTGGAAGCAGCGACGGCGACTTCGCTGCCGCGACGATGCGATCGATCAGCTGCGTGAACGGATAGTTGCCGCGCCCGGTGACGACTGCGACCACGTCGACGTCGGGCAGCACGATCACCAGCTGGCGCAGAAACCCCACCGCGATGTGCGCGCGCCGATCTGGCAGCGTCCACCAGCCGTTCGCGTAGCGGAACGTGCCGAAGCCCATCTCGACCGGCGCGCTGAAGGTGCGCTCAACCCACTTCGGCGCCATCAGCTGCCGGCCCTCCCACGCGCCGCGGCGCAGGTAGAGGTAGCCGATCTTTGCCATGTCTTGCGGCTGCATGAACAGGCCATAGCCGCCGATCGGAAGGCCTTGCGGATCGCGCCGCCACGTCACGTCGGTGATCGCCAGCGGAGCGAAGAGCTTGTCTCGGGCATAGGCGAGCGGGTCGACACCGGCGCGCTTCGCAAGGAGCGCCGACACGAGCTGCCACGTGCCGCTGTCGTAGTTGAACGCGGTGCCGGGCGCTTGCGCCATCGGCCGATCGAGCACGAAGCCGACCCAGTCGCCGCTGCGTTCCATCTGCAGCATCGATTCGGGCGCCTCGGCGGTGAGCGGCTCGCGCCAGCTCAAGCCCGACGTCATATCGAGCAGGCTCTGCAACGTGATCGCCTTCTTGTCTGCGTCGAGGTGGGCAAGGCCACGACGCTCGGCGAAAAACGGCAGCACCGGCGCATCGAGCCGATCGATGGTTCCCTCCTTGTGCGCGATCGCGGCGAGCGTGCCGACGACGCCCTTGGTCACCGAGTTCACGGTGTGCTTCATGCCCGGCTTGAAGGGCGCGTAGTGCGCCTCGAGAACCATCTTGCCGTGGCGCGTGACCAGCACGCTGTCCATCGCGTTCGCGGCACCGAAATCGACCAGCTCGGCGAGCGCGGACGACGCCATGCCTTGTTCTTCCGGACTCGACCGTTGCCAGCCGGCCGTGGGCCAGACCGGCGCGCCTTCAGCACTGCGAGCCCAGGGCGGCGCGACGAGCAGCACGGCGAGCAGCAGCAGCGCGCGCGTCACGCGGAGGAAGAGCGTGTGTCGACCCTGCATGGCGCGAGCATACCCGGTGACAGTGCACACATTGCGGCACTCGTTCGCAACCCATCTGCTATACGTACGTGGCCGCGCCAGTAAGCTGACAGTCGACCAGCCGACATGTCCCTGTGACGCGAGGCTCGGCGGCGGCCCGCAGGAGTAGTCAGGCTTCCGGATCGTCCATGAGTTCTCGGACTTCCTGAGCGCACCGGCAGGCGACCGCGATCTTCGCGGCCCATTGGAGCGCGTCCTCGCGCGAGGGCACCTGGATGATCGAGAACCCACCGATCACGGCCTTGGTCTCCGGGGACGGCCCATCGGTAACCACACCATCGGTGCCAACGATGCTCGCTCGCTGCCGCTCAAGCCCGCCGCCATGGATCCAGACGCCAGCGTCCTTTGCCTCTCGTACCACCGCGTGCGATGCCTCGCCGACGGCTGGCCACGCGTCGTCGGGAATGTGAGCCATTGCGCCGTCATCGAACGAGATCAGATACCGTGTCACTGCGCTGCTCCTTTTCCGGCGCTTCTATCGATCTGCCCATACTCGGGTTTCCCGCTGCGCGCAAGCCGGAGGTAGGTCGCGCCCTTGTCGCTCGAGACCGACTCAATGAGTTTGAGCGCCATCGGAACCGTGCCGCTGCCAAACAGCCGCTTGCCGGAGCCGAGCATCACCGGGAAGATGAACAGTCGGTATTCGTCGATCAGGTCGTTCTCGAGAAGTGCCTGGAGCAGTTCCGTACTGCCCCAGGTCTGCAGGGTCTGCCCGGGGTGCGCTCGCAGACTCCGGAGTTCGCTCAGCACGTCGCCCTTGACCAGGCGGGAGTTGTTCCACGCGACTTGTTCAAGCGTGCGCGAGACCACGTACTTCGGCCGCGAGTTGAGCGCAGTCGCTATCGGGTTGTCCGGGTCCGTCACCTTCGGCCAGTAACTGGAGAAGATGTCGTAAGTCTTGCGCCCGAGCAGGAAACCGTCGGCGTCCGCCAGTCCGTCGGTCACCAGCCGCCCCATGACGGGGTCCGAATAGGGGCCCTGCCAGCCTCCATGCAAGAAGCCACCCTCGGGGTCCTCGTCCGGGCCGCCGGGCGCTTGCATGACGCCGTCCAGGGTCAAGAACGCGTTCACGATGATCTTGGGCATATTTGTACCTCCTCCCTGAACGACGAACCAAGATCGCCCGAATCGACACTGGTGAAGCGCAAATTCTTGGCAGGCGCTCAACTACTCTGCAGTGGGCCTGCCTCAAAAAGCGGCCCTTGGCGTTCCTCAGTTTGACCAGGGTGCCATCGTCGGTCGCAAGCGCCGGGCGGTTCCTGTCGCCCGAGTCAATCGATGACGCGCTCCGCGTCAGAACCGATCGGATTGGCCCGCACTGACTGGGGCCTGTCGATGTTGCGATGGGGTGACCCCGTAGCGCTGCTTGAACTCGCGTGCGAAGTGAGCTTGCGTAGAGAAGCCACAGCTGAGCGCGATGTCACCGATGGAGCGGGCGGAATGGCCAGAATCGGCGAGCTGCCGATGCGCCAATGCAAGGCGTTCGTGCCAGATCCATTGCGTGACGCTGCATTCGTGCTGTTCGAACACTCGGTTCAGATTGCGCAGCGACATGGCCATGTGGTTGGCGACGGCCTCGGCATCGAGTTCGCGTTCCGCAAGATGTTCGGCGATGAAACGTTCAGCCTTCAGAAGACGAAGCGCCATGACATCGTCGCCTCGTGGCGTGTCATGCCCCCGCGGTCGCAGGAGCAGTTGCAACCTCGCCCGGACCTCGCGATGCACGGCCGGTGCCGACACGGACAGCGGCTCGTCCATGAAGCCCAGGATCCGGTCCCTCAGCGGCTGGATCAGCAACTGCCCCGCGCGAAGGCTGCCATCGATCTTGAGCAATGAGCTTGGCGATACCTCGTCGCCGGAGTCAAACACTTCATCGGCCTTGATGTCGATCATCAACTGGCGCATCGGCCGCGTGAATCCGTACAAATATGGCTTCTCGGTGTTGTAGATGACGAGGTCGCCGCTGTGAACGAGGGTGCAGTGACCTGATTGGTAGAAGAAGGCCTCGCCCTCCAACAGCATGCAGGCGAACAGCGAATGCTTCGGGTGGCGGCGGACGATGGGCATCGTGCGTTCCACAACGTGTTCGTTGCCGACGATGTCGGCGATGCGAAGTGCACCGAGGTCGAAGTTCCGCTGCCGCGCATTGAGCCCTTCCTCGGCGTACGTGGAACAGCGAAGACCGACCAGCTCCGATGTGTTGTACGACTCCCAGTAGCGCAAGCGTTCCCGAGTCGGCGCGAACGCCGTCGACCCTTCCTTGAAGGGGACGAAGCGGCGTTCTGGAGTGGCGAGAGATGGCATCGAGCTGGCGAAAAGCCGACCGCAGCGACCGGTCCAACTGATGCTAACAGTCGAGCCAGACGTGGCAAGCATCGTGCTCGTCAGGGCAATCCCTGAAGCTCTCTGGTGTTGTCCGGGCGAGGCAACGAACTCGTCCCGCCTGGAACAGCAGCCGCGTTCGTTTGAAGACAAAGTCGCCTTCCTCACACGTTTGCAGGGAGACAAGGATGTCTGTCGAAGCCGAGTTCTGGCGGAGCATTCCGCCGATCGCCGATGTCTTCAAGCCTGACGCCAAGCCGGAGGTGCACATCGCGAATGCGGCGACCGAAGACTTGCGCTACTACGTGCCCTTCAGCGACACCGTGTCGTCGCGCCCGTTGTGGATATCGCCCAGCGAGAACCGATGGGCCGATGTGCTGCGCGCCGACAAGCCCGGGCTCGTCAACCGCCACTACCACCCCCACGAGGTCTTTGCCTACACGATCTCAGGCAAGTGGGGCTATCTCGAACATGACTGGGTCGCGACGGCCGGAAGCTTCGTGTACGAAACGCCCGGTGAGGGCCACACGCTGGTCTCCTATGAGCACCCCGATCCGATGCGCGTGTTCTTCATCGTCAAGGGACCTTTGATCTGGCTCGACGAGAAGGGCGGTTCCACCGGGCATTTCGACGTGCACGACTACATCCGGATGTGCCGCGAGCACTACGACAAGGTGGGCATCGGCGCAGCCTACGTGGATACGCTGTTCCGGTAACCGCGATGAAGGCACTGCGTTGGCACGGGCCACGGGACCTGCGGCTGGTGGACCTGGTGGAACCCGCGTTGCGAGCCGGCGAGGTGCGCATTCGGGTCGCCTACTGCGGCATCTGTGGGAGCGACCTGCACGAGTACGTCGATGGGCCGCATGCGATTCCCGTCGAGCGCCCGCATCCGATCTCGGGGCGGTGCGCCCCGTTGACCTTGGGCCACGAGTTCTGCGGCGTGGTGGTCGAGTCCGCGGACTCGGACGTCGCCGCCGGTGGGCGTGTCGCGATCGAGCCGGAATACCGCTGCGGGATGTGCCAGTACTGTCGCCAAGGTCAGTACAACCGCTGCATCTCGATGGGGTTTGTCGGTCTGATGGGAGACGGCGGGCTGGCGGAATCGGTCGTGGTCCCCGCGTATACGGTCCACCCGCTGCCGGACGAAGTGCGCTTCGATCAAGCCGCTGTACTCGAGCCTGCAGCGGTAGCCCTGCATGCCGTGCGGACCAGCGGGCTGCGCGCGGGCGACGCCTGCGCGGTGTTCGGCATGGGGCCGATCGGCCTGCTGACGGTGGCCATGCTGCGTCAATGCGGCGCCGGCGACATCATCGCGGTGGACGTTCATGCCAAGCGCTTGGCGCTGGCGAGCGCCATGGGCGCCAGCGAGGCCGTGGACGCCTCCCGTGTGGACAGCGCCAGCGCGGTCTTCGCGGCGACGGCCGGTCGAGGCGCTGCAGTGGCCTTCGAAGCAGCCGGGTCGCAGGCCACGCTCGATTCGACCCTGGCGTGTGTCCGCAAGGGTGGTGAGGCCGTGCTCGTGGGCTTGATGGGAAAGGCCCAGGTCGACGTCTTCGACATCGTCAACCGCGAACTGCGCTTGACCGCAAGCGTCGGCTACAGGGATGTCTTCCCGACGCTGATTGCGTGGACGGCCAGAGGCCTGATCGACCCGTCCGCGATCGTGACGAGGAAGGTCTCGCTTGCGCAGGCGGTACCGCAGGGATTCGGCGCGCTGATTGCCGACAAGGACCAAGTCAAGGTCCTGGTCGCGCCCAATGGGGAGGAGATGAAATGACTTTCATGGCAACGCTTTTTGAGGGACGACGAGCGGTCGTCGTGGGCGGAACGTCGGGGATTGGCGCCGGCACCGCGCTGCGCCTGGCGGAACTCGGCGCCAACGTGCTGGCCGTGGGGCTGCAAGCCACCGGGACGCACGTGCCAGTGCACGAGCGGATCCGTTGCATCGAGCTCGACGTGACCGATGGGCCGGCGGTGCAGGCGGTGCTGTCGACAGAGAGCTCGATCGATGTCCTGGTCAACTGCGCCGGCATCAGCCGCGATCGGGCGGAATACGAACTCGACGTGTTCCAGCACGTGCTGGACGTCAACCTGACGTCGATCATGCGTGCCTGCAGTGTCGCTGTGCCTGCGCTTGTCCGTGCCCGCGGCTGCATCGTCAATGTCGCCTCGATGTTCAGCACCTTCGGCAGTGCGGATCGGCCCGCCTATGCGGCCAGCAAGGGCGGGGTGGTCCAGCTCACGAAATCCTTGGCCCAGTCCTATGCAGCCGAGAAAGTTCGTGTGAATGCCGTCGCGCCCGGCTGGATCATCACGCCACTGTCCGAGGGACTTTCTCGCGACGAGGGGGCCAGCCGGCGAATCATGGATCGAACGCCGCTCGGACACTGGGGTGAGCCGGCCGACGTGGCCGACGCCATTGTCTTTCTCTGCTCGCCGGCCGCGCGCTACATCACCGGCGTGACCTTGCCCGTGGATGGCGGCTACCTGACCGTCTGATTGCCGGGCACGTTCATCGCGGCTTGCTTGAGACATGCGACGAGTCGCCAACGCGCACTGCGGATTGATCCACAGCGCAGTTCCAGCGAAGTCGCTTGGGCCGCAGCCGCTTGTTGACGACGATGCCATCCAACGACCCAAACAGCAGCTTCTGTGCAGGGTCGATGCACAAACGGAGACAAAACGTTGGACAAGCAAGTCGTCGACTACATCGTCGTCGGAGCCGGCTCGGCCGGCTGCGTGATCGCGCACCGCCTCGTCAAGGCAGGCCATTCGGTGCTGTTGCTCGAGGCCGGGCCCACCGATGCCACGAAGTTCGTCAAGATGCCGGCGACCTTCGTGCGGGTGATCGGCACGGAGCGATCGTGGCTCTATGAAACCACGCCGCAGCCGCATGCCAACGGCCGCAAGATGGTCGTGCCGCAGGGCCGCATGACGGGCGGTGGCAGTTCGCTCAACGCGATGATCTACATCCGCGGCGCGGCGGCGGACTACGACGCGTGGGCCGAAGCGGGCTGCGCGGGCTGGTCATGGAATGACGTGCTGCCGATGTTCAGGCGCGCCGAGAGCAACATGCGCTTTTCCGGCGACATGCACGGCACCGACGGGCCGCTGCGCGTCAGCGACACGAAGTCCCGCCATCCCTTGAGCCTGGCCTTCCTCAAGGCAGCCCAGGAAGCGGGCTTGCCATACAACGACGACTTCAACAGCGGTCGCCAGGATGGAGTGGGCTTCTACCAGACCACGACGATCGATGGCACGCGTGGCAGCACCGCGGCGACCTACCTCGCCGCGGTGCAAGGCGACCCGAAGCTCACACTGGTCAACGGCGCGCAGGTACTGCGCGTGACGATGGAAGGTGGCCAGGCGACCGGTGTCGAGTACCGCTTGAGTGACGGCACGACGAAGCATGCGACGGCGAACCGCGAGGTCGTGCTCAGTGCCGGCGCGCTGGCCAGCCCCAAGCTGTTGCAGGTCTCGGGCATCGGCCCAGGCGAGTTGCTTCAACGCATCGGCGTACCGGTGCAACACGAGCTCGCGGGTGTCGGAGAGAACTTCCAGGACCACCTCGAAATCATTGTCCACGGCCGGTGCCGCGAACCGATCAGCCTGCTCGGACAGGACAAGGGCCTCACCGCACTGAAGCATGGACTCCAGTGGGAGCTGTTCAAGACCGGGCTGTTGACCTCCAACGTCGTCGAGAGCGGCGGCTTCGTCGACACGACAGGCAGTGGTCGACCGGACATCCAGTTCCACGTGCTGCCGGTGCTGGTCGGCGATGTCGACCGGCCGATGCCGGAGGTTCACGGCATCTCGATCGACCCGTGCTTTCTGCGGCCGAAGTCGAGGGGGCGCGTGCGGGCGAAGAGTGCCGACGCGATGGAGCAGGCGGAGTTCGACGGCGGCTTCCTCAGTGCACAGGAAGACGTCGACACGCTCGTACGCGGCTTGAAGCTCTCGCGTCGAATTCTCCGCATGCCTTCGTTGAACAAGGTCATTGCAGAAGAGCTTTATCCCGGCCCGAGCGAGCACATGCCCGACGCCGAACTCGAGCAATTTGTGCGGCAGTACGCCAAGACCGTGTACCACCCGGTGGGCACCTGCCGCATGGGCACCGACGCGATGGCCGTCGTCGACCCGGAGCTGCGCGTGCGTGGTGTCGGTCGGCTGCGCGTGTGTGACGCCTCCGTGATGCCGACGATCTGCAGCGGCAACACCAACGCCCCCACGATCATGATCGCCGAGCGCGGTGCCGAGCTGATGCTCGCGCGCTGACGGCGGCGGTGTCCTTCAACAACCCATCACCCATGACCGCCCCATGAACACCCAAGACCTTACTCAACAGGAACTGGCTCGCCTGAGCTTCCTGTCGCGGCGCAGCCACGGCAACTTCATCGACGGCGAATTCCGCGAAGCCCACGCCAGCCAGCGCATCGAGGTGGTCGACCCGGCCTCCGAGATGGTCGTGGCCGAGACGCCCGACAGCGATGTGGAGGACGTGAATGCCGCTGTCGCCTCCGCCCGTCGCGCGCTGGAGGACTCCGCCTGGTCGCGCATGCGGCCGGCCGACCGTGAGCGCGTCCTGTTCCGCCTGTCGCAATTGATCGAAGAACATGGCGACGAGCTCAGCGCGATGGAGACCTTGCAGGGCGGCAAGCTGCAGGGCGTGGCGCGCATGATCGACGTTGGCTTCTCGGCCGAGTTCGTGCGCTACATGGCCGGCTGGGCCACCAAGCTCGAAGGCAGCACGCTGCAGAACTCGATCCCGTTTCCGCCCGGCGCCAGGTACCACACCTACACGCAGCGCGAGCCCGTCGGTGTCGTCGCGGCGGTCGTGCCGTGGAACTTTCCGCTCGCCATCGCGCTGTGGAAGATCGCGCCGGCGCTGGCCGCGGGCTGCACGGTCGTGGTCAAGCCATCGCCCGAGACACCGCTGACCGCGCTTCGCCTGGCCGCGCTCGCAATCGAAGCCGGCCTGCCGGCCGGCGTGCTGAACGTCGTGTGCGGCGGCGGTGGCACCGGTGCCGCGCTGTGTTCGCACCCCGGCATCGACAAGATCAGTTTCACCGGCTCCACCCCCACGGGGCGCGCGATCGGTCATGCCGCGGTAGACCACATGACCCGGTTCACGCTGGAGCTCGGCGGCAAGTCGCCGATGATCGTGTTGCCCGATGCCGACCCGGCCGCCGCCGCCGTGGGCGCCGCGATGGGCATCTTCTTCAATCAGGGGCAGGTCTGCGCGGCCAGCTCGCTGCTGTACGTCCACCGCAGCCTGTTCGACAAGGTCGTGCACGAAGTGGCGCGGATTGCCGAAGGCATGCGCATCGGCTCGGGCTTCGACCCCGCCTCCGAGCTCGGGCCGCTGGTCTCGCGCCGGCATTTCGACCGCGTGATGGGCTTCCTCGACGGTGCACGCATCGCGGGCGCCACCGCGCTGACCGGCGGCAAGCGCGCACGCGATGCCGGCTGCTTCGTCCAGCCCACCGTGCTGGTCGATGTGAACCCCGCGATGCAGATCGTGCGCGAGGAAGTCTTCGGCCCGGTGCTCGCGACGATGCCCTTCGACGATGTCGAGGACGTGATCCGGCAAACGAACGCCTCGCCCTTCGGGCTCACGGCGAGCGTCTGGTCGAACAACCTGTCGGCCGTGCACCGCATCGTGCCACGGCTGAAGGCCGGCACCGTGTGGGTCAACACCCACAACATGCTCGACGCCAACCTGCCGTTCGGTGGCTACAAGCAGAGCGGCATGGGCCGCGATCTGGGCCGTGCGGCCGTCGAGTCCTATACCGAAGTGAAGAGCGTCTGCATGTCGGTCTGACGCACCGGCGATTTCAAAAACAATCAGGAGACAAGATGAACAAGTTGGGAATGCCCGCCGCGGCTGCGGCGATGGCACTGGTCTGTGTCGTGCCTGCCGCTCAGGCAGCTGAGGGCGGTGGGTCGAGCTACCCCGGCGGCGTGGAGAACTTTCTGACCGGTGCGGCGCCGCCGCCCGGCTTCTATGTGCTGGAGTACGGCAACATCTACCGCGCCGACAAGCTCAAGGATGGCAGTGGCGACGAAGTGCCGCTGCCGGTGTTCAAGGTGGCGGCCAATGTGGTCTCCACGCGCTTCGTCTGGTCCTCGCCGATCACACTGGCCGGCGGCAACGTGATGCTGCATGCCATCGTCCCGCTGGTGGACCTGAAGGTCGAGGTGCCGGGCTTGCCGCAACGCAAGACCGGCCTGGCCGACATCACGTTCGGCCCGGGGCTGGCGTTCCACCACTCGCCGAACCTGCACAGCGTGGTCGGCTTCGATCTCGTCGCACCGGTCGGTCGCTACGACAAGGGCGACCTCGCCAACATCGGCCGCAACTACTGGTCGCTCCAACCGCTGTACACGGTGAGCTACCTCGACGCGGCCGGCTTCAACGGTGACTTCAAGCTGACCTTCAACTTCAACCGACGCAACAAGGACACCGACTACCGCTCTGGAAACGAGGTCTACCTCGACTTCTGCGCCGGTTGGGGCCTTGGAAACGGCTGGGTCCTCGGCGCCGGCGGCTTCGCCATGCGCCAGCTTTCCGAAGACAACCAGGCCGGGGCCACGCTGCCCGACAGCAAGGGCAGCGCATTCGCGATCGGCCCATCGCTGAAGTACGACAACGGCAAGGGTTGGTTCATCACCGCCAAGTGGCAGCGCGAGATGTCGGTACGCAATCGGCCCGAAGGCAGTGCCCTGTGGATCAAGACGATCCTGCCGTTCTAAAACCTGGAGACTCATCATGAAGATCACATTGAAACGCATCCTCGCCATCACTGCGCTGCTCGCCACGAGCGCCGCGATGGCTCAAGGCAAGCCCGTCTGCGGGCTCAACAACGGCAAGGCCGCGAGCGGTGAACCGATCGCACTCGGCGCCGTCGTCGGCAAGACCGGGCCCGACGACTTCAGCGCCTCGGCGCTGGCCTCGCAGGCCTATTTCAAGTGCGTCA
>Ga0307513_10010441_pt1 | contig 11641 bp, 8 predicted proteins | sample 15_EM_MG_FD_202174 | JGI IMG/M metagenome (GOLD analysis project Ga0307513, IMG submission 202174) | Populus trichocarpa ectomycorrhiza microbial communities from riparian zone in the Pacific Northwest, United States - 15_EM | ecosystem: Host-associated > Plants > Roots > Unclassified | place... | reverse complement strand
TACTCTCTGAGACCAGAGACCTGGCTTGATGATAACGTCCTTTCTACGATATCTGATGCCATGACTTTAGTTAAGAGGAAGATGGAAGATTCTGTAAATTGGTATCTGCCAATTGTTTTTGCGGTAGGTTCCAAGATCATATTTGTACAATTGACATCTTATTCTGTTCAATTTTACAAGTCCACTACATGAAAAAACACAATTTCCTTATACTCACGTGTTGTACAGGAGAATGCAGATGATCCATCTAAGTGTATTTCTTTCGCGAAAAAGCACAGGATCAAGGAAAACTACATGTCAGATCTTGTATGCTGTGAAAAGGTGAAGTTTGGTTTTCTTTAGTCCAATTAATGCATCCCATGCTTAGTTATGCTGTGAAAACTATATTTGCAGGCGTTTGTTCCTGTCTTTGACAAGGAAAGAAGTCATTTCTTTCTATTTGTTCTACAATTGAAAAGGCAAGTTGTAGAGATATGGGATTCAATTGCTGCATCAAGTCAGAGTGATTGGGTTGACAGGCGACTGCGTAACTTGGTAAATGACTGCATACTTCATGAGCTACCTTGCAACCCTAGTTAACCACTGTACTAATGGGCTTTATGAACTTTTTGCTGCCAAAACATTTTCACAAACCAGTTGGTTAGCCTGGACGCCCTTTTCAAAGATGATATACATCAGAACTACCAAAATGTTTGGTCCTTCACAGATTTCAGAGTGGAAAGACCATCGAATGTCCCACAGCAACCAAATGGGTATATATATATATATATATATATATATATTTATGATCCACAATATATTGAGTAGTTAGGTTATATATTGTTGAGTACCTTTAAAATACTGTAAGCCAGATCAGTTGACATGATTTCTTTCTGTGCAGATACGACTGTGGTGTATATGTTATCAAGTTTATGCTAGCACCAGAAGAAGTGACGAGTCCTGATTTTTTGGTAATATTTTAACATTAATGTGCGCTTACTGAAGATAAAGGTATGACAGTTTTTCTAATTATCTAGCCAACATGCAGTTCGACAGCGATAACGAGAGGTTGGAAGTGGTACTAAGATTGCTAGCGAGTGATGTCAACTCATGCAGGAATAATTTGGCTTCCAAGGCTGAGGCATATTATGAGCAGAGGTTTGGAAATCATAGAGAATTTTTGGCAAGAAATGAGAATATGAAAGACGTAAATCATCAATATGAAAGAAAGTATTCAGACAATCTATGGGAATTCAACATATAGAAAAATATCATTATCAAATGATTTCATTTGATGATTGTAATTCATATTAAATGTTTTTATTTTATTTTAAAAGTATCTAAAAAAATAAATCTAAACTCGGAAATTTTTTTTATTTCAAGTTGATTTCCAGTTTCAGAATGGTTTTGGATTTTTTGAGTTCATGAATTGGTTGATCAAATGCATGGAATGTTTTATTAATATTTTAGATTAAAAATGAGTTCTTGGAACAAAAAAAACATACATCTGGTTTTCCCGGCTACTGCAGTGTAGTGTTATTGCTGTGAAGTGCTGGAGCTTATTATGACATGGAGGAGAAACAGGAGAATATGAAAGAGATGAAAGAAAGTAGCTTTCCTTCGCATATTGAGTTTGAAGTCAAATGTATTTGGAAAAATGACTGTAAACTTAGGCTCCTTCTCATGCCTCTCTCTCTTGTTCTCACACTCTCCTCCACCTCCAGTCTTCATCTCCCTCGTATTTTCTTTCAATAAAACCACACCATTCCTTTCCACTTCAAGAACACCGTCTTTAAAACCACTCCCTTTTCCCCTAAGCCAATCCGATAAAGGCATCGTGAAACTCTTTTGCTAGGCTGATGAAACTTCACCACTAGGAAATTTTTATCAATGGAGTTCTTCACTGTCTAGAGACAAGTGGTTTCAAAATGATTTTTCCCCTAAATTTCTGAACATCGTTTTTTTCCTACCATTATTTGTTAATGAAATTTGGTTGCAAAGTTACACACTTCCCTTGTAATGATTATTAACAGGGTCACGATGCTCAAAACAATAGCAAACGCTGAAATCCTCTTTTGTCTTTCTGTGTGGTGTTTGGATCAACCTTGCTAACATTTGATTTGCATTTCCTAAACTTGATGATAACATTCTTATTTAGATTATATTTTATCTTTTCAGATTTTTAACATTCACAAGAGTTTTAAAAAATTTACAAAATTATAATATTTCTAACTATAGCAGATGTAAATTGATAAAATTTTCTAGTTTATTTTTTAATTAAAATATTTTTATTTTTTTCATTTGATTTGATTCATTTTTATCCATGATGATGAGTAATTATGTTTTTTTATTAATTATTATATTCGTTATTATTAAGTTTATTTAATATAACATCATTTTTAATTTTTTAAGATATATATAATCTTTTGAGCTTTCGTAAAAAATCAATATTTTACTATCATTAAATGTTATAAATGTAATTTAAATGAAATAAAAAAATATATCTCTAATAAATTTATGAGATATTTATCTTCCGTGGATTTCAAAATCTCCCTTACCCTCACTTGTGCGTCCCAAATTCTACGCTTCTTGAATATCGTCAACTGGAGGGTCGGAAAGGGCTTTCGTGTCCGGAGCTTTTTGCTCGGGAATGGAATTGTGGATTTCCAGAATGGACTTCAAATGTACGCTATTACAGACCGAGTGAATACTCACAGCTATCAGATGCCATCTCTTGTGGATTATTGCGGGTATTATTGCCTTTCCGGTCTTTGATTCTGCTGCATCCATGCATTGCCGTGCTGTGCTGGAGCTTGTGACCATGGAGGAGAAACAGGATTTTGATTTAGAGACGGAAAAAGGTTTCCAGGCTCTCCAGGTTTGTTTTCATTACAAATATTTTTTCAATCAGATTTTGGATAACGTTGAAAGTACCACTCAATTTATTATCCGGATTTAGGAGAATAAGAAAGAGATGAAAGAAAGTAGCTTTCCTTCGCATATCGAGTTTGAAGTCAAAGTTATTGTTTTTTCTACTTTTGAAATCTCATAAAAAGTGAATTTTTCCCCTTAGCTTCTTTTTCTGTGATCTCTGTGTCTGCATTTGCTAGTGTTTCTGAGGTGACACAATCTTTAAGCTTTAAATTAGAGCTCATGAGGCATTCCTTATTACAACTGCATTAGCTTGCCATTAAATTATATGTGCAAAGAGACATTGGTCTTGTTTGATGGTGTTATAAACTCTGTATAAGCCCACCTGTTTGCAGGCTGCTGATTTACGGATCAATTTACAACCTCGACTTCGTCCTGAGGTATTTATCAGTAGTACCTTACAGTTTTTTCTATGCTAAATTAGGTTGTCTTCTGCTTTGTCTAATAGAATTTTTTTCCTAGTATGTTTCAAGGGATCAAAGAGCTGAGTTAACAGAAATCGCTAATGTTACCAGAGCTGTATGCCAAGCACACAGATTGCCACTTGCTCTGACATGGATTCCTTGTGATTATACCTGGGGAGCTGTTGATGATATTTCAAAATCTCATGTCAGAATATGTAATTCAGGTTTTTTTAGGACATGTGAACTTTCAATAGAGCGTACAGCTTGTTATTCGGATGAGGAGATGCAAGGCTTTGTGAATGCTTGTGAGCAACTATTTCTGAACACAGGGCAAGGTGCTGCTGGACAAGCCTGTGAGACATGTCTTCCTTCCTTTGAGCCTTATGTGAAGGAAAAGCATGTAAGCGAGTATCCTCTTGCTCATCACGCACGAAAGTATAATTAGAATGCTGCGGTTGCAATCCTGCTAAGGAGCACTGATGCTGATTATATCTATACATTAGAGTTCTTTCTCCCTATCCTCATGAAAGAGAGTTCAGAGCAGCAAGACTTGGTTAGGAACCTGAAGCTTACTCCACGGAAAACTTGTAAGAGCTTGAGAATGTTTTCAAAAGAAGAATTACTCGGGGAACGAGGTTCTAAAGTTAGTAAAAACAATGATAAAATTGAACCTGCTTGAGATCCTGATGGTAATATGTTCATCATATGTGCTGATAATAAACGACGAAAGGTATCTGAAGTGTGGAAATGGTTCGATAAGGTTATAGAAGAAATTTGTGCAGTATGGGCCACATGTAAAGGATGCAAAAACAAGTATACAGGGGATAGCAAGAAGGGAACTTCAAATCTACACTAACACTTAAAAAGTTGTTCAAAAAATAGACGGAGAGATGCAAAAGCAAATATGTTTGTTCAATGGCGAAGAGAATGAAGTTATCTAGCATCACCTTCTAAGGACACCAGTTGTCTGGCATCACACGATCTAGATTCTGATGATAAGCTCCGGAGATTCCGTGAGTGTCATAAGCAAAAAGATGATGGCGATGTGGTTGATTCACAAAAACTTGATCTTAATCGGTATTTAGGAGAGCCTTTGGAAAACCTGGATAAGTTTTCAAATGTATTAGCTTGGTGGCGAGTCAGTTCTCCGAGATTTCCTACACTTTGTAAAATGGCTCGTGATTTCCTAGCGATTCCAATATCAGCTGCTGTATCAAAGTCTTCTTTCAGCGGTGCAGTTGCTTTCAAGGGCTTCAGGCCAGAGATCATATAGAGGCTTTAATATGCGGACATGACTGGTTGGAAAGCCCTGAAAACAATTGAGTTCTTCACTGTCTACAGACAGGTGAATCCAAAATGATTCTTCCCCCAAAATTTCTGAACATCGTTTTCTGTATTTATTTTCCTACCATTATTTGTTAATGAAATTTGGCTGCAAAGTCACACACTTCCCTTGTAATGATTATTAACAGGGTCATGACGCTAAAACAATAGCAAAAGCTAAATTTGATTTGCATTTCCTAAGCTTGATGCTGCAACGTTGATCAAATATAGTATCAATTTGTTTAACCGGATTGTTTTTTTAAGGTATTGCATATGTCTTACGCGTTGACAACATGTGAACGTGATTATTATGTTGTAACTATAGTTTTGGTCACCTGAAATTGAATGGAGGGCACTGGACATGAAACCAATATCGATAAAATGTTAAGATTTTATGGGATGATCATTTTTCTGAATTTGTTCTTGTCATCCATATTTGCAGGAGCAAGGAAGGGATTTCTGGTTCTTCTCTGGTCTCCTTAAATGTAAGATCTGACACATTTGTGAAGCAAATGTATAAATATCTGGTTGGTCTGTTTACGGTGAGCAAACCTACCAGTCTAGAGGATTTGAAGTTAATCCAATACTTCTTCAGTTATTATTCTTAACCAATTTAATTTAAAAACTTAAGTTTTTAGGATATGATTTATATTATTCTCTAACACATCCCTTTAAGTGAAAGCTCTTTAGACTTGAAATTTGTATAGGTTCACATTACCTTGTGATTAATGTTTATCAAATAAATAGGGATGATGAGATTCGAACTCGTGACCGCTTGATCATCAAGGCTTTGATACTATATCAAAAAACCAATTCATCTCAAAAGTTTAAACCGTTAGGTAAAGTCCCAGAATATAATTTATATTATTTTTTAACAAATAAAATTCCAAGATTTTTTCTAAAAGCTCTTGTTTGCATAGCTGAACGATTTTAAGTTCACTTGTTCACCTATTCTATACTTGTTGTTCAATGCAATAATATTATTTAACTCTGTGGAAGCCTTGTGACGAAGAACAAATACAAACACTGACAGAAAAAATATATATGCCATGTAAAGCTCGTGTCTAGTAGCAGAAATTGCAGAATACAATAACAAGCAACGAAATGGCATAGATTATCCAAGTAGCCCACTTGACACCAGGGGGGAATGGGATTGAAATAGTGATGAAAAGCGCGGTGGCTGCCAGGAAATCTGCAACTTTACCCAGCATTTAATTTGGATGTCATCGGAAACTTGGCGGGGTTGATGAAATGTGAAACAAAAAGGCAAGAAAAGATAATTGCAACAAGGATACAGATTAAATGGAAGGAATCGAGTTTGGGATCAGTAATTTGGTGAAAATGAAGGGCTATTTGAAGTGCTAATATGAAGCAGGTGCTTATAAGTACCTTTTGCCATTCCTTTTTCTGCTCATCATGGGAATTGTCGACCAGATCTTCTCGGAGACGTGTTAGCAGCTCTGATGCTAGTTGTCGTGCTCTATGCCAGAGTCGGGACACAGATTCTGCAATTGAAAGAATAAAATCCTTGATAACTCGAGCACCATTCTCCATGGTTTTCCTGTGCTGTATGCGATAAAGCTTGAGAAGACTGGGAAATAATTTATAAGAAACGAAAAAAAACTATCGGAATAGTACCTTTATAAATTTTTTATATATATAATTCATAAAAAAAAATTTAATTTTAGATTTTTACTTTTCGTTTTTAAAATACTCTTAAGGAAATTTAATTGTTTTTATTTTTAATATCAAAAATAAATTCTTTAAAAAAAGATATTTTAATTTATTTTTAATTAAAAAATACTTTAAAGAATAAATACTAGCAGCACAAAAGCTTCAAAGTCTACAAGTGGTGAATTAATTAAGAAAAAGATCAACTATCCCTCTCTCCCTCTCTCTCACTATATATATATATATATTACCTGTCAAGATTTTGTTAAAATTAATTAGAAAATTCTAGTAAGCACAAGAAATAGTGATTAAACACAATTTATCCAACATAATTACCCCACAAATGTTTATTTTCATGGACCACCATACCTTTATGGATCAAATATGCGACGGTTCGAGGAGGAGAATGGCCAGTACTGCCTCTCTTTTTGCAGGGAAGAGGAGGGGTGCGAGAGATGTGAAGAAAAAAGTTGGGAAGAGATTGTTAGTAATGAGTATGAAGGGCAAGACAGGGCAGGGGAGGAAGGAGAAATGGGTTGTTCTGTAACAGGGCAGGGAAGGAAGGAGAAATGTGCGCACCACAGAAGCTCTATTCAAGTATTTATAGTGCCAGGGGCGGTCATATTGTTCACATTCCAGTCAAAAGCCCTGCATCAGTATTGCGAATAACTAGTTACATGTAACATAATCAGACATGGAGGTATTGCGAATGGCACAATTATGTTGCATGTAACTAGGTTATGGCCATCTAGAAGCTTGAGATTGCGACCAAATTTACAGGAGGTATAATATTGTTCATACAGGGGATAGCAAGAAGGCAGTCTTTACTTATATTTAGCTTTATCTGTGTGCTTATATGTATAAAGAAGACAAATTTGGAGGAGGGTTAGGTGTAGTTATAGTAGATATTGGAGTGTGGAAGTGAATCACGGAGGCTCTCTATACTGCAAATTTTTGTTATTGTAGAGAAAAGTAGAGTCCTTGAAGGAGAAGAAAGAAATGGAAGAATATGGTATTATTTATTTTTTTATATATTTTTTTCAAATTAATAACTTGGAAATCAATAATGGTGTTCGTTAATTATTGCTAATTTAATTGGATAATGCAATGCATGCTGGCTTTGGAAGAGAATTTAATCGCATGCAGGCAGTATTTTATTTTTAGGGAGTCGTTTTTTGGCACAATTTTTGGGGTCTCGCATGTTTAAAATATATAAATAGTTATTTTTTAAAGTATATTTTATTTAAAAATATATTAAAATAATATTTTTTTTATATTTTTAAAAATATTTTTTGCATCAGTATATTAAAATAATTTTAAAATATTAAAATAATATTAATTTTAAATAATAAAATTTAAATTTTTTAAAATAATTTTAAAACATAAAAATAAATAAGTTCTAGTAACATTAAAATTTTAATATATATATATATATGGCTCGGGCATGGGATAATGGGCGTGAATTTCCAGAATGGACTTCAAATGTACGTCATTACTGAGCGAATGAAAACTCGAGGTTTGTTTTCATTATATATATATTTTTTTCAATCAGATTTTGGATAACGTTGAAAGTATTGTCTGGATTTAGGAGAATATGAAAGAGATAAAAGAAAGTAGCTTTCCTTAGCATATTGAGTTTGAAGTCAAAGTTATTGTTTTTTCTACTTTTGATATCTCATAAAATGCAAATTTTCCCTGTGTTGCCGCTGTTACTGCTATTCCGCCGTGTTGCCGGAGACAACTCTTTGTTTCCGAGCTCTACGTTCTTTGTAGCTTCAACTGCCTACAGTACGACGCAAGGAAAGGTGTGAGAATGGATTGCAAACCAAAGAGCCAAAAAGAAAAAAATAACACTTAAAGTTGATAATCAGTTCAACAGGAAGACCAAAAACACAGGCAATTGAATTCAACTGGATCGTAGATAAAGTCCATCAAAGAATATATGATTATTATTTGGATAAGAAAAATTAATGGGACCTTTATTTAGAAATGTTGTTATAATTGTTTTTTAAAGTGTTTTTTACTTAAAAATATATCAAAATAATATTTTTTATTTTAAAACAATTATTTTTTATATTAGCGCATTAAAATAATTTAAAAATATCAAAAAAATATTAAATTAAAAAAAATTAAATTTTTTTTTTAAAATATTTTTAAAATATAAAAACAACGAACAAAAAAATACACAAAAAAAATCTTAATTGCACACTCTGGGGCTATTGTTAACCTTCGAAAACTTTATTTATTTATTTATTTTTGACAAATCCTTCTAAACCATAGTTGCCTTACACTTTTTTTTAATTAATGTAACTCAGTCGAGAGGCAGCATATTATAGGAGTCGAATCACTCATGGGAGATTAAACTTAAAATATTAGTTATAGACCTAATCAATGAAGATGAGTCAATCATATTATTGGAGTCCAGTGCAATTAATTAGTAAGTCTTTACTCCTTTTTAGCAATATCTATGTTGTAAAACCTGAGAATAAAACTCTACCAAAAAAAAAAAAAATTCTGGCATGTTATATGTTAGAAAGTTTACTATAGGTAAAAACATGAAAACTTAATATAAAATTTCATGAATCAAATGCATATATTATGTGAGCTGAAAATAAAATATATTAATCATTATATAAAAAATGTTATTTTATATCTCAACCTAATATTTATCTACCACTTTCTTCCAATTGATCATTATATCTTTTTTATTAAAAATATTATTTTAAATAAAATATTATTTTAAATAAAAAATACTTTAAAATTTTACCAGACCAAATACACCAGCAAAGTGTGCCAGAAGAAGCTTCGTCGTTGATTGTTATCAAAATTAGAAGAAGCTATTTTTCAGTCTAGAAAAGTACAAGGATGAAATTGAACAGAATTAAACTATCAGAACAGAGGTAAGATATCACTAAATTTAAAGGAGCAGAAAATAAGTTAGTTTTAAAACCCAATGCCAAAACTCAACAAGTCAACCTCCTTCAAGTTTTTAGAAGTCAAGTAAAGATTGAACTTCTTCCAAATTTATCCTCTTTTCAATGATTACATAACAAGATGGTGATTGAGCTTATAAATTTAGGCAGGACAATCCAAATGCACTTGAGATTCTTAGCCAGTTCTGCTGGTATAAGTAAGTTTTTTTTAGTCAAGAGAAACACAAGGATGAAATTGAAAAGAATTAAACTATCAGAATAGAGGTAAAATATCAGTGAATTTAAAAGGGCAAAAAATAAGTTAGTTTTAAGACACAGTGCCAAAAGTCAACCTCCTTCAAGCCTTTATGTACTCCTCATCGTTCCACTTTCCAGCCACTATGTGAGAAGATCTGAGGAGTGAGAAGACTTGTTGCCAGAAAAACATTGTCGAAATACAAATGGATTTTCAATATTTGTCTTGCGTCGATGATGATTTGCCTCCTGCAATGTTAAGACGACGGGAAAAGATGGAAAAAGCGTTATGGTTGCTTAAAGATTCTTTAGGAAGTGGTTGTTTTTTGGCACAATTTTGGTATGAAGATAGATTCGTCCTGGAAAATCTGTCTTACCCTCACCGTGCGTCCCAAATTCTACGCTACTCGGATATCGTCAACTGGAGGGTCGGGAAGAGCTTTCACATCATGAAATTTTGGGTCGGGTGTGGCATAAGTGGCGTGGATTTCCAGAATGGACTTCGAATGTAAGTTATTACAGATCGAGTGAATTCGCATGCCTATCAGATGCCATCTCTTGTGGAGTAAGGGGTATTATTGCCTTTCCGGTCTTTGATTATGATCAACCCAATGGTTTCCGTGCTGTGTTGGAGCTTGTGACCATGGAGGAGAAACAGGATTTTGATTTAGAGAGCGAAAAAGTTTCACAGGCTCTCCAGGTTTGTCTTCATTACATATATTTTTTTTCTATCAGATTTTGTCGAGAATAGCACTCAATTTATTGTTGTTAGAAGACTACCACAAAGCAATTCACTCAAATTATCTGAAATATAAGACTTACAAAGAGATAAGATTGAAACAAAACAACCCACTTCACTTTTTATACCGTAAATAGTTAAAGAAAACAGTTAGAAGGCTAGTAGGGACAATTTCAACAATAACTCTAACAACCTAACAGCCCCAACAATTATAATCAGGAATTAAGAGAATAAGAAAGAGATGAAAGAGACTAGTTTTCCTTAGCATATCTTTAAGCGTTCGCATTTGCTAGTGTTCTTGAAGTGAAACAGTCTTTAAGCTTTTAATTGGAGCTCAATCCAAATTATTTTTGCCATTAAATTATATGTGCAAAGAGACATTGGTCTTCTTTGATGGTGTTGTAAACTCTGAATAAGCCCAACTGTTTGCAGGCTGTGAATTTAGGGATCAATTTACCTCGACCTCGTCCTCAGGTATGTATCAGTAGTACCTTACAGTTTTTTCTATGCAAAATTAGGTTGTCTTTTGCTTTGTCTAATAGAATTTTTTTCCCAGTGTTTTAATGAGGTTCAAACAGCTGCCTTAACTGAAATCGCTGATGTTACCAAAGCTGTATGCCAAACACACAGATTGCCACTTGCTCTGACATGGATTCCCAGGGGACATGATGATATTTTATAATTAGGTTATTTACGTTTTTCTTGGTTTTGTGAACTTGCAATAGAGCGTACAGCTTGTTATGCAGATGAGGAGATGCAAGGCTTTGTGCATGCTTGTGAGCAACTATTTCTGAACCCAGGGCATGGTGCTGCTGGAAAAGCCTATATAACAAAACAAACTTCCTTAGAGCCTGATGTGAAGAAAATGCATGTAAGCAAGTATCCTCTTGCTCATCACGCACGAAAGTATAATTTGAATGCTGCGGTTGCAATCCTGCTAAGGAGCACTGGTGATGATTATATCTATATATTAGAGTTTTTTCTCCCTATCCTCGTGAAAGAGAGTTCAGAGCAGCAAGAATTGGTTGAGAAACTGAAGCTTACAATAAAGCAAACTTGTAAGAGCTTGAGAATGTTTTCAAAAAAACCATTCATCAGGAAACGAGGCTCGAAAGTTGTTAAAAACAATGATAAAATTGAACCTGCTCCAGATCCTGATGGTAATATGTTCATCATATGTGGTGGTAATAAACGACAGAAGGTATCTGAAGTGTGGAAACATTTCGATAAGGTTAAAGACAAAGAAAATGGTGCAGTATGGGCCATATGTAAAAGATGTCAAAAGAAGTATCCAGGGGAAAGCAGGAAGGGAACTTCAAATCTACACAAACACTTGAGAAGTTGTTCAAAAAAGGGACAGAGAGATGCAAAACAACATACATTGCCTTCTGATTTGGGAGGGAATTTCGTGTTTGATCAAGAAAGGA
>Ga0307513_10010440_pt1 | contig 11641 bp, 15 predicted proteins | sample 15_EM_MG_FD_202174 | JGI IMG/M metagenome (GOLD analysis project Ga0307513, IMG submission 202174) | Populus trichocarpa ectomycorrhiza microbial communities from riparian zone in the Pacific Northwest, United States - 15_EM | ecosystem: Host-associated > Plants > Roots > Unclassified | place... | reverse complement strand
GGGTTTGACTTCGTCGCGTCCCCGCCGCCCTATGAGGCTGGCTTCAAGCCCAGGGTTTGGTCATGCATGAGCCGCCGTCGCAAACCCGCTCCCGCAACGTCGAAGCCAGGGCCCTAGCCGCCGGGGCGCTTGCGGTCGGCGCGCTCGCGGTGGGGGCGCTGGCGATCGGTCGTCTCGCCGTCGGGCGGCTTTCCGTGGGCAAGGTGCGGCTGAAGCACGTGGAGATCGACGACCTGGTCGTGCGCCGGCTGCACGTTCTGGACGACACGCCATCTAGATGAACCGATCCGCGTCCCGCCCGTTTGGGCAGGCGCCGCCAGGAGGGACTGAACCCATGCGTCTCTCCGTCGGGAGCCGTTTGCGCTACGAAGTGCGCTCGCCCACCACCTTCGTGATGGCGATCCAGGCCAATGGCGCGTCGGGCGAGGAGATCGTCTCCGAGCAGATCCTGTTGCCGCTGGGGGTGGAGGCGGACTTCTTCGTCGACCCGCTCGGCCCCAGCCGGTTCGTGCGCTTCATGGCCCAGCCCGGCCGCGTGGAGATCGCCTACAACGCCGTGATCGAGAAGACGCCCGCCGCCGACCAGCGCAACTTCGTCGGCAGCGCGGTGATCAACGCCTTGCCGCCCGCCGTGCTGCCCTACCTGCGGCCGAGCCGCTACTGCCAGTCCGACCGGCTTTCAGGGTTCGCCGAGCGGGAGTTCCGGCGCCTGTCGCAGGGGCTTGGACAGGCGCAAGGGATCGCCGACTGGATCTTCAATAACGTGGACTACCGCATCGGCGCTTCCAACGGGACCACCTCGGCCATCGACACGCTGGTGGAGCGGGCTGGGGTGTGCCGCGACTTCGCGCACCTGGGCGCGGCCCTCTGCCGGGCGTTGGACCTGCCTGCCCGCGTGGTGTCCTGCTACGCCTGGAAGCTCTGGCCGCAGGATTTCCACGCCGTCTTCGAGGTGTTCCTGGACGGCGCCTGGGTCACCTTCGACGCCACGCGGCTGGCCCCGCTCGAGGGGCTCGTCCAGATCGGTGCGGGACGCGACGCGGCCGATGTCGCCTTCGCCAGCTTCTTCGGCCAGGCGTGGCTGGAGGACATGTCGATCAACGTCGAGGCGCTGTAGCTAGCCTTTCAGCCAGTTGAAGCTCGCCCGCAGGATCATGAGGCCCTGCAGGCACGCCGCCGGCAGGATCAGCACCAGGGGAACCAGGGGGAAGCCTTCGCCCAGCGGCAGGCGCCCCGAGAGGTGGGCCCAGGCGACGCCGGCCCCGATGAGCTCCAGGCAGACCAGGATCACCGTCGACGGCCGCATGCCGTGTTGGCGACGACCCCGGCCGGCGGCCTGCCAGCGGATCACGTCGACCCCGCCCAAACGACTATCCATGGCTTATGCTCGGAAGCTCACTGCGCGCCTCGAACATGGCGCCGTCCTCATCGACCTGAACCAGGACGATCTCGATCTCGAAGCCATCGGCCAGCCGCAGGCGAGCCGGTTCTTCGCGCGCCTCCAGATCGGCCAGTTCGCCGTCCAGCACGCCGCTGCCGCTGCGTCGGTCGCGCCCCTCGAACAGGTCCAGCTGATAGTGGACCGCCGCCGTCCGGTCGTCCCACGAGAGGACGCCGTCTCCGCGCAGGGAGCCCAGCAGCTTCATGCTGTTGCGGCCGCGATGGCCGCCCATGTTCATGGCCATTGGCGGCTCGGGGGTTGGCGGCTCATTTCTTCTTCGCGGGCGGGAACAAGAAGCTCGGGCCGGCGGGCGCGGCCTTGGGCTTTTCGGCCTTGGGCTTGCGGACTTCCTTGTTGCTCTTCTTCTGACCCTTGGCCATCTCGTCATCCTTGTTCGGTGCGGGCGGCAGGCGACGCGGCGCGAGAAGGCGCAGATGTGACGGCTGTCGGTGATCGTCTGTCCTTGGCGTGAATCGCGGGGAGGACCGGCCCCGTTTCGAGGCGCCGACTCTAGCACCTTGCCCGGGCGGTGTCGCAGCCTTTGGCGCGGCGCGAACCATGCTAACCTTCGCGCCAGGAGGGATGCGATGGATCAGACGGCGAGCGAGGCGAAGGCCGCGTCCGAGCAGCGGCATCGGCTGGCCAACACCCTGCAACTGTTGGCGGCGCTCGCGCGGATGCGGGGCCAGCGGTGCGCGGACCCCGAGAGCCGCCGGCATCTCCAGTGGATGGCCGACGCCATCGGGACGATCGGCGCGCTGGAACCGAAACGGACGGGCCGGCAGGTCGATTTCGCCGCCTACCTGGCCGAGATGGCGCCGGTCTGGGCGCGGCGACATGGTTCGCCCCACGCGCAGGTCAGGGTCAACGCCGCTGCGCTGCAGGCCGACGACCAGACCGCCTCGACCCTTTGCATGATCGCCCAGGAACTGGTGTGCAACGCGCTCACCCATGGCCTGGGGGCCGAGCGGCCGGGGTGCGTCACCATCGGCCTGGCCCTGGACGGCGACCGCCAGTGCATCCTGTCGGTGGAGGACGACGGCGTCGGTTTCGATCCGGCGTCGCCGGCGCATAAGGACGGCTTCGGCCTTTGGCTGGTCCGCAGCCTAGCCGCCCAGGTGCGCGGAACCTTCACCTTGACGCCGCAGCCCGGCGTGCGGGCGCAACTGGCCTTCCTCGTCGACGCCCGACCTCGCGGCGGCGGCTAATCCTGCGGCAGCAATCGCTCGTAGGTGCCCCGGATCACGCTGTAGCATTCGCAGGTCAGCGCCTGCAGGCCGGCGCGATTGATGATGTCCACCACCCCGCGACGATAGCGGATGACGCCCTTGTGCTGCAGCGCCCGGGCCACGGCGGTGACGGTGGTGCGCTGGACGCCCAGCATATCGGCCAGGAATTCCTGCGTCAGGGCCACGGTGTCGGACGAGATCCTGTCGTGGCAGGTCAGCAGCCAGCGGCAGAATCGCGCCTCCACGGAATGCAGCGCGTTGCAGGCCACCGACTGGATCGCGTGGCCGAACAGGGCCTCGCTGTGGCGGTCGGCCAGGTCGCGGATATGGGGGCTCTTCTCCCAGGCCTCGTGCAGCTGGGCGGCGTTGATCTTGGCGACGCGGCAGGGTGTCTGGACAATGGCCCGGCTCAGCGACTGGCGCGGTGCGACGGCGGCCATCAGGCCCAGCGCCCCTTCGCGGCCGATGGTCGCCGACTCGATGGCGGCGCCGTTCTCCATCAGGGTCATCAGGGAGATGACGCCGTCGTGGGGAAAATACACCGTGTCGATGCGATCGCCCGGGTCATACAGCAGGCGACCGCGTTCGAGATCGACGTGGACGAGATGCGGCGCGACCAGCGCGTAGTCGTCCGCGCGCAAGGAGGCGAGCAATCTGTTTTGCAAGGGAGCAATGGGCCTCTGCACGGGGAGAATCGAGACATCAAGCGGTGAAGCTTGTAAAGTTATCGATGGAGCCGGCTCAAAACTGTCGAGTTCTCGACACAGCAGGCCCACAAGTTCTTTTAATTTGCGAAAAGACGTCAATAGGCCGCCAAGGCCTTGACGCCAGACCCTCTAAACAAAGAGGAATATGAACGAGACCATATCTTGCGAGCGCGCGCCTTAGCCTGGCGCCTGAGCGCGTCTTCATTGTCGAAGATAGAATTTCACGCGGGTTTCCGCGTCAATCCGCCGCACAGGGCGCGCCGTGCGGCGGAGGGTCGAGCCGCACGATCAGTGCAGGTCCAGGGTCGTCCTGCCGCCGACGTTCGGTTCGGTTTTCGTGGTGTTGGCCTTGGCGATCTCCCAGGCGAACCGGATGGGATTGCCTTGCGAGATCCAGACCGCGGCGTCGTCGCAGTCCATGCGCAGCAGCGCCAGGCGCGGATCGGTCTTGCCCTCCGGGTGCCAGGCCGCGACGACGGGGTTCCAGAACTTGTCGATGCGGGCGCGATCGGGGTCGATCACCAGTTCGCCGCCGACGCAGGCCTGCATGTCCTTCTGCTGGATCACGAACATCGCCTGGTGCGCCCCGCCGATCTGATGGACCAGGTCGGTGTCGGTGCGGGTGAAGAACCAGATCTGCTTGGAGCCGCGCTGGATGAAGGCGGTCATCGGCTGGAAATGGTGGGTGTCGCCCACCAGGCCGAGCATGCCGGTCTGGTGGCGTTCGATTTCGTCCCACAGGCGCCGTTCGACGGCGACCCGGTCTTTGATGTCGGTGGACATGGTTCCACTCCGGGATTGAGGCTTGTCGCACCTCAACCCCCGAGCCGGACCGGGGTTCCTTCCCGGAAGGCTAGCGCGGCGTGATGAACGCCGAGGAGACCCAGCCACGGTTGCCGGTCTCGTCGTCGACTTCCCACCAGATGCCGTTCTTCTGGCCGGTGGGGTAGACGAGGTCGCCGGCGGCGAAGCTGCGCACCGAGGCGGCCGAGGGGCTGGGGGCCCTGCGCAGCACCAGCACCGACTTCACCGTATAGGCCTGGATGCCGGCGTTGGCCGAGGCTTCCGCGCCGGTCGGGGCGGCGTTCTGCAGGTAGCCCACCAGGTCGACGAAGGCGTTGAAGTAGGCCGCGGTGATCACCTTGCCGATGTCGGTGTCGGCATAGCCGCCGCCGGCCGCCGCGCCGAAGCCGGTGGTGCCCCAGCCGCCCGCGCCGCCGCCGAACGAGATGTCGGTCTTCTGGGCAACGCCCTCGGCGACATAGAGCTGCTCGGTCGAGCGGGCGTCGACCAGCGTGATCAGCGCCTGGGCCTGGGCCTTCTTGGTGCGCAGGCCCGCCGCCAGCGAGCCGAAGCCGCCGGGCAGGAAGGAGCCGGCGATCGCGCCGATGCCCGCGCCCCCGGTGTTGGAGTCGGAGTTGGCGATGTCGGGGATGATGAAGAAGTCAGCCGAGGCCACCTGGCCGCGGCCGATGTTGGAACCGCGGCGCAGATCGCCCGAGGCGCCGAGCGCGGTTTCCTGATTGCGCATGGCCAGCCCGCCGTTGCGGTCGACGATCCGCAGGCAGTTGGAGCGCGAGGCGAACAGCTTCAGCAGCGATTCGGGGTTCGACAGGCCCAGCTGGGTCCACCACTTGTTTTCCGGCTCCTGCACGGCGGCGGTGCCCAGCGGCTTGGCGCAGCGCGGAAGCTCGGGCGTCGCGGCGTTCTTCGGCTTCTTCTTGTCCATCCCATACTGGGCGGACGCGGGCGTGGTTGCCATCAGCGATGCGATCATGCCAATGGCCAAGGCCGTTTTCGAAACGATGCTCATAATGGATCTGCCCCAGGATTCCTGTCCGTCGGCGTCAAACTAGTCCGGCCAGGATCGGCGATCAATCGGCCAAGCTGGCTTTGCGCGCCGGGGCGGGCGGGATATGGCCTTGGCAAACCCGGAGCTCTCCTTCTTTGGCCATCGTCAACAACCGCGTCGCCCTCGGCATCGGTCTGCGCGTCGCGGCCATGGTTTGCATGGCGAGCCTGGCGGCCATGGTGAAGTGGACGGCCGGGCAGGGCGTGCCGGTGCTGGAGATCATCTTCTTCCGCAACGCCTTCGCCTTCATTCCCATCTGCTTCTACATCTGGCGCACCACGGGGTTCTCGGTGCTGAAGACCAGGCGCCCCATGGGCCATCTGGGGCGCTCCGTCATCGGGCTGGGCGGCATGGTCTGCGGCTTTTCGGCAGTGGCCCTGCTGCCGCTGGTGGACGCCACGGCGCTGTCCTTCACCGCGCCGCTGTTCATGACCGGCCTGGCGTTCCTGTTCCTGAAGGAGCGGATCGGCCCTCACCGCTGGGCCGCCGTGGCCGTGGGCTTCGCCGGGGTCGTCATCATGGTTCACCCCGATCCGGCCAATATGGCCGGCGTCGGAACCCTGCTGGCCTTGTTCGGGGCCCTGTGCGCGGCCGGTGCGATGATCGCCATCCGCCAGATCGTCGACACCGAGCCCGGCCCCACGATCGTCTTCTATTTCACCCTGGCCGGCGCGGCCCTGGGCCTCCTCAGCCTTCCCTTCGGCTGGTCGATCCCGAACCTGGCGACCCTGGGCGTCCTGATCCTGGGCGGCGTTGTCGGCGGCACGGGCCAGCTGCTGTTGACGGAGGCCCTGCGTCGGGCGCCGGTGGCCGTGGTGGCGCCGTTCGACTACACCCAGCTCGTGTGGGCCAGCCTGATCGGCTACCTGGTCTGGGACGAGCCGCCGCGGTCGGCGACCTTGGTCGGGGCCGCAGTGGTCGCCGCCAGCGGAATCTACATCCTCTATCGCGAGATGCGCCGGTTCCGGGTGTCTTAGGACTGCTGCGCCAGGACCACGCCCACCAGGATCGCCGCGTAGTGCACGCCCGCCGCCCCCAGCACATGCCCGTGCCAGATCGCGCGGCGGAACTTCAGGTTCCGCATCAGGTAGAAGACCACGCCCACGGTGTAGACCGCGCCGCCGACCGCCAGCAGGATCAGGGCCGAGGGCGACAGCGCCGCCATCATCGGCTTCAGGGCCACCAGCACCATCCAGCCCAGCGCCAGGTACATGGCCACCCAGACCCTGCGCCCCAGGCCCGGCAGGAAGAGCTTGCCCAGCACGCCCAGCGCCGCGGTGGTCCACACCGCCACCGTCATCCACAGCGCCCAGTTCCCGGACAGGCTGTGGGTGGTGAAGGGCGTATAGGAGCCGGCGATCATGATGAAGATGCCCGCATGGTCCAGCCGCCGCAGCAGCGGCCGGTAGCACGGCTTGGCGAAATTGTAGGCCGTCGAACAGGCCAGCATCAGCAGCAGGCCCACGGCGTAGACCGACACCGCCGCCGTCTCGGCCGGCGATCCGCGCCAGAGGGTCAGCCCCAGCATCACCGCCCCGCCGGCCAAAGCCAGGCTCAGCCCGACGATATGGACCACCAGGTCGGCGCACTTGGCGGCGGCGGTGGGATAGTGGCGCGGCGGCTTTTCGATCGCGGACATGGGGGAATCTGTACGCCGATCGTCCCTGGAATCCAGCGGCTTCACGCCCTCAGGCGCCGAAGATCCAATCTCCGGTCAGCGATGCCGCCGAAACGCCCGCCAGCACCATCTGGCCGCCGCCGCCCATGTTGATGATGGTGTCGGCGCCGGCCTGGATCACCGCATAGGTCGTGCCCGGATCAAGCATCACCCGGTCGCCCTCGGCCCGGCTGAAGTCCGTCACCCGGTCGACGCCGGCGTCGCCGAAGGTATGGAAGACGTCGGCCCCGGCGCCGCCAGTCATGGTGTCGGCGCCCCGATCCCCCGACAGCCAGTCGTTCCCTGCGCCGCCCGTCAGGATGTCGTTGTCCTGGCCGCCGCGCACGATGTCGTTTCCCGATCCGCCGTCGACGGTGTCGTCGCCGAGGTTGCCATAGACGATGTCGTCGCCCGTCTCGCCGAACAGCAGGTCGCTGTCCTTGCCGCCGACCACCCAGTCGTTCCCGGCCCCGCCGCTGGCGGTGTCGTCGCCGACATTGCCGTTGATGTCGTCGAAGTCGGCCCCGCCGGTGATCTGGTCGTTCCCGTCGTCGCCGCGCAGATAGTTGGCGCCGCCGGACCCGCCGTCGATGGTGTCCGCGCCCGCGCCGCCCAGGATGGTGTCGGCGCCGGCCGCGCCGTGCAGCAGGTCCGGGCCGGCGGTGGGGCTGGTCGCCGGCGGCGTCGATCCGCCGCCGCTCGCCACGGGGTCGACCAGGTCGACCTTCACGTTGCGCGCCCCGATCGTCACGGCCTGCGAGACGCTGGCCAGCCCGCCGCCGGAGAAGGTGAGGGTGTAGGACCCGCTGGGCAGGGCGACCTGATAGCCGCCAGAGCCGTAGGTCGCGGTGGTGTAGCTCGCCCCGCCGCTGCTCACCGCAGTGACCGTCAAGCCGGCCAACCCTTCGCCCGGATCATAGGCGTGGTCGCCGTCCTGGTCGTCGAAGGCCACGCCCGTGAGGAAGGTCGAGGCGCCGCTCCTGGCGAAATCCTGGGTGACGAAGGCGCCTTGGTATCCCTGGTATTCGCCGACCGCGAAGCCGATCCCCACCTGCTTGAAGGCGTCGTTGAGGATGTTCTCCCGATGCCCTGGCGAGTTCATCAGGTTGGCGTGCAGCAGCAGCACCTCGTCGTCGTAGCCGGGCGCGCCGCGCAGGCTGGCCCAGGCGAGGTTCTCGCCGGTCGTCCAGGAGCCGGAGAGCGAGAACCCGGCGGCGATCATCCGATCGGTGGGGCTCGAGCCGCCGCTGCCGGTGTGGGAGAAGGTGTCGGTGGCGATCATCCACTGGCTGTGGGCGTCGGCGGCCGCGTTCAGCGTGAAGTCGAAAGCCAGCGGCTGGGCGCCGGTTATGGCCCGTTCGCCGTTGACCAGTTCAAGCTGATACTGCTCGAGCGCGCTGGGTTCGGGCATGGCGGGCGTACTCTTACTGTCTGCCGGGGCGCGGGATCGTCCCTGCGGAGATCCAGGCCAAGCGATTGAGGCCGCGATGGGGCGCGCCCGGCCTGGCGCCCTGCGACCCGGTGGCGCAGCCGGCGCCCCTAACTCGCCCGGCGAGCCTTAAGAATAGGTAAGGGTTTCAGTAACATCTCGCCCTTCATCTCCGGCGAGCCGCCGGTTTCCGAAGTTGGCATGGCCAGGATCTTCCGCACCACGTCCATGCCTTCCACCACATGGCCGAACACCGCGAAGCCCGCATTGTCGCCTTCGGCCTTCGGATCGGCGTCGAGATAGGTCTGGTCGCCGACGCAGATGAAGAACTCGGAGGTCGCCGTCCCCTGCGCCCGCCGCGCCAGCGAGATGGCGCCGTCGATATGCGAGAGGCCGGTGTGGGCCGTGCTCTCATGGGCGATCGGCTTCAGCTTCTTGGCGGGATCGCTGTTGAGGCCCCCCTGCACCATGCCGTGGTCGGCCGAACCGGGGACCTTGGAGGCCCGGTAGAAGCTCGCCCCGTCATAGCGCTTCTGGTCGACGTAGCGCAGGAAGTTGGCGGTGGTGATCGGGGCCTTGTCGACGGCCAGCTCGATGACGATGCGGCCTTCCGGCGTGTCGAGCGCCACGCGCACGGGCGCCGCGGCGGGTTGGGCCAGGACAGGCGCGGCGGCCAGGGCGAGCGCCGCGGCCAGCATCGCGCGACGTGGGAAAAGAAACCTGTTCACTGTCCGGCGCTCGTATCTGACATCGGAAACCGCAGTTTCGGCGGGAACGCCGGGGTCTGTCATTGCATTTCTCGATCCAGGCGCCGCAAGCTTGTCCATGCGCAACGGCGCACCCGGATGATTTCTGACAAAGGCGTAGGCAGGCCGCATGTCGCTCAACCTCTACTACCATCCCCTGGCCTCCTTCTGCCAAAAGGTGCTGATCGCCCTCTATGAGAACGACATCCCGTTCGAACCGCATGTCGTGGATCTGGGCGACCCGACGGCGCGCGAGGCGTTCCTGAAGCTTTGGCCGATCGGCAAGATGCCGGTGCTCTGCGACAGCGGCCGCGACCGCATCGTCCCGGAGTCCACCATCATCATCGAGTATCTGGTGGATCACTATCCCGAGAAGACGGCCCTGATCCCGCTCGGCGCCGACCTCGCCCGCCAGACGCGCCTGCGCGACCGGTTCTACGACCTCCACGTCCAGGAGCCGATGCAGAAGATCGTCACCGACAAGCTGCGTCCCGACGGCGCCCACGACCCCTACGGCGTCGCCGAGGCCGACGCCCGGCTGCAGTCGGCCTACGACATGATCGAGGACGACATGCGCTCGCGGACCTGGGCGATGGGCGAGGCCTTCACCATGGCCGATTGCGCCGCGGCGCCGGCGCTGTTCTACGCCGACCTCGTGGCCCCGCTGGCCGCGCGCCATCCGCACGCGGCGGACTATCTCGACCGGCTCAAGGCGCGGCCGTCCTACGCGCGCGTGCTCAAGGAAGCCGAGCCCTACATGAAGATGTTCCCGGGCTGACGCCCGCGACGGGAACCCCGGCCGGCGGCGCCTGTCGCCGCAAGGCCCGGTCGAACGCCTGTTTGCGCAGCTTTGGCGGTTCGCACCGTCAAATCAGTCTATAAGGACGCCCCCGGGCGCCTGGATCGATCGAACGCATGCGGTTTGCAACCGACCTGAAGCCCGCCGTCTACGCTGTCGCGCCGATGACCGCGGCGATCGCGACGCTGGCGGTGGGGGCCATGCTGCTGGCGTCGGGGGTCACGCCGTCCGAGCCGATCCGCTTCATGCAACTCTATCGCGTGACGCCGACCTACCTGATCGAGGTCAGCCATTTCCTGTCCAGCGTGCTGGGCCTGACCCTGGTGTTCCTGGCCTTTGGCCTGCGCGCCAAGCTGGACGCGGCCTGGGCCGCCACCATGGCCGGGTTGCTGATCGCCGCGCCGCTCTCCTTGCTGAAGGGCTTCAACTGGGAAGAGACCGGCGTGCTCTTCGTCCTGGCCGCCCTGCTGCTGCCGGTGCGCGGCGCCTTTCCCCGCCGTTCCCGGCTGACCCGGATGGAGATCACCCCCGGCTGGCTGGCCTCGGCGGCCGCGGTGCTGGTGGGGGCCGGGCTGCTGGGCCTGTGGTCGTTCCAGCATGCCGACTACGCCAACCAGCCCTGGTGGCGCCTGATGGTCGACGCCGATGCGGCCCGCGCCATCCGCGCCTGGGCCGGGGCGGCCCTGGCGCTGTTCGCCTTCGGCGTCTGGCGGCTGTTCGCCAGCGTCGCCACCCCGCCGGTGGTGGGCGAGGCCGACGTCGCCTTCGAGCGGGTGCGCGCCATCCTGGCCGCCGCCGAGGTCTCCGAGCCCAGCGGCAACCTGGCGCTGCTGGGCGACAAGCGCTTCCTGTTCTCGGCCAGCGGCGACAGCTTCCTGATGTTCGGCGTGCGCGGCCGAACCTGGATCGCCCTGGGGGCGCCGGTGGGCAAGCGCGAGGAGCGTCTCGAACTGCTCTGGCGGTTTCGCGAACTGGCCGACGCCCACGCCGCGCGCCCGGGCCTCTACGCCATCTCCGCCGAGGATCTGCCCGACGTGGTGGAGCTCGGGTTCTCCATCCAGAAGGTGGGGGAGGCCGCCGCGGTGCCGCTGGACACCTTCCAGCTCGAAGGCCGCCGGCGCGGCAACCTGCGCCGCGCATGGCGCAAGGCCGGCGAGGAGGGCGCGCGCTTCGAGGTCCTGCGCGGCGAGGCCGTGGCGGCGATCATGGGGGAGCTGCAGGCGGTCTCCGACCAGTGGCTGGTCCACCACGCCGGCGGCGAGAAGGGCTTTTCCATGGGCGGCTTCGTGTCCCGCTACGTCGCCGAGTTCCCGGTGGCGGTGGTCTGGTTCGACGATCGCATCGTGGCCTTCGCCACCCTCTGGACCACGGCCGCCCGCAGTTCCTATTCCATGGACCTGATGCGCTACGCCGACGAGGCGCCGAAGAACGTCATGGACTATCTGTTCGTCGAGCTCCTCGAATGGGGGCGGGAGCAGGGGTACCAGGCGTTCGAGTTCGGCATGGCCCCGTTGGCCGGGCTGGAGGACCGCCCGCTGGCCCCCATCATGTCCCGCGTCGGCCGGCTATTGTTCGAGCGCGGCGAGGAAATCTACAATTTCCAGGGCGTGCGTCGCTACAAGGACAAGTACGACCCCCTCTGGCAGCCCCGCTACATAGCCGCGCCGCACAAGTGGGCGATCCCGATCCTGCTCGCCGATGTGGGGCTGCTGTCCTCCGGAGGGGTCGCCGGCCTGGCCAAGCGGCCCAAGCGCCCCGAAGAGCCGGCGGCGGCCTAGGGC
>Ga0307513_10010439_pt1 | contig 11641 bp, 12 predicted proteins | sample 15_EM_MG_FD_202174 | JGI IMG/M metagenome (GOLD analysis project Ga0307513, IMG submission 202174) | Populus trichocarpa ectomycorrhiza microbial communities from riparian zone in the Pacific Northwest, United States - 15_EM | ecosystem: Host-associated > Plants > Roots > Unclassified | place... | reverse complement strand
TTCATCGCCCCCCTTGGTTGTTCGTGAAGGATCCATCGTGGGTGTTAAACCAGTGCTGACACCTGGGTCCCATGAGGTCCCATGCTATCTATAGTTAATGACCTTCGCATCTCCCTTTCCAGGCAGCTTCTCGTGCAGAGGCGTGGGTGTGCAAGGGTAACGGCGATACTTATCATGATTTAGAGGAATGGCTCATCAAAAGCCGTGCCAACTCCAGAATTCGAAGAGATCCAGAGAAAGTATTGATCGGCCTCAAACCAGTCTCCAGAGACAACAGGTGGTTGGGTTATCAAGTCGACATCGCCACAGCTCCACGCTTTATGTAGACGGCGTGGGGATGTCCCGGACCGGCTCAACCGTGGCTTCGAAGCGGCAAACCCCGATAGTCAGCTTTCATCAATGCTCTGCCTGATACTAGTATGGATCCGTGAGCGGTTGCTCCCTTCAGTAAGTTCACAAATTTTTCGCTTTCCAATCAAAGAAGTCTGGCTCTAAACGTCTGTTAGATTTTGGTTAGATTACCATATATTTGTTATTGCGTTGCTTCTGTGGTATTACACACATCAATCAGCGGTCGAGGTTACCCATCTCTCCGTCCTATTTCCATTTGTATGTACTTGATGAAATCACTCCGATGGTCGCATATGTTCTTCATTTAGCTCAATTAAGCAACCCTCAGGCTTCGAGCTTCATTAAGCAGTGCAAGTTTTTCTGTATTCCTTATTCACGCACGTACTATCATGGATGGAGTACTTAGGGTGAGCAATAAATAATCCGGACTTATTCCATCCCATTGCGTGCAATTTTTGTGTTTATTTCTCGGTTTGTCCTCGTATTTATGAGCGACCCATAAGAAAGGGTATTGGACTTCAACGGTGTGTAACCAGTTTCCTATCGGCAACTAAGATTTTCTGACATCCATCAATATAAGACTTATCAAGTGATGAAACAAATATACCTGGGTGTAGGACTTGCGTAAAAGGCCCTTTAATTACAAGTGCACGATATCGGAAGGAGACTACTCCATTTGACGTACCCTGTGAGTGTTTGCAATGAATTATCATGCTTGTCTATTATTTGCAGTGTCAAGGTATCGCGTGTTGCGCCTTCTATTCAATGATAGATCGTCATCAATGTCCTTCTGGGAAGAAAATAATGGCTTTAAAGCGGTGATCCCTTCATACGGATCTCGTTTCATGAACTCCGACCCATACGCATCCAACACGCGTCCGCATTTTAGATAGTAATCAGCAAAGAGCCAAAGTTCCTCAAACATATACGCAGAGATATAACATATGCAAGTGATATCCTATGACTTATCAGTGGAGCTACTTCTGCGATCTCTGTTCGGAGCTGTCCTATCCCTAAATCACGCTGAAAATGGCCAGCCCAGGCGGTCCACCCATGATTCCTCACGATGTTCAAGTTAAGCAGAAGCAAGGACAAGCAACGATGATATGGGCAATTGGAGCGTGAGTCGATCTCTTTTTTTCTGAAGGCGTATCTGAAGATGAAACCACAATCCACAGGTTCTGTATCTTTGGATGGGAATGGTTGTTATGCCTTCCTCAAGAGTATGAGCGCATCTGGAAGCGACCGATCAACGTAAGTAATTGAGAGGTCGATCGCTGCCTAGATGCTGACTATTTCTGCAGTCTTCAAGCTTATTATATCTAGGTGCGTCCTAGACGATAGATCAACCTGATAATTTTCCTCATTTCGAGCGCCTATTAAGCCAACCGTTACTTCGGGCTTCTTCAGTGAGTCCTCTAGATGTTTCAATATTTTTTTGTCCTTGAAGCTTTGAACCGGATAGGTTTTCCTTCGTCATATCACTGGTAGCAGACGTATGGGGTCCTGATAGTTGTCCTCGTGAGCAAACCAAGCCCAGTACTTGGAGCCTATGAACTCATGCGATCCGCAGATATGTTCTATTGGGAACCCGTTGGCGCCCTGATTTCCACTGTCCTTTCTCAGATGATTTTGGGCAGCAGAGTATATGCAGTAAGCACCACCTTCGTATATATGTATCAAAATGTATTTCTGACTTGCTTAAACTAAGATATATTCCCAAAATAAAGCTGTGGGATTTGTACTTGGCTTCACGCTTGTCGTTGAGATTGTCATTGGTGGAATTTCTGTGAGCACAACCTCAGCGCCACCAGCAACTGGCGCCCCTGGAACGAGGCCACCTTGTGGTGCAGTTATGGGACCGTTTGGGTGGCTGTTAGCTTTCTGGGTAAGCCCTTGTCCAACAAGCATACATCGAAATTGATGTACGCTGGATAGACTATTCCGTTATTTTATGATGCCCTTGCATTTTTGTGCGGCCTTAGTGTTTCCTTGATCTATCCTGCTTCTAAATTATTTGATCCGTTGTATAGGTTGACCGCCTGGAAGGCATATGAGTTCTGGAAGAACGAGATCAACACTCCTCTGTTCAAAATCATTTGGCGCGACGGACTACTTTATTTCTTTGCCATATTCTCGATGAACCTCATCAATGTCATCATATTTCTTACTGTTCCGAAGGGCCTTCGGGCCGTAAATTTGACGTGAGTCTTCACCTTATCGGGCGCTAAGTTCGAACTAACAAGCGCCTAACAAGGCCAACTTTAATTATGGAAGTAATCTTATCCTGTCGACTACTACTTAACCTCCGCGGGGTACATGGTTCTACCACATCTCAACCTCGCTGGGGTTCAGGTCCACCCAAATGGTCAGATAGCACAAAAGTGCCTACGAATCCATCGGTTTCCAATCCCGGGCCGGGAGATCCAACCCTCCGTTCCACCGAACTTACAATGTTTAATTCGTCCGCCGTTAAGCTGGAACCAAACCGGAGAGTTGTGAAGGAACAAAAATCCTTTGATATCAGAGAAAAATCTGGTTGGAACGATGTATGACGCTCTGCGATGGACTATGGACTAAGTAGTACTGGGTAATCTAGCACTATAATATGATATTTTGAACGTCCTCCTCGTGCTATTTATAATACAAGCCCGTTATTATAGATTATTGCGAACTATTGCAACGTCGTGGGCGGCATTTTAGCACGCTCCTTGGAGCCAGTACTTGCATTCTATCAGCATTTTATTCAAATTAATATTCTATCTCGCAAGTGTTTATGTCGAACCTTCACAATCGGTATTCAGGAAATGGCTCTGTCTTTGGACCAAATATTTTCAACTACCGTTCTTAATCTCCTTGTTCCAGACGCATCTCTTGATTACAAGCAGCTGTTCAGTGATCTTCCCAACTTGCGTCAAACCACCATTCGGTACCAAAAACGGTTGTTTGTACCAAATATGCTCCACTTGAAGAAAATTTTGCAAGTGGCCCAGCATTTTGCCGTTATCTGTAAACCGTACGAAATATTCGAGACGAATGAGAGGAACAGATGAAAAGATCAAATATGCTGGGTCAACCTAACCTAGTCTACTGGAAATGGACGGAAGCCATCAATAGTGACATTGTGGCTGACCAATGTGACATCATTCTTTGTGACGGCTGATCTCTCAAAGGCCAATGCTTTCTCAATGCTTTCTTTTAACCACTCCCTCATGGAAGCACCAGCGAAGAAGCGACGACTAGGTGAAGTCAAACAGTTGTCAAAGGCTGAACTTGAGACAACCCTCGACGACGCTATCCTGTCTAAGGGTACTGCTGAACTTGGCCTCATCTATCTCATCGACCGCTACGAGTTTGACCTCGATGCTTTGAAGGCCAGACTTGTTGGTATGCAATTTGAATCTTCGTCGCTGCATGGCATCTTCTGATAGAAACTCACTAGACAAGGGTCTGGCCATCTCCTTCTCCAAAGTCAAATACCATCAAATTGCTCCATTTGTGGGCCTTGAACCTACTCTACGTCTAAGGGACGCCCCAACATTAGAAATGCATCGCGCCCGTATTTCCAATGCCCTCTTCAAAGACATTATTGGAGACATCGAAATTGTCATGAAACAATATGGACCACCGATGGACCACAAGAACGAGGAAGCAACGTCCAGATTTCTTGCTCCAGTAGGTGTTTGAATATTGTTCCATAATAGCTCGTTCTCGACGCTGGCAGGTATTCAATCGAACTATTGCTTTGTTTGGACTACTGATCAGCAATACAGGCGAATCGATCATGCCCACAACCAAAGGCCGCATTGAATACCAACTGAGAGTGTTTGAGGGACTCAGCGTCGTCTATATCGAAGTCAAACTGGAGGTTGGGACAGGAGAAGAGCACTTAAATGCTGTAGCGCAACTTATTGCCGAAGCAGATGGTCTGTATCTCCGCTTATACAAGGGCCCCGTCTTGACGTTTTTATATATTGATATCGACAGGATGCGACTATGCGAACAGCCAGCTTGGATTCGGTGCTTTCCCGATATATGGGATCCTGTGCGACGGAAAATCTTTCGAATTTTATCGCTTCGACTCAAGTACCAACCCTCCGACCTTTTCTCGCTGCCGATATGGTTCTGCCCCTCCGGCCCGCTACACCCTCTCGGTGGCAAATCTGTCAGGCTATAGCACCATGGACTTCATCGCGAGCTTGCGACCTGTCTGCGAAACCATATTTTATTTTCTTATTTTAGGCTACATGACTGGTATTCATGCGCAATACCAGCGGTCTTGTTCTCTAGGAGAACAGAATGGCAAGAAACGAGAGAGTACAGGTGCCTGGGAAAGCGCAAACCTTCTCGCTGAGCAAACGATGAGGCTCGCACTCGCGGCGACTGCCCATGCTGCTGCCGGCGAGTATATCAAAGCGGACGAAGTTGCGAAGGACGCTTCCGAACGTCTTAAAGCAAGGTTGGTTTTGGCTTTTGCCGAGCTTGGAGGGTTTTGAGCTGACTATGGACTTACCGAGATAGCATTGCCGCTACGCCCGCAGTTTACCACCGACCAGAGTGTGAGATCATGCAGGAATGGGATGAAAACCGAGCCAATTCTGCATGAATTTGGGTTTAGACTACAACGCGTGATTTTCTTTGTATCACAAAATACAACAACCCAAATCCTGAAGGATAGCCTCCCTATGGTGCGCCAGCTGTATCAGCGAGGAATTAAAATCAAAATGCAATTGATGTCGTGATTTCCGCCTGCATGTAATTTGAAACACTTGTGGCTAGTCCATCATTTTTTTCACCCTTCCTCATATTCCCCTGACATATCCTATGTTTTTTTTCTATGTTCGCATTGGCTTTTGGGAAGTTTGGTAGTTTAGGTGAATTGGGGGTCGTGCAGAGGCGTGAGAAACCTGTGCAAGCGGTAATGGCGATACCAAGGGGTACACATCGGCAAATTCCGGCATATAGGGTGGGGAGGGGGGGGCTCATGAGGGCTTATCCAAATTAAATTTTTCATGATTTACCAGCTGTATAAAGCTTCCACATAGATATGATGTGTTGTAAATATTTTTATTTGCTTGTTTTGGTGGCTGAATCAGTGATATTGGGCCTGGATACACATTTTGTCAACATTTAATGAGTTTGATATCAGTGCTGAGGACAGTAATCAACAGCTCAGGTTGATGGTTATTGAATATTGTATGCCACTACCCTGAATTATTGCTCTGCCCATCGCTTGGTTTGACTTCCATATGAGCTTGCGCCATTTATTAAATTATTTTAGGATTCAAAACACGTGATTTATTTCCGTTTTTGGAAGCCTAGGGGAAGGGGGTCCAGGAGACCTTATCAAAATAAAACAACCCCGTATAAGGGGTTTTTTTTTTGCGTACCCCTTGGGCGATACTTATAAGCATACTTATCATGATTTCGAGGAATGGCTCATCAAAAGTAGTGCCGACTCCAGAATTCGAAGAGATCCAGAGAAAGTATTGGTCGGGGGGTTTCTCAAACCAGAGACAACAGGTGGTGGGGTTATCAACTCGACATCTGCCTACTTAGCCTACTAGTAGAGGAGGGAGACAGCAGCATGGACTGGATACCAAGATTGATGTCCCGGACCGGCTCAACGGTCAATTCGAAAGCGGCAAACCCCAATAGCCCACGATAGCCAGCTCTCAATGTTCAGCGTTCAAAATTCACGCTTCACTGACCATTCGTAGTTCGCCTGGAATAACTTGAAACCGGATCTACGACGACAGAGACAGTGTTTAAACTAAAAGGCGTTGCCATCATGCTCTGCCTAATACTACATAGTATCAATGTCATCATATTTCTCACTGCTCCGAAGGGCCTTCGGGCCATAAAATTGACGTGAGTCTTCACCTTATCGGGGGCTAACTAACAAGCGCCTACTTAAGACTGTGACAAGGCCAACTTGAACCTTAATCTTGGAAGTAATCTTATCCTGTCGAGTACTACTTAACCTCCGCGGGGCAAACATTATAATGCAAGCCCATTACTATACATTCTTGCGAACGATTGCACAGAAAATCGCTGCTCTTTGGGGTAAGTAATTGACGTACTTGCATTTTATTTCTGGAGGAACGGCGGCCTATTTGGTCTAGCTTCCACAGACAAACATCATCAAGTGTTTATGTCGAACCTTCACAATAGGTATCCAGGATATGGCTCTGTCTTTGGACCAAATATTTTCAACTACCGTTCTCAATCTCCTTATTCCAGACGCATCTCTCGAATTTCCTCCTACAATATCCACAGATTCATGGCTAGAAAAAGCGCGAATGAACGCTGTCGAACGAAGGCGGGCATTCTTCGGTAAGAATCTCAGGAAGTTATCATATTTCTGCACATTTACCAAATCGTAGATGAACATCTACAGTCAATCCTAGTTTTGCGCATCAAAAGTTCTGCGTTACACCCACCCGATGATTCCAAAAACCCCCCAGAGATCCTGCTGGACATGTTAGCGCATGTTCAGGTATCTCTTGAGGCGTCATATATCTCTTCTCAGCCGACCGCCTCGGAATCTCCTCGAACCCCGAGACTTTTGCAAACGCCGCGAACGGGCACGCTCGCTCGACCAAATAACAGACTCAATCCACACCCATCAATTCTTCCACCCAGTACACCCAATCCAATGCCTTCAACAGGGGAACAAGATCGGAAATACACTACTTCGGAGGGAACACTTTTGGTAGCCAACATATGGGGAAACAATACTGCAGAAGATTCCTCAGAGGCATTTGCACTCTTGTGGTCGGAGGCGGAGGCGTGTTGGATTGCAGTCTACCAAATGGTTGTTACCGTGTGTATGTCTCCCATGTGCTGGATATTTTTTTATGTCATTCTCACCGGTCGTAGCATTCTTGAGGCTAACATTCAACAATCCTCTTCTTTGTCTAACCGTTTCGGCGACCCTTCGAGAAAAGCCAATACCAACCCATCCGAAGCACCCCCTTGCGATATATTTCTCCTCAATAGGTACACAGAGGCCCATTGCACCCGAATCTCCCAAGGATCCTGATCAAGGAATCCAGAAGGAGGAGGCCCAATTGCTTGATGGTCTTGAGGAAGTTAATCTTCTGGAGGGTCTATTGGCGGGTATGTAATTCCATTCCACCATAATACCGTAACTAATCACCGAAAACTAGGTACAACGTTTGGAAAGCCCGGTACACCCGAATTAAATTTGCCGTCCTTGCGTTTAGGAAACGTATCCCGCCAAAAACTGTTCTCTCTTCCGCCCGTTCTTGTGGATACACCCATGCAGGCTTCACCCTCGCCCATGACTGCTGTCCGTAAAGCACACCCCACACTTCGCAAATCATACCGCAAGACTCTCCAAACCGCGTCAGGTTTCCGGGTGCGCATGCGCACTGTCTTTGTTCCGTATGTTCTGCTACCAGAGACAGCAGGGACTATAGATGACCTAGACGAAGAAGAGAAAGAGAAGGATCGAAGAGAGGCTGGTAACGAGGAAAAGACGGTCGTTCTCTGTGTCGAGGTAGAGAATTCTGGGGATTTGGGGATGATGGCTGGCTTCATGGTTGAAAAGGTCGACGTTAGCATTGGAGGAGAAGGTGCCAAAGCGACGCTAATTGGGTGGGGCGATCAAGGATTTACTGCGGACGCTGCAAAGGGTACATTCCCGCTCAGGATCGGGCCGCTGGCGCAATACAATCTGTTATATGCGGTGACTTTCATGCGCTCGCCGGAAGAAATCGACGGCTTCTCCTTCGCCAGGAAACCGAATGAGCCCAGTTTGATTCCTGACCTTCAACGGGCGGTTACCATTAATATCTTTGGCAAACCGTATTTTCCACCTTCATCTGCGGCCAAGGCATTGATTCCAGACACCGGTACCTTGCTTTACCCCACACACACATTCTCTTCCCGTTGGAACTGTGTGTTGGACCTCGCCGCCCAGCAAAGTCAACCAATTGATATCCACGACAACAATGACCCTACATCCAACTATCCAAGCGTTTTACCTGAACCTGCTTCGCCTTTTCCGGCTTTCGCCCTGTATAGTTCGAACACGCCAGTGATGTATTCTGCGGGTTCAACCCCGCAGTATTCAGCCACAGCTGGCAGCAGGCGATTTACCCTCGTTCCAGGGAGCAATTTCGCGGGGCGTACAATCAAAAACATTGCCCGAGAGCAGTCACCCATTCCATCCGGACGACCTTCATCCCAAATCGCCATGTCCAACCCAGCTTCAGCAGCTCAATACTTACGGTCGCCGACGACATACAGCGCACCTCCGGCCCCACCTATGCCGCTCTCAATTCAACCCATATCGGGCCTGCCTCAGGCCTCAGAATCGGAGGACGACCATGGTGGTATCCCATCGGGTATGGATACCCCGATAACACCAGCTTACCCCGCATTTCCCTCGAAGTCGGCTCTTCCTCCGACTCCAATGTCGCAACGCCCTGTAGCACCTGTCGGACAGGGCAATGTCGGTCAAAGTGTCGAAATCCGTCGCGAACGAGGCGTCGGCGCCGGTGGCGAGTTTGGGTCTGGCGCTCTGCCACAGACGCCACTTCCTTTCGTTTCTGGGGCGTTTGGCGAGCAGAAGATGCTTGCTAAGTTACACGAGTCCAGTGCGAGTGGAGAGAACATCATCGTTTCTGTTGGATTGTTACCTCTTGCCAATCCGCGCAAGCAGGAGAATGAGGTTGTTCTCGGACCTGGGAAGATATACCCGTTGGATACTTTCACGCTCGACATTTTTGTGTTTAACCAGAGTCTGTGGCCGAGACGGTTTGAGGTGACTTGTCCTGACAGAAGGAGGCGGCGGCGTGGTGGTGTGGAGCTGGGTGTGTATGAAGGCGGGAGCGAGGCTATGAGGAAGATGGGATATCCAGGGGTATTGCCTTTGGAGAGCCGTATTCGTATTGGGTGCGTTACACGGATGATTCACGATAAGCTGTTCGTTCTGAACCTCATTTCGTACAGCCCTCTACGACCCTCCGCCTGTCAGTCTGTCAGGATGGAATTCTTGGCCGTTTCTCCTGGTGTGCATTCAATAGACGCTCTTACTCTCACTGATACCGAGTCTGGATTTTCGACAAACCTTCGGTAAGTATAACCTGATCCTTATTGGTGCCCCTTTTCATCAAACACGCATGCCGTTATAGGTCGGTGTTGGATATCGTGGTACATGACCCGAGAGATTGAACCCCCTCTTTTTTCCCCTGCGTTGTATGAGATACTCGGACATAATTTATTTGGAAGATACCGCACACCACGCAAAGCTCCCGCCACTGACAAAAGAAGAATGTCCCCACTTACCCCTTCAAGATGGTGCGAATTCATCAGTCAATCGAGTGTACTCTGTACCTGTGGGCTGAGTAGCACCACTTGAACAACAAACGTTTGTTGGTCTCGAAATGCGTCTGTTTCACGTTCTCCTCGTTGTCCTGCGCATGGCTTGCCGTTCTTCCCTGGATGGGACGAGCATAGGCTGTAATATTTCTGCGATACCGTGATTGCGAACATTACGGGCAATGATGTCAGCAGAACGCGTGAGTGTGGGAGATGAAGGTCGGGGAACTTGGTCCCCACTTGCCCCTTTTGCCCACCATGATCTCAAGTCGGAGCTTTACTGGGGAATATTCGGATCGGAGGGATACCCATCGTTGGGTATATTTTAACTTGGGTTTCTTGGTACGACAACTCGGTAACACATCAATCTCAGTTTGTCGGTCCTGCCTAGCCATAGCCGGCATGAGCGGGGAAGTGCCTCATGACCACGCTCTTGCATAAGAAAGTTTGGAGTAGATCTATATACTGCACAGGAACTTAGAAGGAAGCAATCATCGATCATATGTGGATCATGGGTCAAAGAAATCATATTGCACAGCATTATAATCTACGCCTATTGACCCAAGGCGACCATGGTCATTACAAATGGCATGGAAGGGAGAGGTGCGGGCGTAAGTAGGAGGATATTATGTAGGAATAAACGACCAAGAGTCCATCAGTCGAAGGTCTGAGACCAGAAATCCCAGGACGAACTATCATCCATATTAGTGTCACTATCAATTACGGATGAGGAACTGTCGACCGAAGCTAAGGATGGGGGGTGGCTAGGGAATCCCGACCCAAAGGGAGAGTTGGGAGCGAAACCGTTGTCGGGAGATGATTCTTCAAAGGGGGCGATCGTGTCTCCTAAATTGAAACCGACGTAAGGGGTTTGGGGGAGGGTCTGGCCACCTAGCATGCCAAAGAATCCGGAGAGCTCCTTGCCGGGGTAGTTGTGAGCGGGTGGGTGACTTGCACCACGGTTCATGTTCGCTGCAAGCGAACCTTGACCGCTAAATAAGTTAGTACCATGTCCATTGCCGGAATAAATAGGTTGCCCGTAAGTGAGGGGCTGAGGATAGCCTTGGAATTCGTGATGTTCAAACGAAGTCGAGGAAGAGAAATTAGATGAGAAGACGGGGCTAGCGTTGGGACTGGGGGTGCCATTAGGTTGAACAAGCCAGGGATCAGGTAGACTGGAAGGGCTGGATGAGAAGGTAGCAGTAGACCTTGAACGAGACTGGATCGCAATCGGAGCAGTGACAGAATGAGCCGGAGAGGAAGAGGAAGGGGCATAGGTTATCGAAGGCGAATTCTGAACGGGCGAGATCATAATAGTCGGGGACGTTGAAATCGGAGGAATACCTGCTGACTGGTTACGAGAATGAGAAAGTCGGCGCTGCGTATTTGTCTTCGAAGCTGAAGAGCGCCGGCGGACATGGCCTTTGGAGGAAGATCGAGAGAGAGAGGAGCCGGCATTGTCGTCGTCATTCGCAATGAAATCGGGGACCTGCAGGGCACCACCAAAGGAAGATGTTATCGGAATCGTCCTTCGTTCGAGGAGAGGTCTCAATTGTTCATGCATGAGATTCTTCAGGATGGTTGCAATATTGGTTGCACATTGCCAGGACTTTCCAATCTCTTCGAGGTACTGCATAACGAGGGCTTTTTGGTCCAAAGAGCGACGAAGCTCTTTCTGCGCGACGCGTATGCCTGACCCAGCCTGGATTGCGGTGAGAATGTAGACCGTACCAGCCGAAAAAACGGCTTGTATGAGGGTAATGGGGCAGTAACGGAGGGTGTAAAGTTTACGCCACGTTGCAAGATTCTCCATGATGTTCTCCGCGGCGCGAGAGCAAAGCTAAGTTATTTATGAGTTTACTATGCAATCAGGAAACGAAAGGTATTCATTCACCTTAACATGATCAATCTGTCGGTTGTTGGTGGGAATCCCCCTCGA
>Ga0307513_10010438_pt1 | contig 11642 bp, 12 predicted proteins | sample 15_EM_MG_FD_202174 | JGI IMG/M metagenome (GOLD analysis project Ga0307513, IMG submission 202174) | Populus trichocarpa ectomycorrhiza microbial communities from riparian zone in the Pacific Northwest, United States - 15_EM | ecosystem: Host-associated > Plants > Roots > Unclassified | place... | reverse complement strand
CTGAGTTTTTTTTTTTATCTACCAATATATATATATATATATATATATATATATATATATATATATATATATATATTATTTTGAGATGTTTAAATCTTATTTCCTTAGTTTTTTTTTTAATTTTCATAGTCTTTTTTTTGTCTTCGTATCGTTCATATTTCATACGAATTCATGTTGATATTCACAATTTTATATTGATAGTTTTTAGTCTTTGTTGTTTTTTGAGTTTTTACATTATTTAATTGTGCCATTAAGATATTAATCTTTTATTTCTTATAAACTAATTCCTTAAAGAACTAAAATCTTGAGAATTGAGTGATAAAGGATGAATGTGCGCATATTAGAGTGAAAGCTAATAGTGGATCATCACCGCTTAGAGGTAGAAATAATCCCAAACAAAGTTTATTTAACCATACAAAAACAATTGGAGTTGATAAATTTAGGGTTTGTTAAAGTAATGAATGAGTTGGCTAGTTTGAGAACCAAAGTAGCTAGTTTTTAAGATGAGCCAAACCATAAGGGTTTGGAAGGAAGAATGTTTGCGAGATGAGCTAATTCACCTTCGAAAGAATCTATAACTAAAAATACAAATAAGAAGGCGAAGGATTTTGATGATAGCTATGGTGGTAGGTTTTCACTACATAGAAACCAAAGGCCTACGGGAATTCAGCCACTTAAGCAATTCAATCATATAAGGGTAGATAAGAAAGATGGGTTTTTAGGATGGTTTGGATAAATATTAGGGCATTATTAAGATGAAGATTCCAGTTTTTCAAGGAAAAATGATCTAAAAGCTTATTTGAAATGAGAAAATAAAATGGAGTTGATTTTTACTGTTATAATTACTTTAAGGTAAAGAAAATAAAACTTGTTGATATTTATTTTATTGACTATGCTATTATTTGGTGGGATCAATTGTTTGTATAAATAAGGAGAAATGAAGAGGAACCTATAGAGACTTGGGATAAGATGAAAAGATTCATGAGAAAAATGTTTATTCTTGGTCATAATTATAAAGAACTAGATTAAAGATTGCAGAGTTTGTGGTAGGGTTCTAGAAGTGTGGAGGATTACCATAAGAAAATGGAGATTGTCATGATTAGAGCTAATGTTTTGGAGGATAGAGAAGTTATAATAACGATGTTCTTGAATGGATTGAATAGAGAGATAGCTTATATGGTTGAATTGCAATACCATGTTAAGCTTTAAGATATGGTTTATATGATTACCATGATAGAAAGACGATTGAAGAGGAAGGGCACATCAATAAAGTAATGTGAGTTTTTTTTAAGCTTGGAGGTTGGATTATATGAGAGAATGGGAGTTATACTAATATTGCTGGTACTAAACTTGTAAAAAAATTGAATCTAAGTACTATTAAACATGAAAGCCTTATAGATTTCAATAGTTAAATGATTGTAGAGAAGTAAGAGTTAATAAGCAGGTCTTGGTTTATTTTTTCGATTGGAAGATATAAGGATAAAGTTTTGTGTGATGTTGTGCTTATATATACTACTCATTTATTGTTGGAGAGATCTTGTCAATTTGATAGAAAAACCAAGCATGATGAGTTTAAGAACATGTATTATATTGAGAAGGATGTGGAGACATTTACACCTATACCATTATCACCTAGACAAGTATATGAAGACCAATTGAAATTGAACGGAAAAAGCGAAAATGAAGAAAAAAATCAACCATGTAAGATTTGATAAAGACTGTAAAGAAAGTGAGTCAAGAGATAAGAAGGTTAGATTTGGACAAAATAAAAAATTAGTGGTGATTCAACCGAGAGAGAATGGAAAAAAAAGAAGAAAAGAAGAGTGAGAAAAAAAAGAGTGGAAAAAATAAAGAAACATAATTTTTATGTAAAGGGGGTGAAATTAAAAATACTTATTTTTCTAACATACCTATAATTTTACTTGTGCATAAGAAGAAATATTTTAACATCAATTACCTTGATCATTGTCTTCTTGGTGTTTATGTTTTTTTATTACAGGATTTTAAGGACATCTTTCTTGATGATATTCCTAGTAGGTTGCCACCTATTAGAGAAACTGAAGATCGAATTGATCCTGCACCTATAGCATCTATACCTAATTGGCTAGCCTACAAAAGTAATCTTGAGGAGACAAGGGAACTTCAAAGGCAAGTAAAAGAATTGATGATAAAATGGTACATAAGAGAAAGCATAAGTCCATGTGTAGTTTTATTATTGTTAATACCGAAAAAAGATGGGATTTAAAGGATGTGTGTTGATTGTCATGCCATCAATGGTATTACAGTAAAGTATAGACACCCAATTCCTAGACTTAATTATATGTTTGATGAATTGTATGGGTCTTCTATATTTTCTAAGATTGATTTGAAAAATGAATATCATCAAATAAGAAAGATACAGGGAGATGAATGAAAATTTTCTTTAAAACTAAATATAGCTTGTATGAACAATTATTTATGTCTTTTGCACTTACTAATGCACCTAGTATTTTCATGGAATTGATGAATCATATTTTGTGTGATTTTATAAGTAAGTTCATTGTGGTTTATTTTAATAATATTTTGATTTATAACAAGAATTTATAGGAACATGTTGAACGTTTAAGGAATATAATGGTTGTTTTATGAAAAGAATGTTTATATGTTAATCCGAAAAAAAATATGACTTTTGTATGAAAAATATTGTATTTCTTGGATATTTATTAAAAAAAAAGATATTTTGTATACCTAATTGTTCTATACGTGAATTGTTAGTTCATAAAGCTCATGAAAGTGAATTAATGAGACACTTTTGGGTTGCTAAGACTTAAGATATTTTGTATGAGCATTTTTATTGGTCTAAGGTGAAAAAAGATGTGCAAAAAATTTGTAATGGATGTATAACATATAGACAAGCTAAGTCTAAAGTTTTATCTTATAGTTTATATACTTCTTTGTTAGTGCTTAAGGAACCTTGAGTTAATATATTTATGGATTCTATACTAGGTTTTCCTAGGTAAAAAACGGGTAGAAATTGTATTTTTATAGTTGTTGATATATTTTCTAAGATGATATATTTTATATCTTGTCATAAAACGAATGATGCAACTAACATAACAAATTTATTATTTAAGGAGATAGCTCGGCTTCATGGGATATTTAGGAGCATTGTCATGATGTTAAATTTCTTAGCTATTTTTGAAAGGTTTTATGGGGAAAATTAAAAACAAAATTGTTATTTTCTACTACTTGTCATCCATAAACAGATGATCAAACCAAATTAGTTAATGAGACTTTAACTATATTCTTAACAACTATCATTCAAAAGAATTTGAAAATTTAGGAAGATTGTTTGTTATTTATTAAATTTGTTTATAATAGGAGTATGCATTCTACTATTGATTATTTTTCTTTTGAAATTATATATGACTTTAATCCTTTAACTACTTTTGATTTGTTTTCTTTACCTATTGATGAAAGAGTTAATCTTAATGGCAATAGAAAAACACATATAATAAAGACTCTCGAATAGAATATGAGGCGGCAAAAAAAAAATAAAAAATAAAAAATAAAAAATATATATATATATATAAGCAATATGCATTTAACGCTAATAAAGGGAAAATTATGGTTATTTTTTAACCAGGTGATTGAGTTTGGGTGAATATGCAAAAAGAAAGATTTTCTTAATAAAAGAGATAAAAGTTGATGCCAATAGGATATGGACAATTCCAAATCTTTGAAAGAATTAATTATAATGCTTATAAAGTGGATCTACCAGACAAGGATGATGTTACTACTACTTTTAATGTTTTTGATTTCTCTTTGTTTGATGTAAGTGATTATTCGTGGACGAATTATTTCAAAGAGAGAGGGGATGATACTATCAAGACTACACTAAAAAAATCCATTGCAAATTCTAATTGGTTCAACTACAAGATCAATGAAAAAAAAAACTCAAATATACATTCAATAGACTTATTCAGAATATTTGGGTCAATATAGATTTCAAAGAGGAAACATCAACAAATGAACATCATACCTTAATCAATTTAATTCATGCATAACAGAGGTCTAATCCATCTACTTCATAGGGTAATTAATTTTGACAGTTATAGGCTTATTTTTTTTTCTAATGTATAATTTTATTATAACAAGCATAATTTTTTATTCGACCATTGGATTGGGCTAAAAGTTCTCCATAAGTTTTTAGAGGTCTTGTTATATATTGAGTTAAAATTTTATGGTAATAGAGAGGTCTGATTCATCTACTTCATGGGAAGGCCTTGTGATAAGGTCCAAAAACTAATATGTAGGAATTGTATTAATTTCCTAGTTGATTTATGATTCTTTTTCCTTTTTTATTTAGAAATGTCTGCCTGTGATAGGGCAGATTTGGGGGCTGTTTTGTGCACTTCGGCAATGGACAGTGGGGGTGATGGAAGCAAGGCAGTATTCTGTGGATGTCTTGGCTGGTGGACAAGCTAGGGGACAACATAGTTTTGGGAGTCTGGATGTCTTGACGATGGGCTGATCAGGATGACAGATTCGGCAGCCGATACAATGAGTTCAGTTGAGGAGCCAGAATCGTCGACGAGGATGGTTTGGTGCACTGCTTTGGTGGGGAGGCAGTGGGGGCATTTTTGTGCATCTTGACGATGGACGAATCAGGGTGACGAAAACAGATTGCTTGGCCGTTGTTGGAAAAACAGTGTTTCGATTTTCGGTGGACGAAACATGTGACAGGGGCTGAAACAGTGTGGTGCTGTTGCGTCAACGAAATTTTGTGGGGTTGATGAAGTGTCTTGGGTATGACAGTAGCCTATGGAAAGCAGGTCAGACGGGATTTTGATGCTAGTTTCTACGAGTTGTATGCTTGAGCAGGTTCAGTTGGGAACTTGACGAAAGAACTTCGACGCAAAACTTTGTTGATCACCGAATGTGTTGTCTCATTGGGTTCTTGCAGGTTTTGCATACTGAACAGTTGAAGTATTGTGTGTCCGTATGGGAGTTCACATGATGCTTGAAGTGGTTAAGTATGGTGGTGTTGATCATGAGGAAGGGAATGGAAGCCTTGGATGCTGGAGGAAGTGTCTAAACTTCATGAAAACAGGCTTGCGGTGGACGAATTAGCATGTGGGATTGCTAATGAATGAGGACAGCTGGTGTGTGACTTGGGGAAGTTGCATACGAATTCTGGAGGAGCATGGTAGAATGTGACATTGGGGTGTTGCAGCTTTGTTGGTGTCCAGACGAGATTGAGGACATTGATCTCGTAAGCTTTGGGTGGAACTCAAAGTATGGTTTAACCTATGGAATACAAACTGGAACCGAGAGAAGACTTGATCACAGCCTGGGTTTTGGCAGGAGCTGACGAAGAGGATGTTAGCTTGGCATCGCAGAATCGGTGGATGAAATTCTGGATGAAAATATGGGCAAAGCCGAAAGGTTGTGTGTTGGCAATCTTGAACTGTGAACAGTGGTGCAGACTTGGGGCAGAGGTGCTTCAGACTTGGTTCGACGAGGACGTCGACTTCTTTTGGTGGGGGAGGTTTGTCACAGGGTTAAAATCCGTCAAGGCATAGGCTGACGAAAAGCATTGCTGGACAGTAGCTACGGGGTGGCAGCCCGCGTGACAGTAGTGAAAATCGGCAGAGTGTGTGTGCGGCAGCACACAACAGCTAGCGAGGCAGTATGCTGACGAGAGTTGGGGCTTGGGCGAGGATTGCCCAAGGTTTGACGAAACAATGCTAGGATGACACAATGGGACAGTGGGGAATTCGGCAGCACTGGTGAGATCGGCAGCAGGGGCTAACGATAAGTCTGGACAATAGGCAGTCCTAGACTTGACGTAAACACTACTGGCAGGAATGGCAGCATGCATCGACAGTGGCATCATGCATGGGCGTTGGCAAATTCGGCAGCAGTGTGCGTCAACAATTCGGCAGCGTCGATAAAATCGGCAGCAGGGGCTGACGATAACTTGGACAGCGGACGGTCCAAGGCATGCGAGGCAGTTATGCTGGCAGTGGGCAATTGGCTTATGGGAGAACATGCCAATGCAGTTGCGGCAGTTTTGGGAGCAGTTATCGGCAGTTTGCGACAGTTTCTTATGTGGGGAAGAAGTTGGCAGAACATGGGATAATGGGTGCTCCAGCTGTGCAGGAAGTTAGAGACAGTTTATACTTGTAACTTCCATTATCTTGTAAATAGATAGGCTGTAAAATGTGTAGCATGCAGAGAACGGATTGGGCATATCACACAAGAAGGACTTTGTGTAATCCTTTAGTTGAGTTAATGAAAAGGTTGGGACTTGTTCCTGTAAATTGCTGTGTTGTTTATTCTGTTCCCATTCAGTTGTGTTATTTCGCTTGCTTGTGACATTGAAAGGGTGTGGGGATCTCTTGGGTTTGTGGGACAAACTAGTCGTGGGCAAAACATGAGTGAATAGGCGAGGGAAAGGCTGAGTCTAGCGCGAGGGACTAGACTACCGCGCGAGGTCTGTTTTCGAGAGCGAAAAAATTGACCCCGTGACAAGTTATTTTTTCAGCGTTGTTTAGGAAGTTTTTATTAATTATAAATAGGGTTATTTAGCTTATATTTAGTTTTTTTAAGGGGCGCAAACTTTGACTTCAACAATTATTATTGTGTGTGAGTTTTGCTTATACTTTTTGCTTCTTCATTAAACTACTCTAACTTATTGAAGAATTAACCAAGCTTTGTGACATTTTCAATACTTATTGTTTACGTCTCTTTATAGGATTTGAGCATGTGTTTGGTTTTTATAGTCTTGGTGCCTCGATATATTTTATCATTGTGTCAAGCTCAACTCCAAACCTAATCTTAGCTTTCTTAGGAAGAGTCGATTTGACTATGTGCTTCTTGATTTGTATATCCATGAGGTTCGCATTAGTTAGTTCAAAAATTGATGGCATTTACCAGTAGCTAACTTTATCTTGTCAAATACCTTTTTTTTTTTTTATCATTTTGTATAATTCTTTGTTGTTGAAAAATGACACTTGCTGGGTAAAAATATAATGCTAAAAAAATAATGAAGAAATTTGTTGAGTTTAATGTTTAAATTGTTTTCACATTTAGGGTAAGATCGTTTATTTGTTTATGTATTGGATTTTATTGCCTCTACGTATGATAGTTTGATGGGATAAAATCATTTATTGGGTGTCCTTTTTGAATTCTTGAGTTTCTTCTTTCATTCTTCTTCATAGTTATTGGCTCATCTTCTTCCTAATATAACATCCTATTGTGACATTTTCCATATGATTTCACCTATCTTGATTAAATAAAGAAATGACAATGTTTGGCTTATTTAGGTTGTTGATGCCATTCTACATCAAAAGCTGTTATTGTCATCCATCATTTTTATTATTGAGTTTAATACCCTGATTCATAAATGAAATGTTGATTGTTGCATACAAGATATGGAAGATGAGGGAGGAAGAAATATTGGTGTAAGTTATATCACTAATAAGAGGAATCATAACCTTACATAAATGCGCTAGAATTTCTTATTGGAACATTTTAAAATTTTCACTTTAAATGAAAGTTTTTTACTTTTTTATTTGATACATCGATTGTGAGTTTTACCTAAGATGATTATTTTGATACTATTTCTCACATTATTTTGAAAATTATAAAGATTTATTTAATACTATATTCTCATTCAATTTTTCTAACTATAAAGTTTTGAATTTTTATATGACTTATTATATCATGGTTACATTTTGTTACTGTATGAATAAAATGATTTAGAGTTTCTTTTATTTGTTGAATTTTGATACATAACTAAGAAAATATCCATTGTCAAAATATTGACTAATGAGGCATATTGCATATGGGATTTTATAAAAACATAATGGAATTTGTTGTGAAGAAGGTTCCGTGATTTTTTTAAAAAAATAAAAAGCCTAAATAAAAGAAAAAAAAAGCCTAGAAAAAAGTAATAGGTTTTGCCGATTTATTACATAAAAATCAAATCAAATTAGATTGAAATTAATCGGTTTAAAACAGTTTCTAGTTCGACTCTAAATTTTTCTAAAAACATATTCTGATTTAGTTTTTTATTTTAATCTAAAAGAACAAAAAACAATCACCCTTAAAGAGAATTATATATATATTTTTAAAAAGGTCTCAATATTAAGAGTTTTTAGTGGGCTAATCTCCATTTGTTTTTATAATGCGATGTAGTGTAGTCTATGTTTTGCTCTAACCATATATTTGAAAATTTTTAGTTAATCTACACACACCACAATTTTACATAGGTGCCATTAAAAACTCTTTGTTAAAACCTTGATTAATAAAAAAAAAATCAATAAAAAGCTACTACAATGTCAAACACACTTTCTTGGAATCAACTTCCATGATAATAAACCCATCCTTTTTTATAAATTCAATTCACTCCCTCTTGAATTCAAATAAACAATTTTGATTTGATAGGTGTGAAAAAAAATAAAATAACTTTTTGGGAAAAAAAAATGGGTTTCAAATAAATTTAGAAATTAGAAAAAAAAAACTAAAAGATGAAGGGATTTTATTATACCCCATCTCATAAAGCATTATTCATTTAAATAGTGCTTTGCTTTTTTTTTTTATCTTATTTTTTCTCATTTGATTTTTTAATCAATTTTTTTATTAATCAATATTAGATTTTCTTTTTATTAAATTGTTACACTCTAATGGTATGGGTTGCAAATTGGGGAGTTAACCTGAGTTTTTCTCTTCTTTTAATTGATCGCTCTTTACGAAGCATTATTCAATGAAATGGTGCTTTGTTTTATTTTTTTTCTTAGCTTTTCTCCCTTGACTTTTTATAATCACATTTTTTTTTTAAATTTCATCATTCAATATTGAATTTGTTTTATATTAGGCTATTTCATTCTCACAACACAAGTTGCGAGTTAAATCAGTTGACTAGAGTTTTTTTTTGTTTTTCTTAATTGGCTTCCTTCAAATTTCATCTTTTAATATTGAATTGATTAGGAATTGAGTTTCATGATTTATTTTGATTCACTTTCTATTAAGTTATCATGGCCTCATGACCCGATGATAATGTTTAATTGGTTAACTCGAGTTAACTCAAATTATTTTTTGTTTTCTTTTTGTTAAATAGTTTTTTTTTCCGATTTCATCATTCAACATTGGGTCAGCTAAGAATTAAGTTTTATAATTTGTTTTAATTTGCTTTTTATGAGGTTATTTTAGTCTCATGACTAGGATCGCGAGTTTGACGTGTTAACCCTAGTTAAATCAGGTAGTTTTTTTAATATTTTTTATGAGATTATTTAGGTCTCATTACCCAAGTCACGTGTCCTTTAACATTGAATTTGCTTTTTAATAGGTTGTCCCAATCTTATGATATGGGTCGCAAATTTGACTTTTCCCTTGAAGTTTTATCTTTTAATATTGGATTGATTGGGAATTAGATTTTGTCATTTGTCGATTTACTTTATATTATGTTATCTCAATTTCATGACTTAGAGATATTTGTTATTTTTCGATTTATTTTATATTATGTTATCTCAATTTCATGACTTAGAGATAGTGCTTAGCGGGTTATCTAAGTTGACTCAGGTTGTTTCTCATATCATTTTTTTAATTGATTTTTTTTTCTAATTTGACCATTCAAAATTATCTCGATTAAGAATTGAATTTCATAATTTGTTTTGAGTTGCTTTCTATGGGGCTGTCTTGGTCTTATAGCCAAGATTGCGAGTTTGACGGATTAACCTAAGTTAAATCAAGTCATTTTTTTTATTTTTGTTTTATGAAATTATCTCAGTCTCATCACCTGGGTCCTTCAACATTGGATTTGCTTATAATTGAGTTGTCATAATCTCATGACCTGGGTTGTGAATTTGACAAGTTAACCCGGTTGACATAATTTTTTTCTTTTTTTAATTGATTTTTTTTCATCAATTTCATCATTTAATATTGGGTTGACTAGGAATTAGGCTTCATGATTTGTTTTTGTTTGCTTTTTATTAGGTTATCCCGATCTTATGACCCGAGAATAATGTTTAGCTAGTTAACTCAAGTCATTTTTTAATTTCATCATTAAATATTTGGTCAATTAGGAATTGAGTTTCATAGTTTGTTATGTTTTGCTGTATATAGGATTATCTTGTTCTCATGACCAATATAGGTTGTGAGTTTGGTAGGTTAAATCGAGTTGTTTTTTTTTTTTATGAGATTATCCTAGTTTCATGACCCGAGTCATGAGTTTGGCAGATTGACTCAGATTGTTTTCTTATGTTTTTTTTAATTATTTTTTTAATCTTATTCTTCAACATTGGACCAATTGGAAATTGAGTTTCATAATTTTATTTTGATTTGTTTTCTATAAGGTTATTTCGGTCTTATTACCGAGGTTGCAAGTTTGACAGTGTAACTAGATTCTTTTTTTAGGTCTTTTATTTTAATTTTTTTTTCAATTTCATCTTTTAACTTTTGATTGATTGAGAATTTGACTTCATATTTGTCTTGATTTATTTGCTATGGGGTTATCATGATCTTATAGTCTGGGTTGTAGATTTAGTATGTTAACTTGGATCGAATCAAGTCAATCTAATATGTTGTCACTTAATATCAATAAAAGTATGTCACATTGGAATTTGTTTTAGTTAAACAATGTTTTTACTGATTTTTCGGATTGTTTTTGGATTCATCAAATAAATTGGATCTCATAAATCAACCTTACACATTTTAACTAGAAAAATACATTAGCAACATCCATAATATTTTTTTCATATTGAAATTTTTTTTATCTAACGCAATGTAGTATTGTTGTTAAAATCGCGAGTTAACTCGTAAAATCGTACGATTTTACGAGTCAACATGTATCTAACGTGCAAAATCAGACTAAAAACTCGAAACCTGTAAAATCGGACTTAACTCGTGCAAAATTAGTAAAATCAGTAAACTTGGTAAACTCGGTTCAATTTTACGAGTTTACTAAATTTGTAATATGAACCAAGTCAGGTTCAAATTTGGCCTTAAAATGTTTCCTAACCAGTTTTGTGAGATTAAACATATCTTTCAAACTGTATATTGGATAGAGCTAAAATTTTACAGGGAAATATTAGACACATGAGAATATATTGTGGTAAATTTTCAGGTCAAATGAAGTTCGAGAACATAATAGTTTAGAGGGTGAAAGTTAGTAGATGAATCTTGTTAAATATGTCAAACTAAACCTTCGTGTACTGTTTGGGATATATTTGGAGCTATCAATCGAAGTTTGCTGCGATTAAAGTTGGGCTGGAAACTAGACATATAAAGCTTTCTAACCATATATCGTAGGCCCAATAATTCATCCAGACGAGAGAGAATGACATGTTTGAAATCAGAACTAAAATCTGCCAAGAATACGAAAATTGGAGATTCGGGCTACATGAAGAAATTTTAACATTAAAACTTTTTATTATTTAATTTTATTTATTTATTTATTTAATTTTGAATAATTATTGTTGCACGTGCGCGACGTCGCGGCGATCGTCCACCCTCATATGTATGGTGGGGGGATATATATCTGGTAAATATGGGGAGACAAGGAATTCTTTGTCTCTTAGCAGTGAGAGATGGTGTGGGAGTCGCCACCTAGTATTTTGGTCACTAGGAACCCTAACTGGTCTCAGAGATCGGGCACG
>Ga0307513_10010437_pt1 | contig 11642 bp, 11 predicted proteins | sample 15_EM_MG_FD_202174 | JGI IMG/M metagenome (GOLD analysis project Ga0307513, IMG submission 202174) | Populus trichocarpa ectomycorrhiza microbial communities from riparian zone in the Pacific Northwest, United States - 15_EM | ecosystem: Host-associated > Plants > Roots > Unclassified | place... | reverse complement strand
TGTTTTGGGGGGCCTGCTGAAGGGTTTCTTTGCTCCTGTACGTCTTTATGTTGGTTTTCTTCTTGGTTTATTCCTTCCTATGCTTTCCTCCCCATTAGTTTAGGCTGGTGGCTGGTGTGCGGTTAGGTCCATACCATAGGGTCTTGGGGGTACGGCGGGGTTTCCTTGTTTGATTACTTTCCTACGGGCGGGGGGTATTTGTTTGTCCCATGATGAGGTGAAGCGGGCCGTTGGATTGTTTTATGGTTTTGTTTCTGCCATAGCTAGCGCTCCATGTAGTTTCTTGTACCTTAACAACGAATACTTGATAATAAAAAATAAAAAAATAAAAATAAAAATAAAAAAAAGCCTCCTTTCTTTGTCCCTCATGCCTTTAAGAAAAGTGATAGCGAAGAGGGAGTCCCTGTCCTTCGGGATCTTTCAGGAGAGCTTCTCTACTCTATGAACATACTCACGGACATGTTCCTTCTCTCCCTGTATTAGCGATAACATTTGGTTCTGCATAGCAAATAGAGACAAAGCTTGAGCAGCTTTGACTCTATAGCGGTTACGGAACTCTGCGGCTATCCTACTAAAGTCTTTCTTGTCAGTATCCGGCAAAACACAATACGACCAATGCCATGCGTCTCCGTCTCTCTCAAGATTTTGTCGGAAGAGACGAATTTTCGATTTGTTGGATGCTTCAAGAATTCCTGGAGTAATAGTCAAGTCCCAAGAAAGGGCTGCCGTTTCAACATTGTCAAGGTATTCTTCCACATCCTCGTAGACCACTGGGCTTCCCCCGCTAAAAGAATTAATCTTAATTAATGCAACCATCAAAGCAGAAAGAGGAGAAAAGATTTTTGGCAACAAGGGCTCCTTGTTCAAGTTCCCACCAAGAGGACAAGAACCTGGAACCTGTTGTGGTAAGGTTAAAGGAGAAAGGTGGTGGTAGCGGTCAAGTAGCTGTAAATGCCAGTCAATAGCTTTGCTACAGCAGGAAAGGGTAGTGTCCTCCAGGTTGCCGGTTTGTTGATAGCAAACAACACACGATAGAGTCAATGATAGATGTGAATGAAAAGAAAGTCAAAGAAAGAATCAAAGGGATCACGCTCGGTCTCTTCAGAAATAGCACCCAAGAATCCGTTTCAGAGCACTACTGAAAAACCCCTTTTGGTCCTAGGGTCGACCTCCGGAGTGTAGAGAAAACAGCAAGAACACAACCTGTTCCGAAGCGGGCCCAGCAGGAAGAAAGTGGGACAATAGAGAAAAAGAAGCAAAAAAGCTCGTTGAGCAATGTCTTATCAGAAAAGAGAACTTCTTCCCGAAGTTCCATCAAATTAAAAGATGATAGACACTCAATTGTCCGCTCTCAAGTGAGGAGAGGCTCTCCTTTCTCGTTCTCAAGAAAACACTGTTGATGTAACCACAATCGTCCGCTCTCCTGTTGAATACAGGAAGGCTTAAGGCCTTTTTAAAGTTCCCGCTCCTACCTTTGCCTGGGCAACACAACTGGCGCATCAACCCGCCTCCAGCTACCCCTATCTACAGTTTCTATCTATATAAAATCTAAGTAAAAGCAAAGAAACCTAGTAACTAACGTGCCCCATTGCCAGCCCCACAGTACAAAAGAGAATTAAATGTTTATTATATATTGTTTCGCATGTGTTATTAAATAAGGGATTTGAGGACAACCCATTATAAGCAGGGAACAAATATTACTCTAGTGGGAATAGCTTACCTAATATTTAAGAGTAAGGTATATGGCTTCATACGATAACCATATATCTAAACCTAGGCTACCGAAGTATTGAGCCCCCTAGAGACATCTGAAAGACAACTCTGACTACTATATGAGAGCGTGTTTCAAGATAGGTCAACATTGCTTGGAATGATGTTTAGATAATACTACTCCTCTCATTCTCTAGTTGTATATGCATATTGCTGCATAATGCTTTGATAGCTCGATATCGGAACTGATCACACCATATTCCATATTACTATTGGTATATAGGCATTTGGACCGAATATTCATATATAGTCTATCATGACGAAGAGATCGAAGACTGTCTACTGGTGGAGTGGGGACACCCTCAAAGGAAATAGCGGTTCAGGAGATTTTCTGACTTGAGCTGGGCAAGGTTTCAGGGTCAAACTGTGTTCGCACTTTGTTCTGACAAACTGAATTGTTAAGGAGATACTTCTTAACTAAAGAAGTTGAAGTAGCATGAATATTAGTATAAATAGTATGCCACTCCCTAGGTGGTTGAAGAATCATCAAGCCACGGAGAACAGACCTTAACAATATAACAAGTTAGCGTGTTATATTTTATTGTTTGATATTTGATTACACTTTATTACTTTACCTTTACTAAACGATTACCTACAAGTCTTCCTGACTAATAATCCGTTGTCTTGAATATCCTTACTCTAGTTAGCTCGGAATCCACTGTGCTAGCTACCCCGTAACACATACAAGTTACACCTGAGGAATTCCACTATGCTACTAAGGCATTGGGTTGCGTACGGCGAATTTGGCTGAGTCTGGTGTGTCTGGATGGCATGGACCCCTCACCACCAGCACCCGGTAAAAGACTGCCCACCCACATAGCGAGTTCACTTCCTATGCACCTGGAGCGTCGGCCGCCCAGGGAGTAGGTGGGAGCCCTGGTATAAGTTCCTTTTGTTGCTGATGAATCTTGCAAACCGCTATTTCATCTGAGGGTGTCCCCACCCCACCAGTAGACGGTCTTCGGTCTCTTCGCCATAATAGACTATATATGAATATCCGGTCCAAATGCCTACATACTAACAATAGTAATATGGAATATGGAGTCATCAGTTTCGATATCCAGCTATCAACCCAATATATAGCTAATGCATATAAAACTAGAAAATAACAGTGGTCATGTTCTCTAAACATTGTTCCAATTAGTTAAACAATCTTGCAATATCCTCCCATATAGTGTTCCAAGTTGTCTTTCACATGCCTCTGAACCACATATAATCCCAGGAGCTTTGGTTCAGATACACCGTCCTCATATGAAGCCCTATACCTTGCTCTTAATATTAGGCAAGCTATTCCTACCTAGGTAATAGTTGTTAGGAAAAGCATGGAAGGATGGTGCCAGATGTGAGAAACCTCAGCCTTGAGGGCCAAAGTCTCTGACTAGCTGAGTGAGAGTCGGATCCTATTTCCCAAGCAAAGCAACTGAAGTGGCATTCAAACTTTGCCTAACTATTCCGCAGGCCTATATGACAAGGACACTGTCAGGTCGCAGGACGAATATCCAGAAAAATATGTTGAAAAGGAAAGAATTAAAGTCAGGAAAGAGCCCGTGGCGTGTTCTGAAGTTATAGACCTGACGCTATTAGCAGATAAGAATAAGGAAAGCTATGTTACTGTAAACAAAAAATGTGACAGATCACAAGGAGGTTATATGGTCGATTTTCCGAAAGTGAGGAAAATAGGGGAATTCAATCTCTTTTATTTATAACCAAACTAGCTAATGGAGCAAGTACCTATCCGGGCTTGCACAACCATACAGCAGTACGTTCCAAGGGGTACGCCAGCCCCAACCCCGCCTAGCCCGCAGTACATCTGGACAGTACCACCCACGCGATTCGTAAACCGAAGTCTGAGTATCCGGCCAGTACACGGGAATCACAAAAATAAACCACCCAACAAGTGTACGACAAAGTAAATCCACCTCCTATAGCCAGCCATCAAACACTACCGCAAGCGAGGTCATAGCCACAACCAAGCCCACATTCTGGCAAACCAGTCACGCATCCCTCCAACCAAACACAAATCCAAACAAATCATAACACATGGATCGCCATCCATCTCGCAGCCCAACATACTTTCCGCGTCTTCACACCGTATCCATCCCAACTAACACTGGTCGGCCACCGTCCCTCAACCATTCATCGAAGCTGGACACAATGCGCTCCAAACACTCCACACCAGCGCATAGCCTCAAGTGATCACCAACTACGGCAGGGGAATCCAGGCCACAGACAAATCGGTCGGACTAGCTCAACCACCACTGTAAGGCAGCCGTATTCCGATCAATTACAGGCAAATCATCCTAGTCGTCAACAACTTCCTTTCCCCTATTTTCTTGACCGTCTGTTGCAACCAATCAGAACACACAGTTTCGACACCCTCAACACCACGCTTTACAATCGTGAGTACATTTAGTTGACGGTTGCGTTCTTTGCCTTCGGGCTCTGGTGGGAATTTTTTGCCTTCGGGCGGTCGGAGCTTTTTGGCCTTCGGGCACTATTCTTTTGGTGGCTCGCCGGGCTTTTATTACTAGTGAATTTATAATTTCAGTCGGTTGTTTGCCTCCCCTCCGGGTGGTAATTATTTTTTCTTCTTCTCCTCCATTGGTGGCTCGCCTGGCCTTTTGCTACAGGTCAAATTTCACGATGGGTGATGCTGCCTCCCCTCTCCCTCTTCGTCCCACCTCCCCTGTGAAGCGGGCTACTACTGCTGGTGAACGTGATCTTGTGCCCGTTCATGGTTTTTCTTACGCTGCGCCGAGTGGAGACTACCGTGGTCTTCATATTGTTCACGTTCTGGGATGTACCAACAACCATCCTGACTTTGACAATGAGGTTCGGCATTTTTGTTTGCGCCTCGACCTGCGCACATTTGACGCTGTCGAGAAGGTTTGTTTCAGGATATTGGCTGCTTGCGGCTGTGACTCCCTTGCTGTTGCTCCTGCTGGTTGTCACGTCGACCGCACCACTGCTTTGGGTTTCTACGCCTGATTCCACACCCCCGAGGGCTCCTCCCAGTCCTTCGCCCCGTCCAGCTCCAGATTGGTGAGCTCAGATTTTCATTCGACTATGGCGTCTAATCCCATGGTCCCCTCCGCATCCTGGCCGTCCATTGACGAGGACCGATCCCAGGACCCCCTGTACGTTCCTTCCGTTATTGAGGTTGATGATAGCCAACGGCGTCTTCCCTCCCCTGTTGAGCGACTTTCCTCTTGTGAGCCGAAGCTATATGCCAACTTCCGATTGGACCGATTATCGGACGAAGCCTATGCACCTCCTGTAGGTGGCATACGCCCTGAGGATCGGATCACTCAGATGTTGTCCCATCCCCCATTTGTCCCCCCCCGGCTGCGCCCTGGTGCCGGTTCTGGTTTCGCCCCAGACTCCACCATTCCCTCTGGCCGCCGAGCTTATGTTCCTGTGTCGAAAAGACACCATGAGTTTATCGCTCACCCCAAGGAACGATGGGGCAACACCCCCCTCAAGGAGAATCGAGCCCCCACCCCTCTTTTGACCACCAGCCAGGTGGTTCCATCATCGGCGGTTGTTGTTCGCGATACCCCTCTGGATTTGGGCGGAGGGTCTAACACTGATGGCACAGGTATTGGTGATTCTAGGTACGCCACCAATGCTCAGCCACGTTCTGCTGCCCCCAGCCTTTCCCCTTGCGCCGACCCGACCGTTTTGTCACTTCCCGCGCTCCCTCTTACCATGAGCTATCGGTCACCTTCACAGGTTGACGTTGCTTTGTTGAGCGGCTTGGAGGATATCCGTTGCGGCAATGCGGTTCCCCTGTCATCTTCGTCATCCTCCTTCCACAGATCGGTCACGTCGTCCTTGGATTCGGATGATACCTCCATGGTTGTCGGGTGTCGGACTTACGCGCTGGTTGGGGGAAACGAGGCATATGACTCCTTCGAGGAAGTCGCTGCCGATATACAGCGTCTGGGGAAACAGCAGAACAACTGCTTGGATGAGATTGTCTCTCTGAAGGGGGATATCAAGTTGTTGAATGCTGTTATCGCCCGGTTGGAGAGGGGACACTGTTGCCCATGAGCCTAAACTGGCGATTGGCAGGGGTGAACCTGTATGGAGCTCACGGGGGGCTATTCGGGGATCGGTTCGTGCTGAGGCTGCTAAGCGCATGAACAGTAATGTGACTCCTTCCCCTCCTCCTACTGATGCTGGTGTTGCATCTTCCTCCGATGGCAAGAAGGTGGCCTTTGATGTGACTCCCGATACCGGCTTTGTCGAAGTCGGTAAGAGCGGTGCTCATAGTCGTAAGGCCAATAGATAGAGAAGAGATCGTGTTGCCGGCCCCTTTGCCCCGTCGGCCCCTACCCCTGTTCCTGTTGCTGTCCCGGTGTTGTCCCCCCCGACCGGGGCGGCCATGTATAGCTGAGTCGCCGCTGCCCCTCCCCCTACTCCTGTGCCATACACGACTAGGCCAGGTCGTCAGGTTCGATCGAGGCTGGTGACATCTTCGCCCCCTACTGTTGTTAACCCAGGTCCTTCCCGCGCCAGTGTTCCTACGTCCTCCCCCTTCCCCAATGCCCGGTAGCGCCACCTCACTATGCGCTTCGATGCCGGCAAAAGGACACAGCTTCCTATTACACCGGAAGCTATCCGTATCCACATGAACCAGACCTTGCAGCAATCTTGGGAAGGTTTCTGACAAGACCCCGTATGTTCGGGAAGCCCGCTCCAAGCTTGAGATTGGGTGCATTTACTTGACATTGGTGGAACATACTGCCACTCAGGTCTGGGATACACTGGAACAATGCCGATCGACTCTTATCTGAGAGCTTGGCCAATCTGGTCTTACTAACTTTGCCTTCCACAAGGACGTGGCGAAAGTTAAGATTTTGGTGTCCGGCGTTCCTCTGGCTCCCACCGGTAGAGGCTCTCTGTGGAAACCTGAGGATTGGACCGGCGATAGAGCGTTTGATGGCCTCCAGACCGACATCAAGGGCTCGAACCTGGGTATTGTACCTGCCGGACGACCGAATATGCTTGGCTCTGTTTATGCTATGAAACAGGCTGCCGCCACCTCCTGGGGCATTGGGTTCACTTTCGAGCGCAACGATGCCAGTGATCGGGTTCTTTCTTCTGGGCCTGTCTTTTTGTTTGGCAAGTCCAGGAATACTGGGTTCTTTGAGGAACACCGATCGGCCCCAGTTTGCAACAAGTGCCTTCAGGTTGGCCATGTTGAGATGTTGTGTGCGTTCACTCCCCAGTGTCGTTTTTGTTTTGGGGATCCTTTGTCAAAGTCCTACAGGTGTGGGCGACTTAATTGTCCTGGTGAAAACGGTCAATCATGCAGCCACACTGTACGTAGGTGTATGCTATGCGAGAGATCAGACGACTTCACCGGTTATAATAGGTGCCCGGTGGTTACTGCTTCCGGTTCTGCCCCTGTCCCCACCGGCGCTGGATCTCCTATCGTCGCTGATGATACGTCAATTACCGGTGTGTCCGACGGATCCAGGAATCGTCAACGTCGTCGTCATCGTGGCATTAATGTTACTATTGCTTCGGAGGTGATGGTGGAAAAGGAGGTTTCTGCTAAAGGGCTGGCTTATCACAAGATTGTTGGCATGACATACACTGACAGACGTGCTGACTATCGAAGGGGCATGACTGACAGCACTCTGCCTAAGGCTAAGGTTATTCGGCCTAAGGTTGACAGAAAAGGTAAGAGTAAGGCGATTGATGCTTACGAGCAGGCTGGCCCCTCCCGTATTACCGCAATTGAGGACCCGGCCCCCTCCGGCAGAGTTGACAAGACCTCCGGGTCATTTTTCTCGACTGGCTCTTCAGCCACCCCCCCTCCCGTTACCACGGTCGATGACGATGAGTCGATGGGCTTTTGTTTGGGCTTGTTTCCACCCCCAAAAAGCATTCTTAAGAGGCGCGCCTCTGATTCCGATATTACCTCGCCGGCCATTTAGGCCTAATGTGTATTACGACATTATCGATCAATGTTGGATAGAGGAGGGCTAACCGTTCGTTGGTGATGGATGTTTTTTCTTTTGTTGATTTGTTGTTTATTGTTGATCCTCCCCGTAAGGCGGACGGGGGTGGTGTTGTACATGAGGATGTGGATTTTGATTTGTTTTCTTTTGTTCAGGCGTCTAGTGTTGAGGTGTTTGTGAGGTCATCATTGTCTGATTTGTTCCTGGTGGACTTACACGACCTGGTGACCTGTGTGATGATGTATGATATGGGTGGGGTGAGGAGAAGGATCGGCGGTGTTTATATTCCTCCGAAGATGGATAGGCTGGAGTGGTCGGATTGCGAAGCGACATGAGATGATTGTGACTTCCTCATGGGCGACTTTAATGCCCAACACGAAGAGGGGAACCCGAACCCGAGGCCTGGCAGGATGTGTATTTCTGATTGTCATGGCTCGTGGTTGTCCCAGTTTTGCGATCGGAATGGCTTGCGAGTGCACCCTCCAGTGGGGTGTACGTTTCGGAATATTAGCGCCATTGATTTGTTTATCGGGAAATCGGCAACAAGGGTTTCATATGATGGGAAGGCTGGCCTTAAACATGTCGCCGTTATCGCGAGGCTTGAAGTGGATAAGCCAATCGATATGGTTAGGCGACGACCATCCTGGAGGAACATTCCGGCATCTAGTTGTGATGAAATACTGGAACACGTTGATTCTGGAGGTGATGAGGAGATATGGTCAAGGCTGAGGAGTGGTGTGGACGCACTTCCGAGGTCTAGAAGAAGTGTTGGCAGGTGCCTCTTTTGGAACCCCGACTTACAACGCATTCGGTCCGATTTGAACCACATCAGAAGGATTAGATGACGGCTGCCGGATGACCATAATGTTATTCGACGAGTGTACAGGGCCATGCTGTTGAAATCGCGACAGGAATTCATTAAGGACACGATTGAAACGGCCGGAGATCCTGCTATCTTCATACTGGCCGGACAACTAGAATCGAGGCGGACGCTTCCTTCTATGCGTGATTCGGATGGTCGACTTGTTTGTCGCCACGCTGATATTAGCGACCTTATCGCCACCCAGTTGCGACCTTGTGATGAACAACCATGGTATCCATCGACTGTTAAGATGGACCCTGCCTGTGAGTTAGATTCTGCTATTAAGCGGAGCCCGAATAATACCGGTCCTGTTCTTGATGACATCGGGTATCCCTTCGTAAGATATTGGTGGAAGGAGAAGCCTGATTGTCTGAAACGGCTTGTCGACTACGGCTTGACGAACGACATCCCTGACTGGCATTCTGCTGAGGTTGTACTTATACCAAAAGCGGACAAGCCTCGTTCTGATATTGTGAAGAGCTGGCGTATGATTCAGCTGCTGCCGACTATTGCTAAGGTGGTGGAGAGGATCGTCCTGCTGAGGATTGCCGAGCATGTGGTACTGGGCCAAACTCAATTTGGGTCCAGGCGCAAGCGGGGTGTCCATGACGCTATGTCTGTTGTGTTTGAGTTTTTGCGACACAACGAAGGTTTTAAATGTACTATGCTTTCCATGGATATTGAAGGAGGTTTTGACAATATTGACATTGACCTGCTGTGTCACTTTCTGGCCAACAGGGAATGCCCTGCCAACCTGATACTTTGGGTTAGGAGATGGGCTGGGAACTGCGTGGTCAAATTCAGGTTCAATGGTCAGGTGTCGAAGCCATATTTCGTTAACTGTGGCGTCCCTCAGGGATCTCCGTTAACCTTTTTTTTATTTGGCGCATACGTCGCAGACATCCTTGAGCCTCGCCTCCGGTACTCCCCTCCGGTTCGCACTGTGGTTAGCAGTTATGTCGACGATGGGGTCATCCTTGTTGCTTCCTATAGCAGGGATCTCACGAGGTACACGATGGCAGAGGTGTTTAAGGACTCTGACAGGGTAGCAAGGGGTAGGAAAATAGGGTTTAGCACGATCAAGACCAAGTGGATTGGTTTTGGAGGAACTACCTGGGATGATTTGGATATTGATGGAGAATTACTAACGCCTGTGGAGGATCTTAGGGTTCTTGGTTCTAGGTTTAATGTTTTTCTTAATATGTCTTCTCATGTATCTTATTGGTTGGAGAAAGATTTGGGTATTAGGAAGAGGATATCCGCGTGGGGGAGGAGGTTTGGGAGTGATGAAGGGCTGGATGCATGGTGCACTTACCATTTGTTTCAGGCTGCCTACCTACCGACCGTCTACTATGGGCTTGAGTTCGTAACCGACTATATGTCGTATGTGAAGCGGATTCAGATCATGTCCACGATTGTCTCTGATCCCTGTTTAGGTGTCCTTTCAAGCTTGCCAACAATATTATGCTTGCGGAATTCGGGACACCTCCGGTTCATATACAGGGTCGTTACCTTCAAAGAGGATGCTACAGTCGTATGATTAACTACCGATATTGCGATGACCAACCATGGTTCAGTGCAATTCGGGGCGACTGGGAGGTGGAAGATATGCTGGCTTACCCAATGTTGTCTGATAAGGTCGCGACAACTGTGCCAAGCTTCAATGTATCGAAAGGAAAAGAACTGGCTGCGAGGCTGTTTTATGATGCCTATGAGGGCGCAGTTTTGATTCCTGACCTCCTTTTGATCTGCACTGATGGTTCGAAGAGCGACAAGGGTACAGCGGTTGCATGGACGACTGAGGAGTGCAGGATGACAGAAGGGGCGAGGGCCTTTGCTAGGCCTTCAACCTGGAGCATCGTGAAATGCGAGATCTTCACCATTGTCACTGCATTAGGAGATGTGCGCTTGCACTTCAACGGCATCATGATGATGATTATTTTTTCTGATTGCATCCCGGCCAGTATGTGTATTGCACAAATGGAACCTGAGGGTGAATCCACCGGCATGTGGGATGTCTTGACGCCCCTGTTGAATCGCGTTAGCGCGGTCCATATTTCCTGGTCATCTGTCACGATGGTATTGCTGGCAACAAGATGTCGGATGCTAAGGCCAAGGAGGCCGTTGGCGGTGCTTTACACGTTCGAAACTGGGCCGGTATTGTACTCGGTCTTGGCCATACAAGGATTGCCATGGAGCTGCGGACAGCTGAGTGGGTCCATTGGCACGTATCGGAGGGTCACGGCTACTACGATCGATCCCCAAAAAAGCCCAGACACCTACGGGGTCTCAGCAGCCTGGATCATTATATCCTGTTGAGAATTCGCAGCAGTACTGGAGTGGTTCCACATGATGACTGCCAAGGAGTGTACGATCGGTTCCACCTGGTATCTTGTGACAAATACCTTGCCAAATGTCCTCATTTCCCGACTTTGTTCAATGATAAGGGGGTTCCTGACTGGCGTGACTCATCAGCCAAAATAATACCCTGCGTTCTGTGCGCCCTGTGCGTCTGACGCACCTGACGCCGGAACGCAAATCGCGAATCAGGACGCAACGTCGGATCGACGTTGCGTCCTGACTTTGCGTTACTTGGCGCCGTCCGTCCTGACGCAATCATGACACGGACCCCTACGTCCTGTGCGTCCTGACTGCGTCTGGTGCTGCGCTACCCCGTCCTGGCGACGCCTGATCTAAGGGTCTCCTGCCCTGACGCCGCCTGATCTAAGGTTCTCCCGCCCTGACGCCGCCTGATCTAAAGGTCTCCCGCCCAGACGCCGCCTGATCTAATACTCTCCCGCCCTGACGCCGGTTCCTTCTCACCGAACGTCAGGGCTTTGTGCATGTTCCCACCTCTCGTCCCGATCTTTTCTGCTCCTGCCTCCCTCGTCCGGATCACACGATCCTGCTCTCTCCATTCATGACGTCTCGCTACTTCCTCCTGATCTTACCCCCTATACATGCCGCGTCCTGACCCAATCGTGACTCTATCAGACGTCGCCTTGTGTTCTCGGATGCATCGTGAACTAAGTCTAATA